>Ga0209723_1001652_pt1 | contig 33677 bp, 35 predicted proteins | sample BiotimSIPDNA_2_FD_185750 | JGI IMG/M metagenome (GOLD analysis project Ga0209723, IMG submission 185750) | Anaerobic biogas reactor microbial communites from Washington, USA - Biogas_R2 time_0 SIP DNA (SPAdes) (version 2) | ecosystem: Engineered > Bioreactor > Anaerobic > Unclassified | place... | reverse complement strand
GCGGCGCGCAAACACTGACGCTGGACGACGCGGAGGCGATTGCCGAACAGATTGAGGGAGTGAAGACGGTGGCGCCGCAATATTCCACACGATTGCAGATCGCCGCCAAGGGGACCAATACCAACACGACGGTCTATGGAGTTACCGACACTTACGGCGAGGTGCGCAATGTTGAAATTGAAAGCGGTTCGTTCATCACATCGGCGCACAATAACGCCAAATCAAAAGTGGCGGTGCTGGGGCCGACGACCGCCGAAGATTTATTCGGCGAGGGGGTTGATCCGATCGGCCAGACGATTCGGTTCAGCAATATGGATTTTAAAGTTATCGGAATTACCGTTGCCAAGGGCGGGAGTGGAATGAACAATGCCGACGACGCAATTTATATTCCGCTATCAACCGCCCAGCAATATATTTCGGGCAACAACCGGGTGGGAGTGATCAATATTCAGGGAGAAAGCCAGGAAATTTTGGAGCAAATGGAGGCTGATATCACGGCGCTGTTGATGACGCGGCATAAAATCACCGACGAGGCCAGCATTGATTTCCAAATTATGAATCAAGCCGATATCGTGGAAAGCGCGTCGTCAATTGCCGGCACATTAACGATTTTGCTGGCGTCAATCGCCGGCATTTCGCTGTTGGTGGGCGGCATCGGCATTATGAATATGATGCTCACCACCGTTACCGAGCGCACGCGCGAGATCGGTTTGCGCAAGGCGGTGGGCGCCAAAAGAGGCGATATCGCGGTGCAATTTCTTGCCGAAGCGGTAACGCTCACTTTTGTGGGCGGCGTCGTCGGCACGGGCGCGGGCGGACTAGCCAGTTGGGCGGTGGAAAAATTCGGCAATACCGCCACGGAGATTTCCTTGGCGTCGGTCTTGCTGGCGTTCGGCGTGTCGGCAGTGATTGGTATCGTTTTCGGTTATTATCCCGCCGCGCGCGCGGCCAAAATGGATCCGATTACGGCGTTGAGATATGAATGACAAAAATTAAAAATTAAAACCTAAAAATGAAAAACGAAAATGTAAAATTAAAAATTATTTCAATTTAAAATTTATTTTTACCTTTTCATTTTCAATTTTTAATTTAAAACATGAGCAAAAATATATTCGTTGTTTCATTGGTGGTTGTAGCGGTTGGGGGAGGGGCGTTTTTTGGCGGAATGAAGTATCAAGAGAGCAAAAGCGCGTCTGCGTTTCCGGCGGCAAGGAATTTTCAGGGAATGCCCGGCGCCGCGGCGGGGGATAGCGGCGCGCGCGCCAATCGCAATGGCGGCGGGGGAATGGTTGCCGGCGAAATTACCGCCGTTGACGGCGACAGCGTTACCGTCAAATCCGCGGATGGCGCGTCAAAAATCGTTTTCTTTTCCGAAAAAACCTCAATCGGCAACTTTACCGCGGCGCAATCGGGCGATCTGGCGGTCGGCCAGTCGGTGACGGCGGCGGGAACCGCCGGCACGGACGGCAGTATCGTCGCCGGCAACATCCAAATCGGCGCGCCGGCGCGTTCCGCCGGAACCCCGCCGGCCGCTCCGGCCGATGAAAATCAGGAGGAACCCGCCGTCCAGCCCGTAATGTAAAACTTCGCCCGAACTCCCAAAAAAAGCGCGGCATAAATGCCGCGTTTTTTGCAAATCCGGTTTGATATTGACAATTATATCCAATAAGATATAATGTATTAACTGAGGCGGCGTAAATTATGAATATTGTTTATTATTATGATCCGGATTTAAAATCCTGTCCGGTAAAGCGATATTTAAATCAATTTGATCTTGGCGTTGCCAAAAATTTGGCATTAATTGCGGCCATTGATAGCAAAATCATTTTTTTGAGTCGCCAAAAAAGCCATCCGCATCCGCCGATATCAAAATCATTGCATAATTATAATTTTTTTGAAATTCGGCACAGAAAAAACAGAAATATCCTTATTAGAGTAATTTATTTTTGTTGTGAAGGTAAAATGATTTTATTAAATGCTTTTGAGAAACCGGATAATTATGATTCGCAAAAAATAAAGAAAGATATTGAAAAAATTTTTGATACAACCGCAATGTATCGTCAAAAATATTTAAAAAATAAAAATCTTTATGAAGATTACAAATAAAAAAAACATTGACCCCATCGCCGAAGCCAGGAAAAACAAGCATTTTAAAAGATATTCCGACGAAGCGGATGTGAAAATCAGATTTGCGGTTGCGGTTTATGATGCCAGAACTAAAAAGCGGATGAGTCAACAGGAATTGGCCAAAAAAGCGCAAACCACGCAAAAAAGAATATCTAACATAGAAAATGCCGACATTGATTTGGGTATCAGCGCGATTTACAGAATATCGCAAGCGCTTTACTTTGACTCAAAAACATTAGCCGATATTTTCGGATGCGACTTTAATCCTCTGCAAGCCCAATCTCCCGAGATTGAAAGCCGGCAATTTCAAGAATCCGTGTTTTGCGGCAAAAGTTAAGAAAAACGAAATTTTCGCGAAGCTGGTCGTTGCAAATTTAGAATTGATAAAGCATCATAATTTGCGTTTGGAATGGCCTAATCGGTAATTAAGCGTTGGGCGCGGCATAAACGCCGCGCTTTTGCATAAATTATCAGTCAAATGGCATTGTTTGGTTAAAAATTGAAAAATGATCGCAAAAGAGGTAATGTATATGTAAAATAGAGATATAAAGCGCATGAATCTTTCGGATAACGAAAAACGGGATATAGCTAAATTTATTGAGGCGGGAAAGCCGTTGCCGGATAAATACCGGTTTTTGTTGTTTGAAGATAAGCGCGAAGTGGAATTGGTGTGGAACGGAAAAACCAACGAAGTTACCAATGTGGTTTTGCCGTTTCAAACAATTGAGCAGGTGGACGAGCCGCGCAGTGAAAAGGAAATTAAAATGCAAAGATCGCTTTTCGATATAGATTCGCGCGGGCGGCAATTGAAGGGCTGGACGAATAAACTGATCTGGGGCGATAACAAGTTAATCCTTTCCAGTTTGAAAAATGGCTCAATGCGCGAGGAAATTGAAAAACAAGGCGGCATTAAATTGATTTATATTGATCCGCCGTTTGATGTGGGCGCGGATTTTTCAATGAACATTGAAATCGGCAACCCCGAAAATAACGGGGCAAGCGAGATATTCACCAAAAGACCGAATGTTTTGGAAGAATTGGCCTATCGCGACACCTGGGGCAAAGGCGCGGACAGTTTTATCGCCATGATTTACGAACGCCTTTCGCTGATGCGCGATTTGCTGGCAAACGATGGCAGTATTTACGTCCATTGTGATTATCGTTTGTCGGCGTATATGCATATTATATTGGATGATATTTTCGGAAAAAATTGTTTTATAAATGAAATTATATTGCGAAAAGACGCGGGGCATAGAGTAGATACATTTTTCCCTCGAAAACACGATACCATATTTTTTTATTCAAAATTTCAAGAAAGTTATATTTTCAACGATAAATCTAAATCATTGAGAGAACCATATAACGAAACTGCCGTAAAGATGCATTTTAAAAAAATTGATGAAAATGGCAGAAAATATCGTGAATATCCAAACGGTAAAATATTTTACCTTGATAGTGGCAAATTGATAGACGATGTGTGGACGGATATTAGCGGACAAGAAGCGACCTCGCCGATAATGCCGCAATATACTGGATATCCAACACAAAAAGCGGAATCTTTATTGGTAAGAGTGGTTGAAGCCAGCTCAAATGAAAATGATATTGTGGCGGATTTTTTTTGCGGGTCGGGGACGACTTTGGCGGTGGCGGAAAAATTGGGGCGGAAATGGATTGGATCGGATTTGGGAAAATTTGCGATTCACACCACGCGCAAGCGGATGATTGGAATTCAGCGGCAAATGAAAAAGGACGGCAAGAATTTTCGCGCGTTTGAAATTTTAAATTTGGGTAAATACGAACGCCAGCATTATATTGGCGTCAATCCCAATTTGCGCGATGAAGAAAAGCAGGCGCAAATCGCCCAGCGCGAAATTGATTTTATCACGCTGGTTTTGGGAGCATATAAAGCCGAAGCGTTCAGCGGATTTAAAACTTTTCATGGCAAGAAAAGCTCGCGGCTGGTTGCCATTGGGCCCATAAATTTGCCGGTATCACGGCTGTTTGTTGAAGAAGTTATCAATGAATGTTTGGAAAAGAAAATTACCAAAGCTGATATTTTGGCGTTTGAATTTGAAATGGGATTGTTTCCAAATATTCAAGAGGAAGCCAAAAGCAAAGGCATTGATTTGGCGTTAAAATATATTCCGCGCGATGTGTTTGATAAGCGGGCGATTGAGAAAAACCAAGTGGTGTTCCACGATGTTTCATATATTGAGGTCAAGCCGATTATCAAGAAAAATACTTTATCAATTGAGCTAACTGATTTTTCGGTTTTCTATAACCAAGATTCAATGAAAGAAGTTGAGGAAAATTTGAAGAATGGCGGCAAGAAGCTAATTGTTGAAAACGGCCAGATCATTAAAATTTCCAAAGATAAAGACGGCATAATTGAAAAAGAAAACCTAACAAAAGAATGGACCGACTGGATTGATTACTGGGCGGTTGATTTTGATTTTGAAAGTAAAAAAGAAATAATCCGGGTGTCGAAAAAAGAATCAATACAGCCAAAACTTGACGGTTCGGCAGATCCGCGTCAAGTAAAACTGCCCGAATTTGAGGAAGTTTGGACTGGCGACTATGTGTTTGAAAATGAATGGCAATCGTTCCGCACAAAAAAAGACCGCAGCCTTGAATTAATAAGCGTCGCCAAAGAAATGCCCGCGGGAGAGCATAAAGTGGCGATCAAGGTCGTCGATATTTTTGGCAACGACACAATGAAGATAATTAAGGTAAGAATATGAGCATAAAGTTAAATCAAGAAATTTGGATTTATGTCGAAAGGCTTTATATCCACTGTTATAATGTCGATGATTTCAAAATCTTTTTAAAAAAATTTGGCATTGATTATAATAACCATAAATATCCAGAAATACTTGAAAATACAGGCATTTCATATAAGATTCCACTGTATAAATTTATGAGCGAACTCAATTATGAGTTTGCAAATTTTATGCAAACAGTACCAACTTATAAATATCTTCCAATTTTACAAAAAATTGTTTTTGATGAAAATATTGTTGATACGCGGGAAGATGGTTGGAATTATTACGGTGAATCGATAAGAAATTGGCATCCTAAAATTATTGAAATTATCAGAGCTGGGGGCGTAAATATAGACAATGCAAATAAAAAATTGTTAGTTGATGATAAGGAGGAAGATTTTTGGGGGCCTGATTTTCTTCCATATGATTTTTCCGATTTATTTCTTGATTATATCCGCAAAGAAATAAACGAATCCTATAATAATGGCCAATTGTTGGCTGTTATTGTCCTTAGTCGAAAATTGTTAGAAATGATCGTTATTCGTATTTTCGAAGTTGTTTTTCCGAAAATATCCAATGGAAATCATAATGAAAGCAATCATGAACTTTGGTATGATAAAAGCAGGGGTCGCCATCAAGGATTCGAAATTTTATTAAAGAATTTAAAATTAAAATCAAATGATTTTCAAGAAGACAAGGAATTGGTTGTGCAAACATCCGATGCAATGGATGCAATAAGAAATCAAGCAAATAAATGCGTTCATCGCGATTATAAAATTCCAGATGAAAATTATTTGAAAAATCTTAAGATAGAAGCTGCAGTGGTCGCAATACGTAAAATTTACAAAAAATATTGCAATCCATAAAAATTGACGAAAGAAGTTTATTTGCACAGGGCAAAACAAATAACGGTAAAAATGATTAGTTTAAGCGCAAAATAAGAAGTTTATTTGCGTTGAGGGGGCGTTTTGCCGATAACAAAACAGCCCTCCTCGCGGAAGGTTGTTCTTGGATGTAATATCCTTCCAGTTTATGGAAACTGAAAGACAATTATTATATATCACATAATTACGGATCCAAAACAAGATTTTTACACAAACTAATTCAACTATGGCACTGCATAAAGATTTTCCAATTTCGCCTTACGAAATTCTTGATCCGGCTATCCGGTGGTTTCCGGCGGATGAAAACTTGCGCGATAAGGGTTATGAAAAACTTTTGCCGCCGCTTGTCGCCGAACTTCGCAAAAAAGTCGCGGCTTGGCGCGCGGCGGGCTATGAAGGCGCCAGCGAAACCAGCAAAGCATTGCTTGCTTGGTGGTTTTTAACCGATCATCCGGTTGAAAATAAAGATGGCGAATTATCGCTTTTTAGATATTATTTCGCCCAGCGCGAAGCGGTGGAAACCGTGGTTTGGCTTTACGAGGTTGCCAAATCCAGGGATAAATATGATTTAATCCGATATGACAGTTCCGGCGCGGTTTCGGCGGGAATGTTTGATGAGGATTGGACGCGCTATGTGATTAAAATGGCGACCGGCGCGGGCAAAACCAAGGTTTTGAGCTTGATGCTGGCGTGGAGCTATTTTCATAAACTATATGAAGCGGATTCCAATTTGGCCCGGAACTTTTTAATTATTACGCCGAATATTATCGTGCTTGATCGTATTCGCGCCGATTTTGACGGATTGAAAATTTTTTTTCAGGACCCGATATTGCCGGACAATGGATATTGCGGCCAAAACTGGCGCGATGATTTTCAATTAACATTACATATCCAAGATGAGATTGGTACGGTAAGAAAAACCGGAAACATTTTTTTAACAAACATACACCGCGTCTATGAAGGCGCAACCGAAGCCGCAGGCTTTGACGACCAAGATACTGCCGACTATTTTCTGGGCAAGAAACCGGTAGGCGCGACCAATGCATCAAAGCTTGATCTGGGTGATATTGTCCGCAATGTTGATGAGTTGGTAATTTTAAATGATGAGGCGCATCACATTCACGATCCGCGTCTGGCGTGGTTTAAATCTGTGGGTGATATTCACAATCGGCTGAAAATGAAAGGCGGCGCGTTGTCGTTGCAGATAGATGTTACCGCTACGCCCAAACACAACAACGGGTCAATTTTTGTGCAGACCGTAAGCGATTATCCGCTGGTTGAGGCGATTCATCAAAATGTGGTTAAACATCCGGTTTTGCCCGATTCCGCCAGCCGCGCCAAGCTTCAAGAGCATAAATCATCGAACTATACCGAAAAATACAAAGATTATATCCATCTTGGATATCTGGAATGGCAGAAGGTTTATGAGGAACACAAAAAGCTTGGCAAAAAAGCGGTGCTTTTCTTGATGACCGATGACACGAAAAATTGCGACGATGTGGCTCAATACCTTGAAAATACTTATCAAGATTTGAAAGGCGCGGTTTTGGTGATTCACACGAAAAACAACGGCGAAATTTCCGAAAGCGCGAGCGGTAAAAAAGAAGAAGAATTAAAAGAATTGCGCCAAGCCGCCAACGCGATTGACTCAATGGGAAGTCCGCACAAAGTTATTGTGTCAGTGTTGATGCTCAAGGAGGGTTGGGATGTTCGCAATGTAACGACGATTGTCGGTCTTCGCGCATATGCGGCTCAAAGCAATATTTTGCCAGAGCAAACGCTTGGGCGCGGGTTGCGCCGAATGTATCGCGATCCGGACTTGCCGGAATTTGTCAGCGTCGTTGGAACGGATGCGTTTATGGATTTTGTGGAATCAATTAAAAGCGAGGGCGTTGAGCTTGAGCATCGCAAGATGGGGGAAGGCTCCGGACCAAAATCGCCCATTGTGGTTGAAATTGATCGGGAAAATATGAAAAAAGACATTGAGCAATTAGACATAGAAATTCCGGTTTTAACCCCGCGTATTTATCGGGAATATAAAAACCTTTCGGGTTTAGTTTGTGCGAATTTTGATTATAGGAAAATCGAGCTTAAAGAATTTAGCGAAGAAGAAAAGCGTGAAATTGTTTTCCGCGATATTGCCAGTGGCGAGATCACGCATAAAACCGAATTGGACAGCAATTTTATCCCAAATTATCAAAGCGCAATCGGTTATTTCGCGCAGGTGATTATGAAAGAGCTTCGCTTGGTCAGCGGCTATGATATTCTTTATGGCAAAGTTAAAGAATTTATCCAGAGCTATTTGTTTAATAACCCAGTGGCGTTGGATAATCTTAATTCATTGCGCAATCTTTCCGAAATCGAGGCTTCAAGAACCGTTATTGAAACATTCAAAAAAGAAATCAATAAATTAACGGTGCTTGATAAGGGCGAGGCTGAAATCCGCGATTATATCAAAATAAGCAAAAGCCGCCCATTTGTGGTTAAAGACCAGGGCTATATCGTCCCCAAAAAGAGCATTTTCAATAAAGTTGTCGGTGACAGCCATTTTGAGCTTGAATTTGCCGGCTTTCTTGAAAATTGCGATGACATAATCTCATATGCCAAAAACTATTTTGCAGTTCATTTTAAAATTGATTATAAAAATGCCGATGGCAATATTTCCGAATATTACCCGGATTTTATCGTCAAAGTATCACCCAAAGAATATTACATTGTGGAGACCAAGGGTCGGGAGGATTTAGACGACATTGAAAAAATAAAGCGTCTTGAGCAATGGTGTGTTGATGTAAACTCTAGTCAGAAAAACGCCAAGTATCAAATGATTTATATAAAGCAAGAAGATTGGGAAGCGCAAGGCCAAAAACCAAGAAATTTTCAAGCAGTAATTCGGGGCTGGAGCAAATAAGCGGATTACAATTTTATGTCTGAATCAGAGGGTCTAACCCTCTGATTTGGTTTTTTGTTTTGTCGGTCGGGAAAATGGGGGGGGATGATTTGCGCCGGGGTTGGCTGGAACCTTTCGCCCGAAGGGTGGAATGAATAATCCGGAGGCGGATATGCCGGATAAATTGCGGTGGCGGTTGCCAAAAGGGGGGCGAGGTGGTATGTTGCCATTGTGGAAAATGCGGCCGGCGACAAGAAGAACAAATTGCGGGTGGGGATTCCGCGGGCGCTGTTGTATCACAAATACGGCAAGCTCTGGGAAGTTTTTTTCCGAGAATTGGGAGTGAATGTTGTTTTGAGCCCCGAAACCAACAAGGAAATCATCGCCCGCGGCGCGCGCCTTTCGATTGACGAAAGCTGTCTTTCGGTTAAAATTTTCGTTGGGCATATTGATTGGCTCAAAGACAAAGCGGACGCGGTTCTTGTGCCTCATATCACGTGTTTGCATTCCGGCGAGGAAATGTGCGTCAAGTTTATGGCGCTGGTGGATACCGTGCGCAATGTTTTTCCCGGAATCAAAGTGATTGAATATTCCGTTAACGCCAAAAAGCTGGAAACCGAAGCCGGCAGTATGATTCATTTGGGGGCGCGGCTGGCGGGCAATCCGTTCCGGGCAATCGCGGCTTACATGAAAGCCAAGGGCGCGTGGGAAAAAAGCGCGCGCGAAAAGAAAGAGGCGCAGGCGGAAAAATTTGCCGCGGCGCGGCGCGGGGAAAAACCTTTGATCTTGATCGTCGCTCATTCCTATACTTTGGACGACAATTTTTTGGGCCGGCCGATTATTGATTATCTGGAAAAATCGGGAGTTTGCGTTCTTCGTTCCGACCGGCTGGACGCCGCGCGCGCGAGAAAAATGTCGGAAAACATTTCCCAAACGCTTTATTGGACATATCACAAAGAATTGCTGGGCGCGGCCGAATATTACAAAGATTCGGTTGACGGGATGATTTTTTTAACCACTTTCCCTTGCGGTCCGGACGCGCTGGCGGTTAATCTTTGCCAAAGCAAGATGAAGGGCATTCCCAGCATCATCGTGAGCTTGGACGAGTTGGAAAGCCGGGTGGGATTGCAAACCCGTTTGGAAAGTTTCGTTGACGTGATTAATTTCAAAAAATGCCGGAAAAAAAAGTGAGCTTCCCGCATATGGGCGATTATTATTCGGCCTTCAAATGCCTGGTGGAGCTGATCGGCCGGCCGCTGGTGCCGCCGCCGATCACCAAAAAAACCATTGAGTTGGGATTCAAGCACAGTCCGGAAACGGTTTGCATTCCTTTCAAGTATAATTTGGGCAACTACATTGAAGCGCTGGAAGCGGGCGCCGATGTTATTTGCCAAGCCGGCGGCGGGTGCCGGTTCGGCTATTATGCCGAAGTGCAGGAACAAATTCTGCGGCGGCTGGGCTATGAATTTGAATTTTTCAAACTTAACAACAAAAACAGCGTTATCGGTTTCATCAAGGATTTCAAACGGATCGCGCCGCACAACACCTATCCCGGGATCATTCATCGTCTGGCGCTTTGCCTGGCGCGAATCCATTGCATTGATGCGGTTTCGGATTGTGTGCGTAAAAACATCGGTTTTGAAATTCATCCGGGACAAATGGAAAAAACCTACCGGAAATTTCTTGAAGATCTGGCCCGGACATATTCTCTGGGAGCGGTTTTTTCCCTCAAAAACGAATGCCTGCGCCAAATCCGGCAAATTGACATTGACAAGCCCGCGGACTGTCTGCGCGTGGGCGTGGTGGGCGAACTTTATATGTTAATGGAACCGTTTGCCAATTTTTATCTGGAAAAAAAGCTGGCGCAACGGAAAATAGAAGTGCACCGTTTCGTGACCGTTTCCGGGATTTTGACGGAATATTTTTCCGGAGATCGGTCTGTGAAAAAGCATCTTGCGGCCGCGCATCCTTATCTCACGCACCACATCGGCGCCCATGGCACCGAAACCGTGGCGCGGGCGAATTCCTTGATTAAAAAAGGATTTGACGGCATTATTCACCTAAAACCTTTCGGCTGTATGCCGGAAGTGAGCGCGATGGCGGCGCTCAACAATCTTGCCCGCGACCGGCGCGCGCCAATCTTGTATTTCAGTTTTGATTCGCAAACTTCCGAGGCCGGGCTGGAAACGCGCGTGGAGGCATTTTGCGATATGCTTTATATGAAACAAAAAAAGAAAAAAAATGGATAACAAATTATATTTGGGCGTGGACATCGGATCAATTTCCACCAAAGCGGTGGCGATTGACAAGGGCAACAACATTTTCGCCCGTTCCTATCTTTGGACCGAAGGCAATCCCATCGGCGCGGTGCGGCGGGTGCTTGACGAAATCCAGCGGCAAATCGCCGGCCGGGGCGAGGTGTTTGCGGTGGGCACCACCGGATCGGCGCGCGAATTGATCGGCGCGGTGCTCAATGCCACAATCGTCAAAAATGAAATCACCGCTCACGCGATCGGCACGCTGGCGTTTCATCCTGAAGTGCGCACGATCTTGGAGATCGGCGGGCAGGACAGCAAAATCATCATTCTGGAAGATGGCGTGATCACCGATTACGCGATGAACACTCTGTGCGCCGCCGGCACCGGTTCGTTTTTATCATCGCAAGCCCGGCGATTAAACATTCCCGTGGAGGAATTCGGCGCCCGGGCGCTTAAATCCAAAAATCCCACCAAAATTGCCGGGAGATGCACGGTGTTTGCCGAATCGGATTTGGTGCACAAGGCGCAGATGGGGCATCCGACCGAAGACATCATCGCGGGATTGTGCAACTCCATCGTCTATAACTATTTAAACAATTTGGGGAAAGGGAAAACCATCAACGCGCCGATCGTTTTCCAGGGCGGCGTGAGCAAGAATGTCGGCGTGGCGCGCGCGTTTGAAAATATCATCGGAGAACCGATTATCGTTGACGAAATCGGCCATTTGATGGGCGCGATGGGCATTGCCATTCTGGCGCGCGATCAGGAAGCCGAAAGATTTTTTGATTTTGGCGTCAAAGATGTTGAATTTTCCACGGCCGGTGTTGAATGCGGCGGCTGTCCCAATAATTGCGAAGTGGTGTGCGTGTTCAACAACAAGGGGTTTATTGACGGATGGGGGAATCGCTGTGAGCGCGGCATTGAGCGCGCGAAAGCCAAACTCAAAGAAGGCGGCCGGTTAAAATGAATTCCGCCAAACAAAAAAACGCCCCCCGGCGTTTTTTGTTTGGCTATCCCGCGATTAAAACGGCGACAACCGCGCCCAGCAAAAAGCCGAAAAAGACCTCAAAGCGGGTGTGCCCCAAAAGTTCCTTTAAATGTTCAATTTTGATTTGTTTGTTCAAATAAACTTCTTCCATAATTTGGTTTAACGCTTCGGCGTGTTTGCCTGCTTCGCGCCGCAAAGTGAACGCATCATAAATTACAATCAATGCGAAAACCGCCGCGATGGCGAAATAGGGAGAACCAAAACCATAAACAAGCCCGCAGGCGGTGGAAAGCGCCGCGACCGCCGAAGAATGAGAACTGGGAAACCCGCCGCTGGCCCAAAAACGCCGGAATGCCGCGCGATTGATGCCGTGTTTTAATGCTAAAATCATTTTGATTAACTGCGCGATCAACCACGCCAAAAATCCCGCGACCAGCGGCTGATTATTGATAATTTGCGTGAAGGCATCCATGGTTTTGGCGAATTTTACTCTGCTTAATCTTCCAACATAATTCTACTCTAATTTTGCTCGCATTTCAACCACCGCGAATCATAAAATTACATAGGTGTCCCCTATGTAATTTTTATCTGCCTGCCGGAATACCTCGGGGCTTTGCCTCGGCGTAGTTTATTGGCGCCAGACAGCTTCTGCGCCCTTTTTATACCTTCCGCCAAAATTTTATATCCGAAATTGATTTTTATGTTGGGTTGTAGTATTCTCATCTTAGGTTGGCTGAATTATATGAATACAAAAAATATAAATTTTAATCTGATAAAATTAGCTCCCTACGCGAATCAATGGGTTGCTTTGTCTTTGGACCGCAAAAAAGTTTTGGCGAGCGGGAAGAAGGTCGCGGATGTGACAAGCAAGCTCAAAACCAAGGACGCCGTTTTATTCAAAGTGTTTTCTCCCGACACTTTTTATATGCCGCGAGCAGATTGATTGTTGTTATGAAATACAAATATACAAGTTTTTTATCGCCGAACAGATCAGTAAAATTTACCAAAAGACCGATGGTGGAGATAGAACTTATCGGCGACGGCGGATCTCAAAAAGTGTTGGCGCTTTTGGATTCCGGCGCCGATTATTCTTTGTTTGATTACGATCTGGCAGTCGCCGCCGGAATAGATCTTTCAAAAAGCAGAGATGATAGATTGACTGGTATCGGTGGAGAAACGTTGGGCAAGCGGTTGGATAAAGTGGATATCAAAGTCCAAGATATTGTTAACGCCGTAAAAATACCCGCTTGTTTTATCAAGAATTTTACCGCCGGGGCGCTAATTGGACAGGAAGGATTTTTTGACCAATATAAAATCAAATTTGAAAAAGACCACGACACTTTTGAAATAATCCCTGTCAGAAAATAACATTTATATTTGCAAAAAATACCTCCGTTTGATCTAACGGAGTTTTTGTTTATTCATCTGCCGGAATACCCGGGGCTTTCCCTTGTATATTAGCGATTGGCAGGCCGACTGGAACTTCGCTTCGAACAGTTTGTCGGCACGTTTTTTTTAAGATGTTATGTTTGTGCTATGTATATGCTATATTTAAATATAACTTTTTTCGTTTGCTGGGTTCTACTTGGTATGGCCGGCGGGTGAGGCGGATTGGATTTGACAGCGGATCGGTTGCGCCGCCGGGCGGGGGGTGGTAGAATCTTTAATTGAAAGGAAGGTAAAACAAAAATTTGAAATTATGACGGAGGGCTATTTGGAAAACGGGGTTTATTGGCGGCACAACGGTTTTTGGCCGGGGCGGGAAACAATGATCTTTGTGCACGGACTTTCGGGAAGCTCATCGGCGTGGATTCCCTATGAACAAAAATTCGGCAAAAAATTCAATTTGCTGTTTTTTGATTTGCGGGGGCACGGAAAATCGGTAAAAAAAGCAGATGGCGATTATTATGTTTTGGAGAATATCTCCGGCGATATCGCCGCGTTGGCCGAAAGGTTTAAACTGCAAAAGTTCATTTTGGTCGGCCATTCCCTGGGGGCGATTTTGGCGATGGATTTCGCGCGCCGGCACAAAAAGAAAGTTTCCCGCTTGATTTTACTGGCGCCGAATTATCGCGCCAACAAAACCTGGCGGGCCAAAATCGTCAACTTCTTTTTGCTTTTTGCCGGCATTACCGAGCCGATGCCGTTTGAAGAAAGAATCGGCGTTCACATTGATTACCGTCGGTTTTTTGGCACCGGCGACTGGGATGCCGGAAGAATGTATGCCGATATCAGAAACACGTCGTTGAAGGTTTATTACCGTTGTTTGCGCGAGGCGAAAAAATTTGACGGAGAAAAATTTATCGCCGGAATGGATATGCCGGTGTTGATCGTCCACGGACGGAAAGACACGATTTTCCCGGCGGCGGATTCGGCGCGGCTGGCAAAAAAAATGCCCAACGCGCGTTTGGAAATTTTGCCGGACGCCAATCACATTTTGGTGCTCAACAATTTCCGGGAGACGGGGAAAATAATGGAAGATTTTTTGTTCAATCCGCCGCGTTAGCCGGCGTCGCCGGTCTTTGTGCCAATTTCTTGATTTCCGCCGAAGAAAGGCGGCGCCATTTGCCGAGCGGTAAATTTTGCAATTCAAGAGAACCCACCCGGGTTCTTTTCAGTTGCGCCACGGATTTGCCGATTTTTTCAACGATGCGGCGCACCACGCGCTTTTTCCCCGAATGGATCACGATGCGGTAGCGTTTGCCGCCGATCTTTTCAAACCGGTCGGGGCGGATGAAGCCGTCTTCCAGCAAAACGCCTTTTTGGACGGCGGCAATTTCATTTTCCGCAAGAGGAAGATTGGCGGTGATCTCATATTCCTTTTCAACCCGGTAGCGCGGATGGGTGAGGGACAGCGCCAAATCGCCGTCATTGGTCAGAATCAGCAACCCCGAGGTCATTTTGTCCAGCCGTCCCACGGGCCAGACTCTCGGTTCCGCGGGAACCAGCTCGCCGACGAGTTTTTCGGCATGGGGGTCTTGCGCGGTGCAAGTGTATCCCACGGGTTTGTTCAAAAGATAATAAACTTTTTGCGCCGGCGAAAGCGGCTTTCCGCGGTAGAGGATTTTGTCGGTTTTGGGATTCACTCTTAACGCGGGATCGGCGGATATTTTTCCGTTGACCGAAACCAGCCCTTGTTTGACCAGCGCTTCGGCTTTGCGGCGGGAAGCGACGCCCGCCTGCGCCAAATATTTGGCGATTTTAACGGTTTTGTCCATCATTTTCGTATTTAAAAAAACCTGCTTCTTGCGCGGTTTTGTCTTTTTATTTTTATTGGATGATTGCCGCCGGCGCGATTAAGCGCGCGTCCACCAAGGATTCGGCTTTTTGCGCGACCAGTTTTTCAATCATTGAAACGGTCTCATTGATCTTTCCCCGTTTGTTGATGACCACATGATCGTAGCGATCATGATATTGCCACCACATTTCGCGGTCGCGCGCCAGTTTCCCCAAAAATTTTTCCTCGGAAGCGTTCGGATCGCGCCGGAAATATTGCTCCCGCAACTGGTCCCAGTCTTCGGGCGCGATGTAGATGGTAACGGTTTTTTGCAGAATACTGTCGGCGATATCGGGCATATTTTCCTTGAGAATCCGTCTGATGTGCGCCATCGCGTATTCGTCAATCTGCCAGATCACGTTTTCTCCGCTCAAGATCGCTGAAATTGACTCTTTGCTGGTGCCTTTGTATTCTTGCGGCCGGACTTCAATATATTCCAGATATTTTCCTTCTTTTATCCTTTTTTTGAATTCTTCAACGGTGTAAAAATTGTGGCTCACTCCCTTGATTTCTCCGTCGCGCGGCAAGCGGCTGGTGTCGGTGACGATTTTGTGGAATTCGGGATTTCGCTTCAAAAACAACTCTTTGGCGGTGTCTTTTCCCACGCCGCTGGGGCCGGTGATGACAAGCAAAATGCCGTTGCACTTGGAGCAATTTTTGGCGGAAGACAAAATTTGCAGGATTTTGGAAAACATATAATAAAAAAACAACCCCCCCCGCCAGCGCTGCGGGGCGATAGAACCGGACAAAATTGTCAAAGTTGCCGTTTTCAATATTGCTTCATTTTGCCTTTTTTTGAAAAACGTGTCAAGGGTTTGCGGCAAATGGCAAACGGTGGTGAAAAATACTGTATTCGGGGCAAAATTTTGGCAAAATCGGCAATATTTGATAGATTGGCATTATGAAAGAAAGTTTGAGAAAAATGGCGCGCGTCGTTTTGGTCGTGGTGGTGCTGGCGGCGTTTTTTGCGATTTTTGCCGATACCTATGTTTTTTGGCGCGGATCGCAGGGGATATATGAAAACGCGGCCGATTTGCCGGCGGCGGATGCGGTTTTGGTCTTGGGCGCGGCGGTATACCGCGGCGGCCGGATGAGCGCGATTTTGACCGATCGCGCCGCCACCGCGCTGGAAGTTTATCATGCCGGAAAGGCGAAAAAAATTCTGATCAGCGGCGATCACAGCCAAAACAATTATGACGAGGTGAACATTGCCAAAGATTTTTTTCTTCAAAACGGGGTGCCCGCCGAAGATGTATTCGTTGACTATGCCGGATTTAACACCTACGACAGCGCTACCCGCGCCAAGGAGATTTTTCAAGCCGGTTCCTTGATCGTGGCGACTCAGGAATTTCATTTGCCGCGCGCGCTCTATTTGGTGCGGCACGCCGGTATTACGTCACACGGCATCAAGGCGGATCGGCGGCCCTATAATCCGGGATTTTACAACACTTGGCGCGAGAACGGTGCGCGGGTGAAAGCGTTTTGGCGCGTTCTTTTCAACGATTCGCCCCGTTTTTTGGGGGAGGCTATTCCCATCACCGGCGACGGCCGCGCTTCCTGGGACTGATCAATGATAAATGATAAATAAATTCAAAATTTAAAATTTTAAATTTCAAGATTTGCTTTTGACTTTTGATTTTTGAATTTTGACTTAATCTTGTGCCCGAATTACCCGAAGTGGAAACCATTCGCCGCCAATTGGAACAAAAAGCCGTCGGCGAAGTCATAAATAAAATTGAAATTTTGGAACCGAAAATGTTTATCGGCGATCCGAAAGACGTTATCGGATCCATGATTACCGGCGTCGGCCGCGCCGCCAAAGTCTTGCGGATCCGCCTTGCCAACGGCGCGGCGCTTTTGGCGCATTTCAAATTAAACGGGCAATTTTTTTGGCGCGCCGCGGGAGATAACGCGCCGGCAAGATTCACCCGGGCAATCTTTTATTTTGAGAGCGGCGCCCGCTTGCTTTTCAATGATTCGCGGAAATTCGGATGGATCAAAGCGATTGCGGATTTTGAAGATGATCCCGGCGCGGCGATTGAGCCGTTTTGCCCGAATTTCACCTTGCAAAATTTCTCAAGCATATTGGGGAAGAGCCGCAAGCCGATCAAGCTTTTGTTGATGGATCAGGAAAAAATCGGCGGCATCGGCAATATTTACGCCAACGAATCGCTGTTTGCCGCACGCGTAAGCCCTTTCCGTCCGGCTAATTCGCTGGATCAAAAAGAGGTTAAAAAGCTTTTTGATTCAATCGTCGGGGTTTTAAAAAAGGCGATTGATTGCCGCGGCTCGTCGGGAAAGGACGAATGGTACCGCCAGCTGGACGGCAGTCCGGGATGCTATCAGGATCATTTTTTGGTTTATCAGCGCAACGGACAAGAATGTTTTGCCTGCGGCGGGAAAATCCTTCGGCAAACCCAATCCGGCCGCGGCACGTTTTTTTGCCCGCAGTGCCAGAAATGATCTTTTTGGAAATTGGTAATTGGAAATTGGAATTTTTTAATAATTTAAAAAATTTGAATTATGTACGGTTTTTCCGCCAAAAGATTTGACCGCGATATTTACAAAAACCGGCGCTGGCTCAGGAACGCCGATTTTGCATTGGGATTTCTGACCGCGCTCTTGGCGTGGCTTTTATTTTTCCGGATTGTTTGGTGGTTTGCGCCGATGATGGTTTTTGCCGCTTGTATGGCCGGAATTTTGGCGAAAATAAAACGCCGCTATCTTATCTATGGCGCTTTGTCGCTGGTGTTTTTCCCGCTGATTGCCTGGGCGACATTGATGATCGCCTGGGCCGGCAGAAACGAAATCAACAGCTGATTGGACTCGTTGGCACAAAACAAAAACGCTTCCGAAAAAGCGTTTTTGTTTTGTGCGATTATTTTCGGGCTAAAATTTGCAGAGTTCGTTTTCAAATTTGCCGCCGAAACGGTCGCAAAGTTCTTGGGAAATTCCCGAACATTCCTGGTTTTCCATATTCCATTCGCCGCGGTTGTCGGTGCAGGCGGCCTCGGCTTGCGCGTTGGCGCGTTTTTGAGTGAGTTCTTTTAACATTGCGCCGTCAAGAATATAGCTTTTTGATACCGGTACGGTGGGTTCTTCCTCCACAGCGTCGCCGTCAATTTTTCTTTCCAGATAATTGATCCTCATCGCTTGATTGACGATGGCGATATCTTCAATCTTGACGCCTTCGCCCAGCGGCACGGCATTGGAGCCGACGATCAACGACTTCCCTTCGTCCACCAAAGCAATGGCCGCGTAATAATAAATCGCGGGGTCGTTTTCGGTTTGCTGTTTTAGCACCAGCGCCCAATCGTTCTGTCCGTCGGAATTCAGATCGCCCGAAACCGGCTGGCCATCAACTTCGGTGGTCATTTTCTGCGCGCCGTAGGGATTGATGCTTTCGGCTTTGCCGTTTTCCAGCGTGATCATGTCGGTTTCCACCAAATAGGCGGCGTTAAGCGGCGACAGCTTGCCGGCCGGTTCTTCGCCGGTTTTATTTTCTTCTCCGCTTTTTCGGTTCATTATCATTGCCAATCCGGCAATGGCGGCAATCAAGATGATTGCAATGATCACAATATTCTTTTTCATATCCTGTTTTTTATTATTTTCAATGCCATTATAGCGGTTGCTTCGGCGAAAGTCAAAATTTCGTGCGCATACTTTCGGGTGATGATTTGTGAAATGGCCGGCGGCGGTATAGAATGGATAAAAAGCAAAAATTAAAAAAATGACACAGGAACGGGCAATGGAGATTCTAAAATCGGGGAAGAACGCGTTTATCACCGGTCCGGCGGGGAGCGGCAAGACTTTTGTGTTGAACCGCTACATTGATTGGCTGAAAGCGAGCGGCGCCAATGTCGCGGTTACCGCTTCCACGGGCATTGCCGCCACGCACTTGGACGGCATTACGATCCATTCCTGGACGGGCATGGGAGTGCGTGATTCGCTTTCCAAAGCGGAAGTGAAAGATTTGTTAAAGCGCGGTTATTTGCGCCGACGCTTTTTGCGCGCCGATGTTTTGGTGATTGATGAGATATCCATGTTGTCGCGGATTCAATTGGATTTGGCGGATTTGATTTTCCGCGAGTTCAAACAGGTTGACGCGCCGTTTGGCGGCATTCAAACTGTGCTGTGCGGCGATTTTTTCCAACTGCCGCCGATTGCGCGAAAAAACGAACCTGCCGGCGCGAAAAAAGCGGCGCAGTCAAGCTTGAATTTCGCCGAAGAAGATGCGCCATCCGAATTTTCATATCACGCGCGGTCGTGGAAAGCGCTGGATCTCAAAATTTGCTATTTGGACGAACAATATCGGCAAAGCGATCAGGAGTTTTTGCGGGCATTAAACGCCATCAGAAGCAACTCTGCCGGCGAAAGCGTCGTGGATTATTTGCAATCGCGCGTGGATGCCAAAATCAATTTGCCGGTGGAACCGACAAAGCTGTACACCCACAATGTTGATGTTGACGTTGAAAATAATCTGGAACTGCAAAAAATTTCCGGAAAGGAATTTCGCTACAAAATGGAGCTTGTCGGACCGGCGGCATTGGCCGAGCGTTTGCAAAAAGGATGTCTGGCGCCGCCGGTATTGCGGCTGAAAGCCGGAGCGCGGGTGATGTTCGTGAAGAACAATTTTGAAGAGGGGTACGTCAACGGCACTTTGGGGGTGGTGCAAGAATTGGAAGAGGGGCGGATTTTGGTGCGCACCGCCCGAGGTGCGATTGATGTCGGTCCGGCGGCGTGGCACATCGCCGAGGAAGGCAAAATCAAGGCGGAAATCAGCCAGTATCCTTTGCGGCTGGCGTGGGCGATCACAATCCACAAAAGCCAGGGGATGAGCTTGGACGCCGCCCGGGTGGATTTGCGCCAGTCGTTTGAACCGGGGATGGGCTATGTGGCGCTGTCGCGCGTGCGTTCTTCGGCGGGATTGTCGCTGGCGGGATTCAACAAAATTTCCCTGCAAGTCAACGCCGAAGTTTTGGAGTTTGATAAGGATTTGAAACGCCGGTCGGAAATTTCCGCGCGCCAAATTGCCGCCAAAATTTTGCCGCCGCGCCGCTTTTCGCCGGTAAAACCGGCAAAGGAAAAAGTTGACACGGTGGCGGCGACGCGCGAATTGCTTAACCAAAAATTTTCACTGGCCGAGATTGCCGAAAAGCGGAATCTTACCGCGGGCACGATTTTGGCGCATTGCGAGAAACTGAAAGCCAAATCTCCCGATTTTGATTTTTCCGGGCTGGCGAAAAATTTGCCGCCCGAAAAAATAAAGCAAATGAAAACCGCGCTGAAAAAATCGCAAAACGAAAATGGCGCCTATCCGCTGACGCCGGCAATGGAATTGCTGGGAGGCACCGCCACTTTTGAAGAATTGCGCCTGGCCCGCCTGTTAATTTGATGCCGCTGGAAATAAATAACACAAAAAACGATGAAACTTGGCAGTCCCATATTTCAAAACAATGACGGGTTTCCGCCGGCGCACACTTGCGATGGTGCCGAGTCAAGCCCGCCGCTGGAAATTTCCGGCGTGCCGGCGGCGGCCGAATCGCTGGCGCTGGTGTTGCGCGATCCCGACGCGCCCGGAGGAATTTTTATCCATTGGATATTGTTTGGCATTCCGCCAAAAACCGAAAAAATTGATATAGGCGGGATTCCGCCCGGCGCCCGGCAGGGAAAGACCACCAACGGCAAGATCGGTTATGTCGGCCCGTGTCCGCCGGGCGGAACGCATCGCTACATTTTCACGCTTTACGCGCTGGACACGAAAATGTATCTCAATGACGGTGCACCGATTGAACGGTTCAACGCCGCCATCTCCGGCCATGTCCTGGAAACCGCCCAACTGACGGCAAAATATCGTTGACGTGCAACGATCTGATGCGCATTAAGCACGGTTTAAAATGAAGGTGATTATCAGTAATATGCTTCAAAATTCTAAAAATATTATTTTTTCCACCGGGGAAAGATTAATTGATATGGAAAATGTGGCGCTGTCTTTAGGCATTTCAACGGCGACTGTCCGGAATTGGGTTAAATGCGGATATTTGCAAACATTTAATAAAAACGAGGGCTTTGTTTTTAGTAAAAATGATATTGAACGGGCAAAAGCAAGAATTTTAAACGGCGATTTGAAAAAATTAGATGCGAGAGCCAATAAAACGAATGCAAACAGATATTTTATTCCCGATGAATATGCACAAGACGGGGCGGGTTTTTTGGAACTGGATCGTATAATTGATTTTATTAAAACAAATAATGTTGATTTGTCTTGCGCGCTTTTCCTTGTTTGTTTAAATTGGCTGAAGAAAGAAAAAATTTTATTGGAAGTAAGCGTGCGGGATATTATTGAAAAAAATGATTTGTTTCTGATAAATAAGCAAATTAAAGAAGAAATAAACCTTTGGCTCTCGGAGTTGAGTAAAGAAAAAATAACCGATGATTTATCTTTTCTGCTTGATTGCGATATTCCTAATCATCGCGATGTTTTGGGTTTTTTGTATCAATCTCTTTTGGTTGAAGGGAAAAAGGCTCAAAGCGGATCGTATTACACTCCGGCAAAAATTGTTGATGAAATTGTTGCCGAATATGTTAAAAAAGATTCCAAAGTACTTGATCCTTGTTGTGGCACGGGGCAATTTTTACTGGCTTTTTCCGATATTGTTGAAAATCCTTTAAATATATATGGAGTTGATTTTGACGAGATTGCGGTTAAAATCGCGCGTCTTAATCTGTTGGTAAAGTTCAAAAATAAAAACTTTGTTCCCAATGTTGTTTGCAAAAACACTCTTTTTGATGTTGGTAATTTTGATTTGTTTAGCGCCAAGAATGATAATATTAAAAATTTTGATATTATCGCGACAAATCCGCCATGGGGTGTTAGTTTCTCAAAAGGAGATACCGAAAAATTGAAAAAAATTTATTCAGAAATAACATCTTTTGAATCTTTCTCGTATTTTCTTAAGAAAGGCATGGATTTGCTTCTAACCGGCGGAATGGCTTCCTTTATTTTGCCGGAATCGATTTTGAATGTGAAAACACATAAAGATATTCGGGAAATTATTTTAAAAAATGCGAAGATAAAAAAAATCGTTTATCTCAGCCGCGTTTTTAAGAATGTTTTTTCTCCCGTAATCAGAATCGATTTTAAAAAGGACAGGGACAACAATTTCGAGAATGAAGTGGAAATAAGAAAAGAAAATGAAAAATACCAAATAGCCCAATCTCGCTGGGTCAACAACCATAATTTTGTTTTTGATATTCATTTAAATAACCGCGACAATGAAATAATCAATAAGGTATATCAAATAGACCATACAACACTAAAAGGTAATGCGGATTGGGCGCTGGGAATTGTGACCGGGAACAACAAGGAATTTATTGGAACAAATCGAGGCGAAGGTTGCGAGCCGATTTATAAAGGCAAAAATGTTGAAAGATTTATATTGGGCAACTCTCTGGAATATATTCGTTTTGTTCCGGAAAAATTTCAACAGGTGGCGCCAATAGAAAAATATCGCGCAAAGGAAAAATTGATTTATAAATTCATTTCAAAATTTTTGGTTTTTGCTTATGATGATAAACAAAGGCTTACTTTGAATAGCGCGAATATCCTTATTCCAAAAATTCCGAACTATTCAATAAAAATAATTGCCGCTTTGTTTAATTCTTCCCTGTATCAGTTTATATTCCAGAAGAAATTTTCAAGTATAAAAGTTTTGCGAAATCATATCGAGCAATTGCCGTTGCCTTTGTGGGATAAAAAAACTTTTTCCGAAATTATTAAATTAACGGACAAAATTATTAAAGATGAAAATAATTTTGGAGAATTGGATAATTACATTATTGACAGGTTCGGTTTTTCGGAGGAAGAGAAGGAATATATTATGAGATTTAAATAATATGGAAATTTTAAAGAAAAATTTGGGAAGCTTGGTTGATTCTTTATCAAGAGAAAATAGGGATAAAATAAATAATCGCCTTATTGTTTTAATCTCGGTTTATCCATTCAACGAATATGAATATATTATTTCAAATTTATTGGGATTAAAAAAAATAAAGCTGGATGATTATTTTAAAATCAGAGAAGAATATCTTATCAGAAATGAGTATCTTCATATTTTTGAAAGATATGGATCGCCGACATCCTTCGGTATTACTTGGGCGCAATCGCATGTGCATTCAATCGCTCCGGAGATAAAAAAACCGACGAAACAATCGTGTCCTGGTTTTGACAATGAATATGATTTCTTTTTCGTCTATGGCAAAAACCGGATTAAAATAGAGGTTAAGGCATCAAGAGCCGTGGATGCAAAAAGTGACGATCCGCTTTATATTAAAGCCTTGGCTTTAAATTCGGAAAAACAATTTGATATGAACTTTCAGCAGATAAAGCCAAAACATTGTGATGTTTTTGTTTGGGTCGCGGTTTGGCGAGATGCTATTAAATACTGGGTATTTGCTTCAAAGGAGATAGAAAATAACAAATACTATTCAAAGGGGCAACATCGGGGCAATAGCGGCGAGGGACAGCTTCATCTGAATCGGGAAAACATAAAAGAATTTAAAAAATATGAAACGCACCCGAAAGGTTTGCTTGATAAAATTATTAAAGCGTATAAACGTCAGAAATCAAATTAAACAATAAACCTATGGAATTTAATGAATATCAAAAATTGGCGCGGAAAACCGCCATTTATGCCGGGGCGGGAAAAAATTTTGTTTATCCGGCGCTGGGGCTTTGCGGCGAAAGCGGCGAGGTGGCCGAAAAAATCAAAAAAATCGTCCGCGACCGGGACAATGTCGTTGATGATAAATGCCGCGCCGAATTGGAAAAGGAGCTGGGCGATGTTTTGTGGTATATCGCCAATCTGGCGGTGGAGTTGGATTTGGATCTGGAAAATATCGCCCAAAAAAACATTGAAAAACTGGCCGACCGAAAAGAGCGGGGGGTTTTGCACGGATCGGGAGACAATCGGTAGTAATGAACGATGAGGAACGAGGAATGAGAAACAAAAACAAAGAAATCATTTTGAAGGGGCAAAAGGTGGCTTATTGCTTGAAAACAAGCGCGCGGACGAGAAATCTGCGCGTTGTTGTCAAAGCCGGTGGCGAGGTTTTTGCCAGCAAACCCGAATTATTTCCCGATTTTTTGGTGGCAAGATTTTTGCGCCAAAAAGCGAATTGGATTTTGGGCAAGATCGCCGAATCAAAAAGCCAAAAAAGTCTTTTGCCGCCTGCCCGCCGCCGGGAATTTTTGGAGCATCGTCCGGCGGCGCGAAGGCTTGTTTTTGATAAAATCGCCGAATTGAGCGCGGTCTACGGCTTCAAATACAACCGCGTGGCGATTCGCAACCAGCGGACGCGATGGGGAAGCTGTTCGGCGAAGGGTAATCTGAATTTCAATTATCGGATGGTGTTTTTGCCGGATCGGCTGGCCGGCTATATCGTGGCGCACGAGCTTTGCCACTTGAAAGAATTCAACCATTCGCCGCGATTTTGGGCCCTGCTGGCAATCGCTTTTCCCGACCAAAAAAATCTTCGCCGCGAGTTGAAAAACTACCACCTTTCTTAATTTCCCCGGGGCAAAGCCCCGAGGTATTCTGGCGAGTAAATAAAAATGTTCGGAGCCCCCCTTTGTTATTTTGATTTTTTGTAGAATTCTTTTTTGCTTTTCTCGTAATCGTCTTTGAAATTTTTACCGCCAATTTCTTTTTCGTCAATTATGTCAATTTCATAAATAATCGGCAGATCGTCCAGTTCGGAGCGCAACCGCAAAATGAGATTTTTATCGGTGCCGGAAAATTTAACAGCGAAATCAATGTCCGATGTTTTTTTGAAGTTGCCTCGTGCGCGCGATCCATGGATGAATACTCGTTCAATCGCGGTATTTTTTTTAAAAACATCTTTTATCAGCTTGATTTCTTTTGCGGTTAATCCGTGAGGCATATGGTTAAATTTGCTTCTTTAAATTCGCGGCGAGTTCATTAATCGCGGGGACGTAATATTTCTTGATATTTTGGAAAATTGTTTCGCTGGCGGCGCGACTGTACAAATGAGACATTCGATTTCGGTCTTCAAGCATATTTATCCAAACATTGCCTTCGCTTACCAACTCCATGGAAAAAGATTTTTGCAGGGATTTTTTGGGGCTGGCAACACCCGAAAAACCTTGATTTTCAAGGTAATCTTTTAAGGTTTTCCATGCCAGCTCAAAAGTGAATTCAAAGCGTTGGATGACGCCGTCTTTTTCCAAATCGCTGAATTCTTTTTTGGACGCGGCTTCTTTTAGCCGCTTGGCGGACTTTTCAAAATCTTTTAACCTCTGCCGCCACCGCGGCGTTTGCGCTTGATTCGCCATATCTTCATTTTATATCCCCTCACATCTTCATCATATCCGATTATCCCATTTTTTCAACCGCCCTTTAATTTTTTTTGAGGGGATTACCCTCGCACTTGTCCCAAGGATTTTGCGAGGGATAATCGTGAGCGGTTAGATCCCTTCAATAATATTTTATCGCAATAATTATTATTGTCTTCAAGTTTTAATCTGTCTCCCAAAATTTGACAAAACCTGTAAAATATGCTCTGATAACCACGGTGCATTAAATGCGGATAAATAAGGAAAATTTGCTAAGACAAGCTCAGGAGCGGCTTGGTCGCGGTGGAGCGATTGCCACTGGCATCGGGGCATTTGTTATCATCTTTCGCTCGATAAGCGAGCCAAAGATGACAACCGAGATTTTGCTCCGCAGACGCGTAGAACGAGAATCAATTATCCATGGCCAAGATCTGTCTGGTAAATGGGAATTGCCGGGCGGAGGGATGAGGCTGGAAGATTTAGTGCCTGGGGGTGATGGTTATTTTGGTTCAATCGCTCAGACATTACAACGGGAAGCGCGCGAAGAAACGGGATTAGAATTGTTGGGATGGGAATTGGACGGTGCAATTTTTCCGGCGATGTTAGCGAAGGAGGGAGTAGAACAATCTCTCGTTGACTTTGCCTTTGCGGTAAAAGTTCACTGGAGGGGTGATTTTGCCACGAAGGAGTACCAGTCGCGGCTTCAACGTGGAGAAATTAGATGGATTGGTGTTGGCGATCTCGATAAAATAGAGATCGTTTCTCCGCGGATGAAGTTCTTGATTCGGCAATGCGTGTAGAGCCAATAGTTATCCGGCAGCGGGGTTCGGGTGGAAATCCGAATTGCGCCGCCGGATTTTTTTATTTACCCGCCAGAATACCTCGGGGCTTTGCCCCGGGGATGAATGGCGGGGAAACAAACTTTTCCGATCGCGTAGCGAAGCGGAGCGCCGGAATACGTCGGGGCTCTGCCCGGCGTAGTTTATTGCAACGGCGGATAAAGCGTCCTGAATTTGATATTTTTTGCCATGGCAAAAAATATCAAAATTTTTCTTGTTGGAAATTTAAAACGCCGGAGAAAATTCGCGGGTGGTTTTTTTGTCGTGATTTGGTAATATCAAGATATGGAAACGCTGGCAATTGAAAAAATCAAATACATAATGAGGCATATTGAGAGTTATGGAAAATAGCGGCAGTGGCAATCACATCGGGCGCGATGCGGCGTTGGCGCATTTTTCGCTGATGTTCGGCTACAAAATTTTTTCGCTTTATTATCCGCTGTTCTTGGCTGCCGGCGGGCTTTCTTTGGCGCAAATCGGCAAGGTTTATTTCTTGATCTATTTGCCGATGGCGCTGGGCGCGCCGCTGGCGGGATTTTTGACGCGCTTGGTTCATCCGGCGCTGATGGCCGCTGTTGCGTGTTTGGGGTATGGCGCCTACGCGCTGGCGATGGCCTTTGACGCGCAAAACGCCGTTGCAATCTATGGATGGCAGATCGCACTGGGATTGTCGGCGGCGTTTTTTTTCACAGCCCTGCGCGCGCTGATGATCAAAAATTCCAATGGCGGCGCCGAACAGGATTTTTCCTGGTTTTACAATGCCAGCTACTGGGCCGCGGCCGCCGCACCCGTCGCGGGCGCGATCATCGTTTGGCGGTGCGGCTTTGAAGCCGCGTTTATGGTTTCGGCGGCCATTTGCGTTTATGCGGGAGTGCTTTCGGCGGGGATGATTACCCATTCATGGGAAACAAATCGGCGTCAAGCGGCGCTGGCGGGATTTGCCAGGAGTTTTGCCAAAACCGCCAAAATGTCGTTTTCCAAAAAAATTTCCGGCTATGTGGCGCTGGCGTTCGCCGTGTTGCTGGCGGAAAGCGCCTTGCATCCGTTTTTTCCTTTGTTTTTGAAAACCGGCGTGGGATTGGAACAAACCGAAGCGATTTGGTTCGTGGCATTGGTTCCCGCGGCATTTTCCGTTTTCTATTTTTTCGTTTTGCGCCGCGGGCAAACGGGCAATCCCGGCGCCGGTGTTTGCCGGGGCGGGTTGATTGCCGGAGTTTCCACGTTGATGTTTGGCGTTTTCCTGCCGTTCCTTTCCGCCGTGGCCGCGTTTTTCCTGGAATTTGCCCGCAACGCGGGAGGGTTTTTGTGCAATACCGGGCGCTCCGCTTTGTTGGCCAAGGAATTAAAAAGCCGACCCTCCGAAGCGGCGGCGCTGGACACCGTTTTTTCTCCGCTGGCGATTGCGCTGGCGGCGGTTTTCGGCGGCTATGTGGTTGAAAGTTTCGGCTACCAATGCCTGCTTTTAATCACCGGCACAATAATAACAGTCGCGCTTGCCGCCGCTTTGATTGCCAAAAAGAGAGAAATGAGATAGGGTAAAATCACTATAAAAACATTGAACATTAAACTTTGAATCTTGACCAAGATGCATTTCTGTCAATGTTCAATGTTTAAAAGTCAATGTTGGTTCATGAAGATTGGTATTGATCTGGGAACAAGAAATTCGCTGGTGTTCATCCCCAAGAAAGGAGTGATTCTGCAGGAGCCGTCGGTGGTGGCGGTGGATTTGGACGAGAACAAGATTCTGGCGGTGGGGCAGGCGGCCAATGAAATGATCGGACGCACTCCCGACGCCATCCGCGTTTACCGGCCGATGAAAGACGGCGTGATCGCGGATTTTGTGGTAACGCAGGCGATGATCCGTTATTTCATCAACAAGGTTTCGGGGAAATTCCATTTTTTCAAGCCGGAACTGGTGATCAGCGTGCCCGCGGGCATCACTTCCACCGAAAGGCGGGCGGTGATTGAGGCCGGCATTAACGCGGGCGCCAAAGCGGTGTATTTGTGCAAGGAGCCGATTTTGTCGGCTATCGGCGCGGGCATTCCCATTCATTCCTGTTCGGGGAACATGATTGTTGACATCGGCGGCGGCACCACGGAAGTGGCGGTGATCTCTCTGGGGGGGATTGTCAATTTTCAATCGTTGCGGGTGGCGGGCGATAAAATGGATGCGGCCATTGCCGATTTCGTGAAACGGAAGCACAATCTGGCCATTGGCGATCAAACCACCGAAGACATTAAAATGACTGTCGGCACGGCAATATCCGAAAAAGATCCGCGAACGATGCAGATTCGCGGCCGTGATTTGATAACCGGCTTGCCGCGCAATGTCGCCATCAATGCCAATGAAGTGAGCGAAGCGGTGCGCGACTCTCTGGCCGAGATCGTGCAAACCGTCAAGGCGGTTTTGCGCGAAACGCCGCCGGAACTTTCCGCCGACATTATGGACAAAGGAATGGTGTTGGCGGGCGGCTCCAGCTTGTTGGCCAACCTGCCGGAATTCGTGAGCAATGCCATCGGCGTGCCTTGCACTCTGGCCGAAGACGCGCTTTTGTGCGTGGCGCGCGGCACGGGCGCGGTGCTGGAGAATCTGGATTTCTACAAGAAGAGCATAATGGCCAAAAAGTGATAAAATCACTTTTTGGAAATTCCAAATCCCAAGTTCCAAATTCCAAATAAATTTAAATTTTAAAATTTAAAATAAAATCCCTTTTTGGATTTTAAGATTTTTAGTTTTGAGATTGTTTGGGATTTGGAACTTGGGGCTTGGGGCTTGTAATTTACCATTATTTATGGTCGTTGGTCATCAAAAACAATTGCAATCTCTAAAAGCCGCGTTCACTGCCAGCAGAGCGGGGCATGCTTGGATTTTTTCCGGCCCGGACAAGGTCGGGAAAAAGACCGCGGCGCTGGAATGGGCTTCCGAAATTCTGGGATTTTCGGCCGGAGAAAAAACCGCACATCCCGATTTTCTGTTCACGGCGCCTCTTGTTGACGAAAAAACGGGGAAATCCGCCGGCGAAATCACCGTGGCGCAGATCCGCGAACTGATCGCCAAAATGGCGTTGGCGCCGGCGGGAAAATGCAAGATTACCATCATTGATTCGGCGCATTTGATGAACGAGGAAGCGCAAAACTGTCTGCTCAAAACTTTGGAAGAGCCGCCGGGAGCGTCGCTGATGATTTTGATCGCCGAAAACGACCGGCGGCTTTTTGCGACCGTGCGCTCGCGGTGCCAGATCGTCAAGTTCAATTTTTTGCCCCAAAGCGAAATGGAGGCGCTGGCGGAAAAGCTGGCGGGGGAAATCGGCTCCCGAATCGCCGCCGAAGAAACAAAAGAAATCGCCGAGATATCTTTCGGCCGTCCCGGGCGATTGGTTGGTTTTTTGAAAAATCCGGAGGAATTGGAAAAATGGCGTGCGGCGGAAAAAGAATTTGCCGGAGTTGTTCGCGGTGATTTGGCGCAAAAATTCGCCTATGCCAAAAAAATCACCGATGACGAAAAGGAAAAAATAAAGGAGGCGGACGCATGGATAACTCTGGGCGAAATTCTTGAAATTTGGCAGAACCATTTCCGCCGCCTCTTACTGGAGGCCTTAAATGACCCCCAAAGGGTCCGGCCTCTTTTGAAAGGGTCCGACCCTTTAAAAAATTTTGGTGCGCAAAAAATCGCCGGCACATTAAAAAAAATCCAAACTTTGGATTTTGAATTGCGCACCACCAACGCCCACCCGCGCTTGTCCATTGAAAACTTCTTGCTGAATTTGTAAAATTTTATGAAAAAGCGATTGAATGAATAAGTAAAAAATTCTTTTTAAGTTTTGTCAAGAGTAGAAAATAAAGAAAAATCTGGTAAAATGAAAATGTTAGGCTCCAAGAACCAAGCATCAAGTTCCAAAAGTATCTAATTTTCAATTTTCAGATTTATTTGGAAATTGGGCCATTGAAAATTTATTTGGAGATTGGTAGTTGGAGATTGGTAATTCCGCCTTTGGCGGTTATTTATGGAATATAAAGACATTATCAAAAGATTAGCGCCGGAGTTTGACAAGGCGCTGCAATATTTGGATCGGGAATTGGCAAAGCTCCATACCGGGCGCGCCAGCGCGTCGCTGGTGGAGGATTTGGTGGTGGATTGCTTCGGGCAGAAATGCCCGCTCAAGCAATTGGCGATGATTTCGGCGCCCGAACCGCGCCAGATTGTTATTCAGCCGTGGGATAAGTCCTATTTTGAGCCGATACAGAAAGCGATTGAGGCGTCGCAGTTGGGATTGTCCGGGGCGGCCGAAGGCGCGGTGATCCGCGTTTCCATTCCGGATCTTACCGGCGAATACCGCCAGAATTTGGCGCGCTTGATTGCCAAAACGCAGGAAGACGCCCGCCAGGCGATGCGCCGCGCCCGCGACGACGCTTGGTCGCAAATCCAGCGCTTGGAGCGCGCCGGCGAGATTCGCGAAGATGACAAGTTTCGCGGCAAGGATGAATTGCAAAAATTGATTGATGACTATTCCAAAAGAATTGACGAAGCCGGCGAGCGCAAGAAAAAAGAAATTGCCGAATAAAATAAATTTTTCAATTTTCAATTTTCAATTTTCATTAAATTTTCATTGCTCCAATTTCCAAACAAACGTAGTTTTTGCGATTGTTTGAATTGTTGGAGCACTGCCTCATTTATTGAAAACTGATGAATGAAAACTGAAAATTATGCCAGATGGTTGCCACTATTTTGTTGAGCATTTTGACTTTGAGTCTGTTGATCCTTCTCCATGAATTGGGGCATTTTTATTTTGCCAAAAAATTCGGCGTCAACGTTGAGGAATTCGGGATGTTTTTGCCGCCGCGGATTTGGGGCAAAAAGATCGGCGAAACGATCTATTCCATCAATTGGATTCCTTTCGGAGGATTTGTCAAAATGCAGGGAGAAGATGACAACAACCAAAAAGAGCCGCGGAGTTTTGCCTCAAAGCCGATTTGGCAGAGAGCGGTTATTATTGCCGCGGGAGTGGTTTCTTTCTGGCTGATTTCCGTCGTGATCCTTTCGGGAGTTTTTATGTCCGGCGCGGTGGAGGCGGTTGATGACAACGATCCGGCGGCAAACGCCCGGGTGCAAATCATCTCGGTGGTTGCCGATTCGCCGGCGTTTTCGGCGGGGATTAAAACCGGCGATATCGTCAAAAGTGTAAAGGTCGGCGGTGAAATAACGCCGGTTGACAGGGTGGCGCAAGTTCAGGAGGCGGCCGCGGATTTTGGCGGCCGCGAGATGATTTTGGAAATTGAACGCGCCGGAAATGTTTTGGAAATTGCCTTGACACCGCGCGAAAATCCGCCGGCGGGAGAAGGCGCGATGGGGGTGGGATTGATGCGCACGGTTCAAAAGTCATATTCGTTTTTTTCCGCCATCGGTAACGGGGCGGTTGCGACATGGAGAATGACCCTCGGCGTTTTTGACGGCTGGGGGCAGATTATCGGCCGGTTGGTGAAAAAAGAGGGGATGCCGCCGGGCGCGGAATTGGTCGGCCCGATCGGCATCGTGGGCTTGATGTCGGATCAGGCGCAAATGGGCTGGAATTATTATCTGCAATTTGTCGCGATGATCTCGGTTTATTTGGCGGTGTTAAACGCACTGCCGATTCCCGCGCTGGACGGCGGGCGTTTGATATTTTTGGCGCTGGAAGCAATCCGCCGCAAACCGGTTTCGGAAAAAATTGAACAATCCCTCACCGCGGTTTTCTATGGATTGCTGATGGTGTTGATGTTGTTTGTGATCGTCAAAGACATTATCCGCTTATTTTAAATTTTTTGAATTACGAAACTCTTATTCGGCAAGTATTTTCGCGGAGCACGAAAATTTTATTGCTATAAAATTTCCTAGTATTTTGCGCCAGTCGCGCAAAATAATGCTCCGGCGAAAACACTCGCCTCAACGATTTTCATAATTCAAAGTAATTTGCCAAAACGATGTTGCAATCACGGCTTTTTGCCAAAACCAGAAAAGAGGAATTGTCCGGAGAGATGAGCGCGGGGACGCGCTTGCTTTTGCGCGCGGGATTTATTGATCAAATTGCCGCCGGAGTCTACGCGATGTTGCCGCTAGGCCTCTTGACGCTTCAAAAAATTGAAAAAATCATTGCCGCCAAAATGGAAGAAGCGGGCGCGCAAAGGATTTTACTGCCCGCGCTCGTTCCCAAAAAGAATTGGGAAACCACTGGCCGCTGGAACAGTTTTGACGTTTTATACAAGGTGAAAAGCCGCCAAGAAGCGGAATACGCGCTGGGGGCGACTCACGAGGAAATTGCCGCGCCGCTGGTGCAAAAATTCGCGCGGTCATACAAAGATTTTCCGATCGCCGTTTATCAAATCCAGACCAAATTCCGCGACGAGTTACGCGCCAAATCGGGATTGTTGCGCGGCCGGGAATTTTTGATGAAAGACCTTTATTCGTTTCACATTGATCAAAAAGACTGCGACAGTTATTACGAAAAAATAAAAAAAATCTACTTTGAGATCTTCAATGCCGCGGGAGTGGGGCATGCCGTTCATCTCACGCTGGCCAGCGGCGGCAGTTTTTCAAAATTTTCGCACGAATTCCAGGCGGCGACTTTGGCCGGCGAAGACACGATTTACCACTGCGCCGCGTGCGGTTTCACGGTTAATCGCGAAATCAAGGAAGATTATCCCAAATGTCCGGAGTGCGGCGGGGAAGAATTCAGCGAAGAAAAAGCCATTGAAGTGGGCAACATTTTCAAGCTGGGAACAAAATACAGCGCGCCGTTCTCCTTTGAAGCCGCCGGCCAAGACGGCCAAAATTTGCCGGTGCTGATGAACTGTTACGGCATCGGCCTCACCCGACTGATGGGAACCGCGGCGGAAATTTCGCGCGACGATGCGGGGCTGATATGGCCCGAAAATATCGCGCCGTTTTTTGCGCATCTGATCGTTCTGGAAGCCAAGGACGGCGAAACCGACGAAAAAATCAGAAGCGCCGCCGGGAAAATTTATGATGATTTACAAAAAGCCGGAATCGGCGTATTATACGATGACCGGCGGCAAAAATCCGCGGGCGAAAAGTTTGGCGACGCCGACTTAATCGGCATTCCCCGGCGGGTGGTTGTGAGCGCTAAAACATTGGAGCAAGACGCCGTTGAGGTTAAAAACCGCGGCGCAAAAGAGGCGACTTTGATAAAAGTCAAAGAGATTGATAACTTTTTGAAAAATGAAAATCTGGGATAAATTGCAAAAATTGTTTTCCGAAGATATGGCCATTGACCTGGGGACGGCCAATTGCGTGGTTTACGTCCAAG
>Ga0209723_1001651_pt1 | contig 33690 bp, 25 predicted proteins | sample BiotimSIPDNA_2_FD_185750 | JGI IMG/M metagenome (GOLD analysis project Ga0209723, IMG submission 185750) | Anaerobic biogas reactor microbial communites from Washington, USA - Biogas_R2 time_0 SIP DNA (SPAdes) (version 2) | ecosystem: Engineered > Bioreactor > Anaerobic > Unclassified | place... | reverse complement strand
TTTGGTCCGTACACACCTTTATTCTACCATAACTGGATTCTACTCTCGCAACTTTGCAACCGGAATTTGTCGCGAAACTTATTTCCGCTTCTTGCCCTAAAAGTGGAATTTAACTTTGCAAGTTACTAAATTTTTTATAAATATAAGGTATAATTTGGAATTGACAGCGTTCGGCCTCGTCCGGGATTGTGTTCGCTCAATATCATTGTATTCAGGGCGTCGGCTATTTGCTCTGTTTAAGAATACCACAAGTTTCTGAGTTTTTTTAAAACGAATGATATAAAATAATACATATTACCGAAGTTTCCGAAAGCATTCCGCGCGGCAAGCGTTCACGATATTGACTTGAGCGTGAAAGCGGCTAAAATAAAATAGGTGTGTACAAAAGCCGAAAGGGGCGCCTTTTATGACCAATTCCGAACGATTTGACAAAGTCCTTTCTTTCGCGGGGGATATTGACAGGACACCGGTGATGGAGTGGGCCGGCTGGTGGGATAAAACCGTAGACAACTGGCGCGCGCAGGGCCTGCCGGCGGATTTGAACGGTGAAGATATCAACGCCTACTTCGGGCAGGACAAACTGCGTCAATTCTGGCTTCCTGTCCGCGGCCGGGGCTGCCCGGGCGCGAAATCCCACGGCGCGCCCGTCATCCTTGATGAAAACGGATACAGGGCAATAAAAAAATATCTATATACCGACAGCCTTTTGCGGGAAATTGAAAAGAATGTCAAACGCTGCCGCGGGCAGTACAAAACTGAGGATATCGCGTACTGGGTCACCCTCGAGGGCTTTTTCTGGTTTCCCCGGACGCTTTTCGGCATTGAAAACCATTTGCTCGCATTTTACGATTTCCCGGAGCTGATGCTTCAGATAAACCGTGACTTGTGCGCGTATCATAAAAAATGCATTGAGGTTGTCTGGTCTCTGATTACGCCGAAATTCATGACCTTCGCCGAGGATATGTCTTATAACGGCGGCCCGATGCTGTCAAAAGAGAAATACGACGAATTCATGCTGCCGTTTTACTCGGAACTCGTTCCCGTTTTAAGATCGACAGGAACGAAAGTCCTGATTGATACCGACGGCTTTGTCGAGCCTCTTATTCCATGGTTTCTCGAAGCCGGCATACAGGGCGTTTTGCCCCTTGAGCGCATGGCCGGCGTGGACATCAACCGGATACGCCGCAATTACCCGGAGCTGCTTATGATCGGCGGCTACGATAAAACGGTCATGCACAGGGGCGAGGCGGTCATGCGAGGGGAGTTTGAGAGGATTCTGCCCGTCATCCGTTCCGGCGGCTATATACCGGGCGTCGACCACCAGACGCCCCCCGATGTCACCGTCAGCGATTACAGGACCTTTATGAAACTCCTCAACGAATACAGCCGGAAAGTTTCAACCCCGGTTGTCTAGTCCGCCGGAACATCCGGGGTATCCTCAGCCGGGGGGCTTTCTTCCGGTTCACCGCTCTTTTTTGACAGCCCGGCATACACGCTGATTGCCAGGGCCGCTACCAGGAGCAGCGCGGCCGCCGAGACCAGAACGATATATTTTGTCCGGCTGAAGCCGGAAGACGGGCTTAACGCATGTGTTTCGGTTTCGCCGCCGTCAGGCCGCGAAACCGCGGCATTCGCCGGGGCTGCGCCGGAAGTACCGTCGGGGGTATGCGCGGTAACCCCGGCGGCCGCTGTCGGGCTCGCGGCGGAACCCGTTGTGTTTCCTGCGGTAACATTCGGCGCGGCGGCCGGCTTTTGTGCCTTTGTGGTTTGCACCTCTGCGGTTTGTGCCTTTGAGGCTTGTGCCTCTGTAGTTTGTGCCTTCGTGGTTTGTGCTTTTGTGGTTTGTGCTTTTGTGGTCGGGCCGGCCGTTGTAGTTGCCCGGCCTGTGGTCGTTTCCGCCGGCGTTGAAGCAGTAGTCTCTGCCCGGTAGACGGTGTTCACAAATAAAGTCGAAGGTTCGCCGTAACCGTCAAGAATTCGAATACCCAAATCAATACGGTCCGGCAACCCCGTTTTGAAACCGACGCGCGCCTCGGCCGCGAAATCATCGTTGTCCAACGCCACGATAGCCGTGTCAACGGCATAAGTGTATTGGTCGTAAGCTGCCTCCCCGTTCAAAAGGCAGGAGGCGCACAGGCTGCCGTTGACATAGATATTAAAACCGGCAAGCGTGTTGTCCTTTTCGAGTTGGCCTGTCAGCACCTGAAGGGCGAGAAACATCTCGCTGCCGCCGTTGTTGACGATAACTCTTAAGCACGCGAATTCCACATCGCAGTTACTTTGCCCGGTATTCTGCGCGAGTGTGATTTTCGGGCCGCCGGCCCATTCCCGATCGGTAATTTTACCATCGCAAACAACGGAAACGGCGCGCGCGAAAAAAGGCAGAGTCAGAATCATCGCGCAAGCCGCCGCGAAGGCCGCGAAGAATTTTCTTGATTTTATAAGATCACCGCCCCGATTACATATAACGACAGTTTAATACAGGACTTGCCAAAAGACAAGCGGATTATTTCCCTATCTTTCCCGATTTTGCTTGCAAACAAAGCGCAATCTGCTATACTAAAAAAAGAGTATTATCTTTAGCTTTCGGAGGAAAACATATGGGCGCAATGGGTATTCTTGCAAAAACTTTTCAAAAGCGTTTTGCCGCCGCAGGCGCGAAAACGGCAAACAAATCACCCGCGCCGCCTTTGCCCAAAGGCGTGTTTGACAACGCCGGCGGTCAAGAAGCTGCGTTTTTCACCATGGGGTTCGCCAAAACCGATGTCATGCCCGGCGACATTGACAAGAAGAAATACTATATCGCGGGCTACAGGCCGTTCAACCCCGCGCAGGGCGTTTTGGACCCGATGACAGCCAGCGCCGTTTGGCTCGACGACAACTCGGGCCGGGGCGGTGTTGTTTTTGTCTCGGTCGACAACGTTGGCATGGTCAGCAAAGATGTCCTCGCCGCCAAGGCGCTGCTGGCGGACTTTGTCAAAAAAACCGGCTGCCGCTCGCTGAACATTCTGAGCACGCACAACCACGCGGGCATTGACACGATGGGTATGTGGGGCGCGCTGCCGCGGACGGGCCGAAACCCGAAGTATATGCGCGTTGTTTTCGAGGGCATAAAGAATGTCGTTGAGCAGGCCTATGCCGGCCGCCGCGAGGGCAGCCTATACCTCGGGCGAAACGACGCGCCCGACATTCAGCGCGATTCAAGGCTGCCGGAGGTGTTTTCCAAAACGCTCACACGCCTGCGCTTTGTACCCAACGACGGCGGGCGGGAGGTTTGGATGCTCAATTTTGCCTCCCATTCCGAATCGCTGCTCGGGGCGAACTCCCTTGTCAGCGCCGACTTCCCCTGTTACCTCCGGCAGGAAATCCTGCGTGAAAAGAAAGCCGAAACCATTTACTTCGTCGGCGCCATCGGCGGCCTTATCCGCATGAAAGAACTTGACAAAGACAATGTCGAGTCCACCAAAATCGCCGGCCGGAAACTGGCCGAAACCGCTTTCGCCATTGAGAATGAGGTCAAACTCGCCCCGCGAATCAACATTCTAAAACAGGAATTTTACGCCGAGGCGCAAAACTTCGCGTTGCTCGCCGCGGCGAAATTCGGCATTCTCAACGCGAAGAAGCAGGCGATAAAAACGGCCGGCTATACCGGTTACGCGCTGAAGACCGAAATGACGTATTTTGAAATCGACTCGCTGAAAATGCTGCTGCTGCCCGGCGAAATCTTCCCGGAACTCGTTTACGGCGGGTATTTGAGCGCGGAGGAATCCGCCGAAGGCAAAGGGCCCGAAGTCAATCCTCTCCCGCTTTGCGAAATCGCGGAGGATGAGAACCTTCTCGTCTTCGGTTTGGCCAACGATGAAATCGGTTATATCGTCACGCCCAACGATTTCCTGCTCGACCCCGAAACCTCGTATTTTGACGGAGGAAAAGACCGGCTCGGTCGCCGGCATTATGAGGAAACGAACTCGTTAGGCCCGAATACGGCTTATACAATCGCCGAAACATTTACGGAAATGATGCAAACCGTCAAGGCGTCCGCGGCACGCGATACAACAATCGGGGAGGAAACCAAATGAAAAAAGCGCCGAAAAGAATTGTTTCACTCATCACAACGCTTTCCCTTCTTTGCGCGCTGCTCGCCTTCGCGGGGCCGAACGCCGGGGCGGTTGGCGATGTTCTCGGAACAAAGCAGTATACCATCGGCAACCCCTACGAGACCGTGAACTGGGACACTTGGGGTAGTTATAAGGCGAACCTCCACACCCATTCGACCGTCAGCGATGGGGATGTCGATTTCCGGGATATGATCGAAGCCTATTATTCCGCCGGCTACGATATTCTCGCGATGACCGACCACGGTACCGTCAACTACGGCTGGGATAAAAAGCCCGATGTCGACTGGATGATAGGCATAGCCAATATCGGCAAAACCAGGCACGCGCTCACGACCGCCCGCAAACTGGAGATTTACGCGGGAGCCGGACGAAACGGCAGGGGCATGACCGAAGTGCCTCTGGGCATCGAACTCAACGGTATGTCCGTTAAAAAAACCCATATTAACGGCTTCTACGCCGATTCCGGCCACCATGTCCGCGCCATAGATGAAACGGACTATGAGCCCGCCGTCAAGGCGTATCACCAGGCCGGCGGCATCACGCACCTCAACCACATCGGCGATTGGGCAGAAGCGTCCGGCGACCCGTCGGTCTACGACAACGAGATGGTGGATTATTTCTTTAATATCTTCAACAACTACAGGTCGTGCCTGGGTTTCGAACTCGTCAACACCACCGACAGCCGGACGAAAAACGACCGTATCCTGTGGGATAAACTGCTGCAAAGGGTCATCCCCGCGGGCCGGAACCTTTTCGGTTTCGCCAACGACGACTCGCATGAATTAAGCGACATCGGCAATTCATGGGAAGTCTTTATGATGCCAACGAACACGGCAGTCAATGTGCGTACGGCGATGGAAACCGGCACCTTCTTCGCCGTCAGCCGGTACGCGCGCGCCGAACTCGGGGATTCGTTCGCCGGCACCGGCGCGGCGCCTGCCGTCACGAGAATCATCGTGCCCGGCGGCAAGGGGCAGATAAAACTGCAGTGTCAAAATTATACGAAAGTGCAATGGGTGTCCAACGGAACCGTCATAGCGGAAGGGGAGGAAATTGACCTCAACGCGTATGAAAACGCGGTCGGCTGCTATGTGCGCGCCCAAATCAGCGGCCCGGGCGGGATGTGTTTCACCCAGCCGTTTACGGTTACTTCGGCCCCCTACGCCGACGCGACGGTCCGCTTTGTCAAAAACCCGTCGAACGCCGATGTCACCGTTGCCAACAGTTACGGTTCGGTGTTCCCGCCGAAAGCCGACGGCAGTTTTGTGTTGCCTGCCGGTGACTACACCTACACGGCCGCGGCTGCCGGGTTCATTACGGTTACGGAGCCTTTCACGGTCACAACAGCCGATATGTCCGCCGGCCTGAAAACCATCGAGTTCAGTCTGCCCGTGATTCCGGTTCTTGCCGCGGCGGCCGGCAGCGGCACCATCGTCGACAGGCAATCCGGCTGCCTGTACGGCCTCAGGGAGGGAATCACCTCGCTTGACGGTTTCGCGGTCGTTAACGGCAGTGGTTCTTTTGCTTTCACCCCGACGCCAAACGGTTTCGGGACGGGGACAGCCGTCCGTGTTGTGCACGGCGAACAGGTGTTTGAAACGTTTACGGTTGTCATTAAGGGTGACGCGGACGGCGATGGCTATGCCAACGCGGCAGACGCGGCTTACATCAGCCTTTTCTGCGGCGGCATGCTCACGTTTTCCGGCGCGCAGGAGTTCGCCGGTGATGTCAACGGCGACGGAAGGGTGGATGCCATCGACGCCGACCTGATTGAACTCGCCGGTTTGTTCCTGTATGAAATCGGCCAGACTTGATAAACAGGATGGAGTTTTCTATGAAAAAATTTATGGACAGCGAGTTTCTGCTTGACAATGCCGCCGCCTCGGAACTTTATCACTCGGCGGCCGAAGGTATGCCGATTTTTGACTGGCACTGCCATATCTCGCCGAAAGAAATTTACGAAAACAAACAACCCGAAGACATCGCCTCTCTTTGGCTCGGGGGCGACCACTACAAATGGCGCGCCATGCGCTCGTTCGGTATCGACGAGGAGTATATCACGGGCAAAGCCTCCAACTATGAAAAGTTCAAAGCCTGGGCCGGCGTGATGTCCTCTCTTATCGGCAACGCCCTTTATCACTGGACTCACCTCGAACTGCAGCGCTATTTTGGGATTGAGGAGCCGCTAAGCGGTAAAACCGCCGACGCGATATGGAAAAAAGCAAACGACAAAATCGCCGCGGGCGGTTTTCGACCGCGCGATTTAATCACGATATCCAATGTCAGGTGCATCTGCACGACCGACGACTCGGCCGACAGCCTGGAGTATCACAAACTCCTCGCCGAAGACAGCAGCTTCGCCTGCAAGGTGCTGCCCGCTTTCCGGCCTGATAAAGCGCTCGGCATCGACTTGCCCGGTTTCCTGCCGTGGCTTGCCTCCCTTGAGGAAAGAATCGGCGCGAAAATCAACGGCTACGCGGATTTGACAGCGGCATTGAAAGGCAGAATCGCGTTCTTCGCGTCCATGGGCTGCCGCGCGAGCGACCACGCCTTTGCCGCCGTGCCCTACGCGAGGGCCGACTCCGACGAACTCGAAGCGATTTTTGCCAAGAAACTTCACGGTGGTTCCCTCAGCGAAGAGGAGACGGAGAAATACGGCACGGAACTTATGCGGTTTTTGATGGCCGAATACGCCCGCCTCGGCTGGGGCTGTGAAATCCACATCGGCCCCATGCGCAACAACAACACGCGTATGTTCAACGAAATCGGGCCGGACACCGGCTTTGATTCCCTGACCGACCACGAGGTTGCCGACAAACTGTCGCGCCTGCTTGACAGCCTCGCGGTTGAGGACAAACTGCCGGCAACCGTCCTGTTTACCCTCAACCCGAAAGACAACTATGTGCTCGGTTCCATGCTCGGCAACTTCCAAACCGGCTCGGCTGCCGGCAAAATGCAGTTCGGCACCGCCTGGTGGTTCAACGACAACCTCGACGGCATGCGCGAACAAATGAAGGCGCTGGCCAACCTCGGCGTTTTCGGCAAATTTATCGGCATGGTGACCGATTCGCGCTCGTTCCTTTCCTATCCGCGCCATGAGTATTTTCGCCGCATCCTGTGCGGTTTTCTCGGCGACATGGTCGAGCGCGGGCTGTACCCGAACGATATGGATACACTAAAACAAATGGTGAAAGATATTTCTTTCAACAACGCAACCGAATACTTCGGCATTTCGGGAAACGGGGTTTGAGATTGGAAAAGAAAACACCGCTGTATGATACGCATGTCCGCCTCGGCGGCAAACTCGTGGCGTTCGCCGGCTTTCTGCTGCCGGTGCAGTATTCGGGCATCACCGCGGAACACATGGCGGTCAGAACCGCCGCCGGGCTTTTTGATGTTTCCCACATGGGTGAAATCCTGCTGACAGGGCCCGACGCGCTGAACAATATCCAGATGCTTGTTACCAACGACTGCTCGGGTATGGCCGACGGGCAGGTGAAGTATTCCCCAATGTGCAACAAAAACGGCGGCGTCATTGACGATCTGCTCGTTTACCGCCACAGCGAAACTAAGTATTTGCTTGTCGTCAACGCCGCGAACCATGACAAGGACGCGGCTTGGATACAAGCCAATTTATCCGGGGATGTGCGCTTTGATGACGTTTCCGCTCAAACGGCGCAGATCGCGCTGCAGGGCCCGGGCGCCGCGGCCATTGCCTCGCGGTTAACCGCGACACTGCCCGAAAAAAACTATACCTTCCTCGACGGTGCCGATGTCGGCGGCGTCCGCTGCCTCGTTTCCAGGACCGGCTACACGGGCGAGGACGGCTTTGAATTCTATATGGCGAACGAAGACGCGCCGCGTTTATGGGACAAACTTATAGAAACGGGCGCCTGCCTCGGCTTGGTTCCCTGCGGCCTCGGCGCCAGGGACACCCTGCGCCTTGAGGCGGCAATGCCCCTTTACGGCCATGAGATGGACGATGAAACAACGCCTTTGGAAAGCGGCGTCGGCTTTTTTGTCAAGATGAACAAAGCCGATTTTATCGGCAAGGCGGCTATCGAAGCGAAGGGGACGCCCCGGGTCAAGCGTATCGGGCTGGAAGTTCTCGACAGGGGAATTGCCCGCGGCGGCGATACCGTTTTGGCCGATGGGAAGGAAATCGGCCGCGTAACATCGGGCACCATGTGCCCGTTTGTGAAAAAAGCCGTTGCCATGGCGCTCGTCGACGCGCGAAATACCGCGGCAAGTGATATTCAAATCCTGTCAAGGGGCAAAGCCCTTGACGCGAAAGAAGTGCCTCTGCCTTTTTACAAAATAAACAAGTAAATTCAAAAATAAGGAGTATCGGATATGAATACGCCCGAAGATCTGCTGTTTACCAAAACACACGAATGGGTAAAAATCACGCCGGAAGGAACCGCGCTCGTCGGATTGAGCGACCACGCGCAGGAAACGCTCGGAGACATCGCCTTCATCAACATCGCGGACGAAGGCGAACAATTCGCCGCCGGCGATATCCTCGGTGACGTCGAATCCATCAAAGCGGTGTCGGACATCGTGTGTCCGCTCGGCGGCACCGTTCTGCGCGTCAACGACGATGTGCTCGACGACCCCGGCAAAGTCAACGCCGACCCGTACGGTTCCTGGCTCATTGAACTTGAGGATGTCAAAATCAACGAAAACCTGCTGAGCGCGGCCGATTATGATCAGTTTCTGAAAGAAGAAAGCAACTGACGCGGCGGCCGGATCCGCGCGGCAAGGGCGATGCTCTTGCCTTTTTTGATAAATACAGGAGGCTGTCTATGTCCTATGTACCGAACACAAGCCTTGAACGCGAGGATATGCTGCGCGCTCTGGGCAAAGCAAGAATCGACGAGTTGTTCCGGTCCGTTCCGCCTTCCGTCCGGCTCGGGCGGCCTTTAAACCTGCCCGCCGCGAAAAGCGAACTCGAGGTGATCGGCGCTTTCGAGAAAGCCGCCGCGGGGAATACCGTCTTTAAAACCTGCTTCCGGGGGGCGGGCGCTTACCGGCATTTTGTGCCGGCGGTCGTCCGGCACCTTTCCTCCCTGCCGGAGTTCGTGACCGCCTACACGCCCTACCAGGCGGAAATCAGCCAGGGCATTTTAACCGTGATTTTTGAATACCAGACGATGATTTGCGAACTTACGGGGATGGATGTCGCCAACGCGGGGGTTTACGACGGCGCCCACGCCGCGGCGGAGGCCGTTTCCATGTTCACCGACAGGCGAAGAACCAAAGCGGTTATAGCGGGAAGTGTAAAGCCGAATACCTTGTCGGTAATAGAAACTTATTGCCGCTCCGCCGGTATCGAAACCGTTGTCGTACCCCACAAAAACGGTCTGGCCGATATCGAAAAACTTCTACAAGCCGTTGACGCGGAAACAGCCTGCGTCTATGCCGAGCAGCCGAACTTCTTCGGCCTCATCGAAGACTATGACGCGATATCGGCCGCTGCTCACGGCGCGGGAGCGAAATTCATCATGGGCTGCCACCCTATTTCGCTCGCCGTCTTGAAAACACCGGCCGAATACGGTGCGGACGCCGCGGTCGGGGAAGCGCAGCCGCTCGGCCTGCCGCTTGCCTTCGGCGGCCCTTATCTCGGTTATATGGCCGTAAAAACGGCGGATATGAGGAAACTTCCCGGCCGCATCGCCGGCCAAACGGCGGACAGCGCGGGCCGAACGGCCTATGTGTTGACGCTGCAGGCGCGCGAGCAGCATATCCGCCGCGAAAAATCCTCGTCGAGCATATGCTCAAACGAAGCGCTTTGCGCGCTGACGGCCACGATTTACTGCGCCTCCATGGGCAAAGAGGGTATTCGGGAAGCCGCGGAACAATGTTTGTCCAAAGCGAAATACGCAGCCGAAAAGATAGCGAGTGTAAAGGGATTTACCCTTACGCACGACGGCTTCTTTTTCAACGAATTTGTGACGCAATGCCCGGTGGAACCGGCCGTTTTGATGAAAAAACTCGCCGAAAAAGAGATTCTCGGCGGCCTGCCTCTCGGCGGCGAATACACGGGGCGGATTTTATGGTGCGTGACGGAAATGAACACCAAAGCCCAAATCGATGAACTTACGGAAATATTAAAGGAGGCGGTCATATGAACGGTTTGATTTTTGACGCGGGTAAAACCGGACGCCGCTGCGCCGTATTGCCGGCCTGCGATGTCGATGCCGTCGCCGTACCCGAGCAATACAGACGCTGCGCGGCGCTTAATTTTCCCGAAGTCGCCGAGGTTGATGTCGTTCGCCATTATACCAATCTCAGCCGCAAGGCTTACGGGGTGGACAACGGCTTTTATCCGCTGGGCTCCTGTACGATGAAATACAACCCCAAACTTAATGAGGAAGCCGCCTCCCTGCGCGGCTTTACCGGCATTCACCCGCTTCAGGAGCCTGCCGACGCGCAGGGCTGCCTCGAGGTCATGGGGACGCTCGGCGGCTATTTGTGTGAAATAACCGGAATGGACGCGATTACCCTGCAGCCCGCGGCGGGAGCCCACGGTGAGTTTACAGCGCTGTCGATGATTAAAAACTATCTGCTCGACCGGGGCGAAACGCGCAGGAATAAGGTCATCGTTCCCGATTCCGCCCACGGCACAAATCCCGCGAGCGCGGCTATGTGCGGCTTTACCGTCGTCAACATCCCCTCCGCCAAGGGCGGAACGGTTGACCTCGACGCCCTCAGGCAGGCGGCCGGTGACGATACCGCCGCGTTCATGCTCACCAACCCCAACACCGTCGGGCTGTTTGAAACCGATATAACGGAAATCGCCTCGATTGTCCATGGCGCGGGCGGCCTGCTTTACTACGACGGCGCCAATATGAACGCGATCATGGGCATCACCCGGCCGGGGGACATGGGTTTTGATGTGATGCACCTGAATTTGCATAAAACCTTCTCGACACCGCACGGCGGCGGCGGACCGGGCAGCGGCCCGGTCGCCTGCAAAACCTTCCTCCGGGAGTTTCTGCCTGCCCCGGTTGTCGAAGAGAAAAACGGCGAATACGCGCTGAAAACTCCGTCAAAGTCAATAGGCCCGGTAAAGAGTTTTTACGGCAACTTCCTCGTCCTCGTCAGGGCGCTCGCCTACATCATGACGCTCGGCGCGGAGGGTTTAGAGGAGGCGTCCGGGAACGCCGTCCTCAACGCCAATTACCTCATGGAAAAACTGCGCGGAACCTATGACATTCCTTTTGAGGGACCTTGCATGCACGAATTCGTTATGTCGCTTGAATCCCTCAAGCATCGAACGGGTGTCAGCGCGGCGGATATCGCCAAAGGGCTCATCGACAAAGGGATTCATCCGCCGACAATGTATTTTCCGCTGATTGTCCATGAAGCGCTGATGCTTGAGCCGACCGAAACCGAGAGCCGGGAAACGCTCGACGCCGCCGCGGACGCTTTCAAAGACCTTTACGCCCTCGCTTATGACGACCCCGGGGCGCTTCACGCCGCGCCTGTCAAGGCGTCCGTCGGCCGCCCGGACGAGACAGCGGCCGTCCGGAACCCGGTGCTCAGAGCCTGTTTCGCCGCCGGTGAAACGGATGCCGCGGAGGCTGCGCGATGACCCGAAAAAAGGACGTCAACTGCATCGTGCTGTGCGGGGGCAAGGGCACGCGGATGCAGTCCGAAACAAAACACAAGGTTTGTTTTGAAATTGACGGAAAGCCGTCGATTCTGCACACGCTCGGCAATTTTGAAAAAGCCGGTGTCAACCGGTTTGTCGTTGTCGTCGGCGCCCTTTCGGGCCAGGTGACCGAGTGCGTGGGCTCCGAGTACCCCCGCGCGGCTTTTGTCTACCAAAAGGAGCAAAAGGGAACGGGCAACGCCGCCAAAGCCGGCTTTTCCGTCCTCGAAGCGTTCAATATTGACGGGCCCGTCATCATAACCATGGGCGATAAAATAACAAGCGCCGCCTTCATCGAAAAGGCGGCGCGAAAGTATGCCGAATCGCGCGCCGACCTGCTTGTCTGCGCGCAGCCCAAAAGCATCAATCCGACCGGCGGAAGAATTGTATTCAACAAAAAAGGCTGCCCCATTGGCATACGGGAAGAAATCGATACGAAGAGAGCCCTGCTGTATAAAAAAGTCTGTGCCCTGTTTGCCGAAGGCGTTGGAGCGGAAGAACTTCAAGCGGCGGCGGAACAATACGCGGCGGATCTTATCGCGAGCGCGAAGAAAAGGGAAGCGGTCATCAACGAACTGCGCAGTGTTGACCTCGCCGACGAACAACTCATCAATGAGAGAGCCGTTGTGAAAATCGGCGGTGCGGTGTATGACCCCGGCGATGTCGACGCGTCCGATTATACCAACGCGAGCGTGTATATTTTAAGCCCGAAAGCCGCGCGCTTTGCCCTCCCGTTAATCGGCGACGACAATGCCCAAAACGAGGAATACCTGACGGATATCGTTGAAATCCTCGCCCGCGCCGGCAGGTTCCGTATAGCGGTCGAGGCGGTTGATAACGAATGGGATATCATGAGTTTCAACAACGTTGAGGAACTGCTGAAAATCGAGGATCATTACAGAAACCTCAAAGCCGGCGCCGCGCGGCTGCCCGGCCCGAGCAGCCTGAAACCCGTCGGTGAATGGATTGATCTGTTCGAAAACCCGGACGAATCCCTGCTTGGCTGCCTCGCCGCTATTTACGGCGGCGAAAGCGATATCATAGCCGAAAGAACACAGGCGGTTCTCGGCGCGCTGCGCCTGTTCGCCTCGCGTTATGGGGCGGCCCGAAGCACGGTTATTTCAAGGGCGCCCGGCCGCGTCAACCTTATGGGCAGACACATTGACCACCGCGGCGGCAATGTCAATGTCATGTCGATTAACAAAGAAGTCATCGCCGTCTGCGCGGCGCGGGATGACGACCGGATACGCATCGTCAACACCGCCGACGGGTTTCCGCCCCGCGAATTCGCCATCTCCGAGCACCTCGCCGAGTTGGACTGGGACAGTTGGCTCGGCTTCCTCGAATCGGGCGAGGCCGAAAGACTGTTAAAGAATACCCGCGGCGACTGGGCCAACTATATTAAGGCCCCCGTACTGCGGTTGCAGTATCAGTTCCGTGACAGAAAACTCAAAGGCATGGACATGGCCTTCACCGGCAATATCCCCATCGCCGCCGGCCTTTCGAGTTCCTCGGCCATCGTCGTTTCCACCGCCGAGGCTTTCTGCGCTCTCAACGGGCTCGAACTGACCCCGCGGCAGTTTGTTGAGCTGTGCGGGGAAGGGGAATGGTATGTCGGCTCCCGGGGCGGCGCCGCCGACCACGCGGCCATGAAATTCGCCGAACGCGGCTGTGTCGCCAAACTCGGCTTTTTTCCGTTTGAGTTTCGCGACAAGTTCGCGTTCCCCGGCGAGTGCAAACTCATCATCGCCAATTCTCACATACGCGCCAACAAAACCACCAACGCCAGGGATGCATTCAACAGCCGCGTGGCGGCCTTTGAATTCGGCATGATGTTGTTTCGGGAGGCGTACCCGCAATACGCGGGAACGGTCGCGCATTTGCGGGACATTAATCCCGGGCGCCTCGGCGTTTCACCGAGCAAAATCTATGAACTCATCGCCGGCCTGCCGGAGAAGGCCGCGCCCGGCGAACTTTTTTCGCTCATCTCCGAGGCGAATCACGAAAAAATCCGAAGCATTCTCGCGACCCACAACCCTCCGGAAAACTACCCGATAAGGGCGGTATGTCTTTACGGCATAGCGGAATGCGCGCGAAGTTCGCTGTGCAAAAGTCTGTTTGACGACAAAAAAACCGGCGAATTCGGCCGGTTGATGACGGTCAGCCACGACGGCGACAGGGTTGTGCGGTACGATGAAACGGGGGAGCGCCCCTATATGCAGGATTATTCCGACGCCGCTTTGCGCGAACGGATTGACAGCCTGCGCAGCGAGGACCCGGAAAGGGTCAAGGCGGCCCGCCTTGAAAATCTGCCGGGCGGCTATGCCTGCTCGGTACCGGAAATCGATTTCATCGTCGACAAGGCCGTCGGTATACCGGGCGTGCTCGGCGCGCAGATTTCCGGCGCGGGCCTCGGCGGCTGCGTAATGATTCTTGCCGAAAACGAAGCCGTTCCTTCCGTCTTTGAGGAACTTGAGCAAGTCTACTACAAACCCCGCGGCCTCGCGCCCGACATTACCGTTTGCGTGCCGGTCAAGGGCTCGGGGATATTGGAAGTTTAGTTCGGCATGGGCAATTCTGTGATCAAGCATAAATTATGCTTGACAATGACAATCGGACCTTTCATCAAATCGTGATTATACGAATTATGATTTGATAAATGGAATCATGCAAATTGCCCCGCCGGAGGCGGGGCAATAGTATTTGCCTTTGTCAGAAAGGTTAAAAATAATTCTCCTGCTTCATGCTGACATATCTGTCGCCGGCGACGATGATATGGTCGCGGACTTTCATCCCAATGGATTCCATGGCCAATACCACTGTGTTCGTAATCTCTATGTCATTGCGGGAGGGGACAAGGCTGCCGCCCGGGTGGTTATGGGCCATTATGATGGCGTAGGCCTTTTGCCGCAAGGCAATCTCCATAATTTTTCGCGGGTAGACGGCCACCTCGTCAACGGTACCCCGTTGAACCACGCCGCTGCCGAGCACTTGGTTCCGGGTATTCAGACAAATGATAAAAAACTTCTCTTCGGGTTCCCCGGCGAAATGGCTTACGGTGTAATTGCCGGCCTCGGACACATTGCCGAGGACCGGCTTTTCTTTCCATTTGCTGATTTGGTATCTTCTTGTCAACAACGGTATAAGCGTCAGAAAAGCGGCGGTCGGTTCGCCAACCTTGCACAATTTCTGAATATCGTCGGGGTTCGCCTCAAACAAACCTGCCAGGCTTCCGAATTCGTTAAGGAGTTTGTGCGCGAGTTCGTTGGTGTCTTTTCTCGGCACGACATAAAACAGGATCAATTCCAACAGTTGGTGGTCGTCAAACGAATCCACGCCCTCTTCTTTGAGCCTTCGTCTTACCCTTTGCCTGTGGTTTTCATGTACGTTCTTTTCCATCTATTGCCCTCTCAACCCGAAGAATCCCGCCGAAGTATCCCCGTGAGCGACAACCCTGCCAACGGCTTCGTCAAAAAGCGGCAACTCGAAATATCCCGTCTTATGGGCCTTCATTTTCACTCCGGATAAAATGGTGAACCGCATACGGCCGGCATTCAGCCTACCGGTAATAAAGTTTTTATGGATGCGCGCATCCTGGATATCGCCGTATTTGAACATGGCCTTATGCTTGGAGAAAATGCCTTTTGAATAGTGAAACACCTCATCGTCAAACGCGATGGTTTTTGTTTTGTAATTGAGCCATCCGCCCAAAACGGATACCGCGAAAACAACGATGCAAATAATCCATAAATACGGCACATTCGCCAGCAAAACCGCGAGCGACACCAAAGCAATAAACACAGCGAATATACCCGATGCCAGCAGCGCCGCTTTATTCGAAGGGATGGGAGCGGTTTTGCAGGTAAAATCCGCGGCGCATACGCCCAACACCCTTTCCATCTGAGCCCGGTTGACAAGCAGGCAAAGCTGCGGCGTTTCTTTGTTTTCATTGCCCAAGCCGACGACGGCGACCTCAATCGAATACAAGCCGAGTATTCGCGCCAAAACGGGCTGCTTAACGACGACGGCGTTGATCTTCGCGAACTCAAATGTATAACTGGTTTTTTTAACCGCCCCGCAGTGTATATAAACATTTTTATCGTCGCGCTCAACCCTGTAGCCCTGCAGGTTGAGAATGCCCCAAATAAGCACAAAAACCCAGCCGATGAAACCCAGAGTTAACACAAAGAGGTGGTTTTGCATATCCAGTGTGCCCGAACCGTCGAACAGCGGCAAGACAATGACCGCGAAAATTGTGGAAAGGGCTTGTAAAAAGGGCAGGGAAAGAATCTTGTGGCGAATGACCTCGCCGGTAGAAAAAGCGATTATCTGCTCGCGCGGCCGGCAAGCATCCTTTAAACCGGGCAAAGCGTACGGTTGCCCGGCTTGTGTTTTTAAAACGGTCAGGTCCGCCCGAAGCGCTTCGGCAATCGGCTTCTTTAAGACGAAAATAAAATCGGTGCGGTTGGCGGTGTGTGAGGAGTTTAAATCAATCTTGACCTTGCTTGTGCCCATGAGCCGCTCGAATACGGACTGCTGAAGGTTGACTGTCGAAATATTGGCGATGGGCAGTTTTGTGTTTTTTTTAAACAGAGTCCGGCGCTCATAGATGAAATTCTGCCCTTCGATATAGAAAAAAGTCTTTCTCCAAAATAAGAAAGAAATCAGAAGTACGAGGGCCACCAACAGCAAAAACCCCGCCCCGCCGAGCGCGACGATAAAACCTGACAGACTGTCGGCGGTTCCCGCGAGGTCCCGCCAGAACTGCGGCCGGAACATATTTGCCAGGTTGTCTATGCTGCTGTTGAAGCCGACAATCACCAGCATAAAAAACACAATGCCCAGCCGCTCGGCAATGATTGAAATATGGTTTCGTGTGGGGCTATTGAACATCGTTTCCCGCCCCTTCTGCCTTGAGTTTGCGGCTGATGGACTCGTTGAGGTAAAGCGCGATTTCGTCCGCTCTTTGCGGCTCCAAAAACCGGAACGCCGCCGCGGAACCCGCGGTGGTGACAATCACCTTCGCGACGCCGGCCGCGTTGTCGAGCGGGCCGCGCCGGATGTCAATCTGATGAATTCTGTCAACCGGCACAATCGTCCTCGATACAAACAAAATGCCTTCGATAATTTCTATTCTGTCCGGCGCAATGAGGTACTTATAGCGTCGAAAGCGAACAGGGGGGACAAGAAAAAAAAACAGGATGCAGCCGGCGGCGGCGATGCCGAAGACGGCGGCTGCGGCCGCTGTCTTGCCGCCGGCAATCAAAAAACCCGCGATAACCGCCGCGGCCGCCGCGATAAAAAACAAACCGATGGCTGAGGTGATACGCATGAGTTTCAGAGCCTTTTTTGACAGGCTTTCGTATGGCATTGCGCTTCTCCTTGTTTTATGGAACTATTTGTAACCTTTGATCATATCTTTTGTCAGTGTGCCCGAAAAAAACTTTATCGTCTGCCGCAGCCTTTCAAACGGGCCGGGGTTCCACGCCTGCGGCATCGCGGGCGTTATCCCGATTTCCTCAAGTTGTTGCGCGAAAACCTTCATGCGTCGGGCGAAGTTTTCGGCGTCCTTATGCTCCGCCCTTGTCCAGCCGGTTTCGGCGACGGCGGCGAAGCGCGGATAAGCCATATAGCACATTCGGCCGAAATCCCGGATATGTTCGGTCCAAATCGGCGCCTCAACGCCGAGAACATTCCCTGCGCTTTCCGGGTTAATGCCTTTCAGAACGGGGTCGAAACGGTATGTTTTGTTAAGCGGTGTCATGCCGTACGGGTAATCGGTATAGTAATGATAAAACGGTGAAACGATGATTTTGCCGCCTGAGTTCGCGAAGTTCTCGGACAAGCCTTTTTTATCCATCCACATCTGTACGGCGGTATTCCGGTCAAGGGCGCCGCTTTTCAGGCTTTCGTTCCAGGCGATGGCCGTCCGGCCGTTGTCGGCCAGAAATCTGCCGATTCGGTTGACAAACCACCCCTGAAGTTCTTCCATATTCGAAAGCCCGAGTTCCGCCGCCTTCTTTTGGCAATGCGGGCATTCTTGCCAGCGCTTTTTCGGCGCTTCGTCACCGCCGATATGAATGTATTCGGACGGGAAAACCGCGAGAATTTCATCAAGCACATCAAAAACAAAGTCAAATGTCGATTCCTTGCCCGCGCAAAGAATGTCCGGGAATATGCCCTGCCTGGTTTCCACTTCCATCCGCTCGCCGCGGCACGAAAGTTCCGGGTAGGAGGCGATGGCGGCGATCATGTGGCCGGGCATATCAATTTCGGGTATCAGTTCGATATGCCGTTTGCCGCAGTAGTCCACGATTTCGCGCAATTCGTTCTTTGTGTAGTATCCGCCGTATTCCCGGTCGCTATGTACTTTACCGAAATTTGACGCCGGCCGACTTGAACCGGTTTTCATCAGTTCCGGCCGGCTTTCGATTTCAACGCGCCAGCCCTGGTCGTCGGTCAGGTGCCAGTGCATGACATTCATTTTCATCAGCGCGGCGGCGTCGATGAGTTTTTTGACATCGTCAAGGGCGGTCATGTGGCGCGCCGAGTCAAGCATAAAACCCCGGTAGGGGAACGCGGGCTCGTCCTTGATGACAGCCGAAGGCAGAACGCCGTTGCCTGCCGCCGCGAGTTGCTTAAGCGTTTGTTTCGCATAAAAAGCGCCTTTCGCGTCGCCGGCTTTAATAGTCACGCTGCCGTCCGCTATTTTAAGTTCATACGCTTCCGGGTTGGCAATCTCTTCTGTAATGGTCAAAGAAGAGGCGCTTATATCGATGTTCCCGGCCGGAATCTCCTGCCCGGTAATTTTCACGGAATTGGGATATGGAATAACATTGAGATGTTTCATACGGCAAATTCTCCCTGCGCGGAATTTGCGTCCATTGTACCGCAACCACGGCCGGAAATCAATATGAAAAGCCGCGGATTTACTTATCCGCGGCTTTGGAGGCATTTTCTATTCTTTCGATTTTTCGGTCTTTTCCGCCGGTAAAATCTCGACCTTGATCTTGCCGATGCGCCTGTCTTCGACATTCAAGACCGTGAAGCGCAAATTATCAAACTCGACGACATTCATTTCCCCCTCCTGCGGCAAATACCCGAGGAGACTGATGATGAAGCCTCCGAGTGTGTCATAATCACCTTCCGGTATTTCCGTCCCGACGAGTTCGTCGACTTCGTCGATATCGGTTATACCGTCAACGGTGAAGGTCGTCTCGTTAATTCGGGAGATTTCCTCGTCTTCGTTGTCGTATTCATCCTGAATGTTGCCGACGATGGATTCCAGTAAATCCTCCAGTGTTACGATGCCCGCCGTGCCGCCGTATTCATCGACGACGACAGCCATTTGGACATGGCTTTCCGTCATTTCCTTGAACAGTTCGCCGCAGCGCATTGTTTCCGGCACATAATATGCCTTTCGCATCAGGTCCTTGAGCGTCTGGCCTTCGGGAACGTCTTTGCCGATGAATTTCAGCAAATCCTTGACATACAGGATGCCGATAATATTGTCCTGGTCTTCTTCATAAACCGGAATGCGCGAATACCCCTCTTCAATCGCGATATTCAGCACATCGTCGAGGCTGTCATCAACCTCAACGGCGGACATATCCGTCCGGTGCGTCATAATGTCGCCGACATCGATGTCGTCAAACTCAAAGATGTTGTTTATCATCTCTTTTTGCGTGTTCTCGATGACACCGTGTTCCCCGCCGACATCGACGAGCATACGAATTTCTTCCTCGGTAACCATTTCGTTGCTCGCATTCGGGTCAAAACCGAAAAGGCGAACAATCGCGTTGGTTGACAGTGACAGGAATTTCACGAACGGGCTTGTGGCTTTCGCGAAAAACAGCAAAATGCCGACCGCTCTGAAAGCGACTTTTTCCGGCGCCTGCATGGCGATGCGTTTTGGCGCGAGCTCGCCGAGAACGAGCGAGAAAAAGGCCATGACGATGGTGATGATGACAATCGAAAACCCGTTGACAATGCCTTGGTAGTCTTTCAGATCATTGATTTTCAGAATAAGCGCCGCCAGTTTATTCGCGAATGTCTGCGCCGCGGTGGCGGATGTCAGAAAACCCGCGAGAGTGACGCCAATTTGTATCGTGGAAAGAAACCGGCTTGAGTTTGCGGTCAGTTTGCGGATAAGTTGCGCCTTTTTGTTTCCTTCATCGGCCATTCGAAGAATCTTATTGTCGTTGAGTGAGATGACAGCAATTTCGCTCATCGCGAAAAAGGCGTTAATAAGTATGAGTACAAAAAGCAAAGCGAGTTGTAAAATAATACTGGCGGGGTCGCCCGGGTCGTCCATTCGGGAAAAAACTCCTTTCGGTTTTTGATTATTCATTATACAGTTTATTTTCGATGGTGTCAATTAGTATGCGCGCCTGCGTTCCTTCGTAATCAAACGCTGTGCCCTTTGCGGCGGTTGTAAAGCCGGAATTCGTGCCACCGGGGCGCCGGAATAAGCGAAAATCGCCGAAACCGGCTCTTTCCGCGATGGCAATCAAGCGATTTATACAAAAATTCAACGAGCACCGCCGTTGATATTTGCCGAACTGTCTGCGGGTTTACGGTTTACTTTGCGGCGGTTTAGTGGTATTATATCGTTTGGTGCAAAATTTCAGTTCGTATATATAAATTGGGAGGAAGATAAAAATGGCGAGAAAGACGAAAACGATGAAGGGGAATGCCGCCGCCGCGTATGTGTCGTACGCGTTTACCGAAGTCGCGGCGATTTACCCCATAACGCCATCGTCGGACATGGCCGAAGAGACGGACAAAATGTCCGCCGACGGCGTGAAAAATATTTTCGGCCAGACGGTCAAAGTTGCCGAAATGCAGTCCGAAGCGGGCGCGGCGGGCGCCGTGCACGGTTCGCTGGCGGCCGGCGCGCTGACCACTACATACACCGCGTCCCAGGGGCTCCTGCTGATGATCCCGAATATGTATAAAATGGCCGGCGAACTGCTGCCGAACGTCATCGATGTGTCGGCCCGCTGCGTCGCGAGCCACGCGCTGAACATTTTCGGCGACCATTCCGACGTCTACGCCTGCCGCCAGACGGGCTACGCCATGCTCTGTTCCGGCAATGTGCAGGAGGTCATGGACCTGGGCGCCGCCGCCCATCTTTCGGCGATCAAAAGCCGCGTTCCGTTCCTGCATTTCTTTGACGGCTTCCGGACTTCGCATGAAATTCAAAAAATCAAAGTATGGGACTATAACGAACTGGCCGAAATGGTTGATATGGACGCCGTCAACGCGTTCCGCCGCCGCTCTCTGAACCCCGAGCATCCCGTGCTGCGCGGCTCCGCTCAAAACCCGGACATTTTCTTCCAGGCCCGCGAGGCTTGCAATCCGTATTACACGGAAGTCGTCAAGGTTACGGAAGAGTATCTCAACGACATCAACCGCCGTATCGGCACCAAATACAAACTGTTCAACTATTACGGAGCGAAGAACGCCGAAAAAGTGATCGTCGCCATGGGCTCCGTCTGCGACACGATTGAGGAAACCATCGACTACCTCAACGCGAAAGGCGAAAAAGTCGGCTTGATCAAAGTCCGCCTTTACAGGCCGTTCTCGGTCAAGCATCTGCTGTCGGTGATGCCCGCGACCGTCAAGAGCATCTCCGTCCTCGACCGCACCAAAGAGCCCGGTTCGCTCGGTGAACCGCTTTACCTCGACGTTGTCGCCGCTCTGAAAGACACGAAGTTTGAGAAAGTCCCGGTTTACGGCGGCCGTTACGGACTCGGCTCGAAGGATACCAATCCGAGCCATATTATCTCCGTTTACCGCAACATGGACGCTTCGCGCCCGAAGAAACGCTTCACCATCGCTATCGAGGACGACGTCACGAACCTTTCGCTGAAAGTCAAGGAAAATCCGGATACCACCCCGAAGGGCACCTATTCATGCAAATTCTGGGGCCTCGGGGCGGACGGCACCGTCGGCGCGAACCAGAATTCCATCAAGATTATCGGCGACAACACCGATATGTACGCCCAGGGCTATTTCGCATACGACTCAAAAAAATCGGGCGGCGTCACGATTTCGCACCTTCGCTTCGGCAAGCAGGCTATAAAATCCACCTACTATATCAACAAAGCCGACTTTGTCGCTTGCCACAACCCGTCCTATGTCGACAAGTATAAAATAGTCGAGGATCTCAAAGCGGGCGGCGTTTTCCTGCTCAACTGTTCCTGGACTCCTCAAGAACTTGACAAAGAACTGCCGGCTTCCATGAAGCGTTATATAGTTAAAAATAACATTAGCTTATACACGATTGACGCCACGGGCATCGCCAAAGAACTCGGCCTCGGCGGCCGTGTCAACACAATCCTCCAAGCATCCTTCTTTAAACTCACCGGCATTATCAAAGGCGATAAAATCGTGAAACTTATGAAGGACGCGGCGACAAAGTCCTTCTCGGCCAAAGGCGAGAAGATTGTCGCCATGAACCATGCCGCGATTGATCGCGGCTTTAACGGCGCTGTTAAGGTCGCCGTGCCCGCCGAATGGGCGAAGGCCGTCGACGTCCCGCAAGAGACGCTCGTTGATACCGAACGCAAAGACATGCGGAGCTTTGTCCAGGAAGTCCTCGACCCGGTCAGCCGGCAGCAGGGCGATTCGCTCCCCGTATCCACCTTTGAAAAAACAGCGGACGGAACCTTCCCGCAGGGCTCCTCCGCCTTTGAAAAGCGCGGCATCGCCGTCGATGTCCCCACCTGGGTACCCGAAAACTGCATTCAATGCAACTTCTGCTCCTATGTCTGCCCGCACGCGGTTATCCGTCCGTTCGCTCTGACGGATAAGGAAGCCGCCGAAGCGCCCGAAGGCATGAAGACGAAACCCATGACCGGTTTACCCGGCCATCAATTCGCCATTTGCGTTTCGTCCCTTGACTGCACCGGCTGCGGTTCCTGCGCGAATGTGTGCCCCGGCATGAAGGGCAACAAAGCGCTTGTGATGAACCCGCTGGCCTCCCAGTTGAAAGAACAGATCAACTTCAACTTCGCGCACTCGCTGCCCGAAAAGGCCGAAGTCGGTGAGAAATTCAAAGAGAATACCGTCAAGGGCAGCCAGTTCAAAGTGCCTCTGCTCGAGTATTCGGGCGCTTGCGCCGGCTGCGGCGAAACGCCTTACGCGAAACTCGCGACACAGCTCTTCGGCGACAGAATGTATATCGCCAACGCGACGGGCTGTTCCTCCATTTGGGGCGGTTCCGCGCCGAGCACGCCTTACACCGTCAACAAACAGGGCAAAGGCCCGGCTTGGGCGAACTCCCTGTTTGAGGATAACGCGGAATATGGCTTCGGCATGATGCTCGCCAACAACCAAATCCGCGACCGCCTTGCCGAAAGCGTTCAGGCGCTTGCCGACTGCAAGGATATGCCCGCTGAAATCGCTGAAGCGGCGAAGGCGTGGCTCGACACCAAGGAAGACAGCAAGGCCAACGCGGTGGCTTCCGACGCGCTGCTCAAAACTCTCCGCGCGGCGAACATGAAGCAGGATTGCTGCAAGGATGCGGCGAAAACGATACTCACCGACGCGGACTACCTCGCCAAGAAATCCATATGGGTGTTCGGCGGCGACGGCTGGGCATACGACATCGGCTTCGGCGGCCTCGACCATGTCATCGCCCAGAACGAAAACGTCAACATTCTCGTTTTCGATACGGAAGTCTATTCGAACACCGGCGGCCAGGCATCGAAATCGACGCCGACCGGCGCGGTCGCGAAGTTCGCCGCCGCCGGCAAGACCGTCAAGAAAAAGGACCTCGCGCAAATCGCGATGAGCTACGGCTATGTCTATGTCGCGCAGGTCGCCATGGGCGCGGATTACAACCAATGCATCAGGGCATTCACGGAGGCCGAAAGCTACAACGGCCCGTCGATTATCATCGCCTATGCGCCCTGTATCAACCACGGCATCAAGGGCGGTATGGGCCTGAACATCACCGAGGAAAAGGCGGCCGTCGCCGCCGGCTACTGGCACAACTTCCGCTTCGACCCGAGGCTCGCGAAAGAAGGCAAAAACCCGTTCTCACTCGACAGTAAGGCCCCGTCGGAGAGCTACCGCAACTTTATCATGAACGAGGTGCGCTACTCCTCGCTGCTTCGCGCGTTCCCCGACAGAGCGGAAACCCTGTTCGAACGCTCCGAAAAAGACGCGGAAGAGAAATACAGGCTTCTGGTGAAACTAAAGGAAATGTACGAACCCGATGCGAAAAAAGCCGAATAATCGTTCAATACAGACAGCCCCTTCCGAAACGGAGGGGGCTGTTTATTCAACTCCACACTCTAAATTGTCGACCGCCGGTTGCTCTGCGTTCATATGGTAACCTTCATAAATGCTGTGCCTGCTGTCAAGGCAGATGTCTTCACGGCAAACGGCTGAACGGCAAACCTCTTTTTTGCAAAGCCATGGTGAGCGGCAGCCCCAAAGCGAAACACATGGCAAGTTCCCCGAGCGCTACCCAACCCGCGGCCACGACGAAGGTTAAGAAATCTTTTCTTTTCGACATCAGGAAGGTGATTTCCAGCCCGATGACCAGGCCATTTATCACCACGGGAGCGAGAGCCGACAAAACGGGGATTCTTTTTACTCGAATGCTGCGCAAAGACCTTGTGATGACCGAAGCGGTGAAGGTGGCGAATGTGCCGCAAAATATATCAACGATACCCAGCGGGCTGCCGATGTTGCCCAACAGACATCCGATTGTGAGCCCCGGTATCGCGGCGGGTGTCAGAACAGGCAACAGCGTCAGCGCTTCCGACAAGCGGAATTGCACAGGGCCATAAGCGAGGTTCAGCGCGGCCGACGCGTAGGTCAGCCCGGCGTAGAGCGCGGCGACAAGGGCGCCGGTAACGAGGTATTCTGTTCGGGCGCTGCCGGTAAACATCTTCATGGCGTCATGATCCGATCGTTATAGAAATTCACACAACCCGGACAACCTCTCGACGACCGCGTCGGCGCGAACATCCGCCCGCTTGTATTCCTCAAGGGTCGTCACGCCTGTCAGCACAAGCGCCGACGGGATACCGTGCTGCGCGCCGATGGCGATATCCGTCGCGAGGCGGTCACCCACAAAGGCCAGCTCATCCCTTTCACAGCCAAGAAGGCGCGTCAGGTAGTCGACGGTCGAGGTCATCGGTTTGCCCATGACCAGCGGCCTTCTGCCCGTCGAGGCGGCGAACAGCTCGATCATCGAGCCGGTATCCGGCATATAGCCGTCTTCCGTCGGGCAATTCAAATCGGGATGCGTGGCTATGTAAAAGGCGCCCGCGTCAAGAAACCTCACAGCGTCCCACATTTTTTGGTAGGTAATGGTCGTGTCGAAACCGAGAACCACAATATCGGGCTTGTCTTTGACAAGGTTGATTCCGGCTTTTTTAAAATCCGCTTCCAGCAGCTCGTTGCCGAGCAAAAACACCGATTCGCCCGGGCGGTTTCTTTGAAGCCAGTCAATCGTAACGTGCGATGAAATGACGATTTTGTCATTCGGTACGGCAAACCCCATTTTCGCGAGCTTGCCGGCGCATACATCCACATTGTTTGAGGAGTTGTTGGTAAAAAACAGAAAGTCCCGTCCCGTCTCCCCGAGCCTGCCGATGAATTCAAGGGAGCCCTCGATCAGGCTCCCGCTGAGGTAGAATGTGCCGTCCATGTCGATTATGAAATATTTTGCCTTTTGAAACACCGCTTTATCCGCCATTGTTGCCCTCCGGTCGTTTAATGTCAGAAATTCTACCATATTCGTCGCCGCAAGACAAGCTGCCGGCATTTGCACGGGCGGCTAATCTGTCGTTTCTTCATGGCCTCCGACGCCTTTCCGGAACAAATGCGGCGAGGTCCCTTCCGCCCGGCTGAACACTTTTGAAAAATAGTTGCTGTCGTTGAATCCGCAGCCGAAAGCGATTTCCGTAATCGGCAGCGCGGTGGTTTTCAGCAGGATTTTCGCCTGCTCAATCCGGATTTTGTTTAGGTATTCGTTAAAACCGCGCCCGGTTTTCGCCTTAAACAGGCGCGACAGATAAGAGCGGCTGACAAAGAATTGCTGCGAAACGGTTTTTAAGCCGATTTCCTCGGCGTAGTGCTGCGTAAGAAAGACGATAATTTCATCGATTACGGTCGCTTCTTTTTCAAACAACCGGTTATTTTCAATGTTGCGTGAGAATGTGACAAAAAACTCGAGAACACAGCTTTTCAGCATGTCTTGCGAATACTTGTCGTTGAGCGCGCATTCACCGCAGATTTTTTGATAAACGCTTTTCGCGAAACGCGTTTCGTCAAGGCTGAGTTTTAATGCCCTGGCGAAGAGCAAATCATTGAACGCCGGCGCGAGAAAAACATGAATGTAATGAAGCGGCAGAGCCACAAACAGCTTGCGGCATTTAGCGGAGGAAATTGTCCTGTGCTTTACCCCGTTCGGGATGATAATCATATAGTTCCTGTGCAGCCGGTACATCTTTTCTTTGATAAACAGCTCGCACTCGCCGGCGAGGACAAACAGCGCTTCGACATACGCGTGGCTGTGAAGGCCGCCGGCCTCTTCCGATTCGGCCGCGGTTGTCTCTTCGCTGATACAAAATTCATCGTGCCGGCACAATATCACAAAAAACACCATCCCGAAAACATTATAGAGGAACGGTTGAAAAAATCAAGAAACAGGGAGATTTGAGCAAAATAATCAAGGTTTGCCGCCGCCGGTTCCCGTATACTGAAACCAAAACCGGTCAAACCGGCAAAAGAGGTGTTTTGTTTGAAAAAAGAGCCTTTCTCAAACGAGTGCAGGCGCCAGCTGATGGTCAATAACAAGAAAAATTTTTATGTCACGCTGACGACAGTCTTCGCGGACTCCCTGAGCAATATCAGCATCGCTTTCATTTTTAAATATATAACGGAGGCGATGGAAAAAACCGATTTTTCCCTGCTGAAAAAAGGCATCTCTCTCGCGCTGCTGACCATGGCCGTTTCCCTGACCTTCAATATTATTCAAAAAACCTACCGCAACAGGTATCTGAAATGCGGCCTCTCACAGTTCAAGAAATTTGTTTTCAACAACATTCTCAACAAATCCGTCGGTGAATTCGGTGAGACATCCTCCGCGAAGTTCATTTCGGCTTTTTCAAACGACCTCGCTCAAATCGAGTCCAATTACCTCGCGGCCAACATCAGCTTGTTCTACCAATCCGCATTGTTGCTCGGCGGCGTCATCGCCATGGCGTTCATTAATGTGAAGCTGATGGCCTGCGTCATGGCTGCGACGCTCATACCGGCCTCCGTATCCATGATATACGGCAAAAAAATGACCGCCGTCGAAAAGCAGGCATCCTCCAAAAACGAGGGATTTGTCGACCAGATGAAGGATCTTCTCAACGGTTTCACGGTTATTAAAAGTTTCAAAGCCGAAAAAGAAGTGATGAGCCTGTTTGACAACAAGAACTTCGAGCTCGAGGAAGTCAAGCGAAACCGGCGCGAAACGCACGACAAAGTGTCGATTATCAGCGCGATATCCCAAGTCCTGGTCAGTATCGTGCTGGTCTGCCTGGGCACCTATTTTGTGTTTCGGGGCGACATGACAATCGGCTCCGTGCTCGCCTTCATTCAGCTTCAGAATTACACGATAGGGCCTGTCACAAGATTGGTGCCGCTGCTTGTCAACAGAAAAGCGGCGGCCGCGCTGATTGAAAAGCTCGCGAAAGCCGTTGAGAAAAGCCGTCAACCGCTTGGCGCCGGCGTAAGCGTTGACAGTTTTGAGGAGGGGATTTCGCTTGATAATGTCAGCTTCGCTTATGAAAGCGATAAAGAAACGCTCAGGAATGTATCGCTTCGATTCGACAAGGGCAAAAGCTACGCGATTGTCGGCAGCAGCGGCAGCGGCAAATCCACGCTGCTGAGGCTCCTGCTCGGCCATTTTCGCAATTACGCTGGCAAAGTGCTGTTTGACAGGAAGGAACTGAGAAGCCTGAAAGAGGAAAGCCTCTACGATGTCCTGTCTGTTGTGCAGCAAAATGTGTTTTTGTTCGACAGCAGTTTGAAAAACAACATCACCATGTTCAAACGGTTCGACGAGAGAAAGTATAAAAAAGCGGTCAAGCTGGCCGGGTTGCAAAACTTGGTCGTGGAAAAAGGCGATGAGTACCGTTGCGGCGAAGGCGGAGAAAACCTGTCGGGCGGCGAAAAACAACGGGTTTCCATCGCCCGTTGCCTGATTCGCGGCACACCCGTTATACTCATGGACGAAGCGACCGCGGCCCTTGACAACTCGACGGCGTATTCGGTGACCAACTCCATCCTTGACCTGAAGGCTATGACAAAAATCATCGTAACGCATAAACTCGATGAGAAGTTAATGAGAAAATTCGATAAAATTATCGCCATGAAGAACGGTGCGGTAGCCGAATCCGGCGGTTTCGAGGAACTCATGGATCGAAAAGGGTACTTCTATTCCCTCTATAATATCTCCCGGACAGGGTAAGACGCCGGGACCCTCCGCGCCGGCTTTGGAAAGAACGCAACTTCTTGTGTTTTATCTGTTGACAATGCGCATATCTTGTGATACAATCAACCCGACAAAGAAAAATATGAAAAATTACGCTCTCTGTGTAAACAATTTTAAAAAAATAATCGAACATTTGTGTTGACAAACGCAAAACAGATGGTATAATTGTAAGTGCAAGAACAAATGTTCTGCTTTAAGGAGGGATTTCTATGACGCCGGCTTTTGTTATCAGAACTTTTTTTGAACTGACCGCCGCGATATTGCTCATCTGGGGCTTTATTAACGAAAAGAAAGTGATCGATTTCGAGCATAAACTGTTTCGCGCCATCGCCATTCATTATCGAAACCGCCGGCGCCGCAAGCTGGCCGAGCAGATGAAAAAGCTCGGTGTGCCCCAGTGCCGTATGCCGGCCGAGGCCGAGCGCGCAACCGAAAATCCGGCAGAATCCAAACCGAAAAAAGTGCCGGGCAGAGTTGCCTGACAAAAAAACAGAGAAAAGGCGCGGGTTTTGCCCGCGCCTTTTTATTCTGTTTTATTCTCGTGTTGATTCCTCTTAACGCTTCCAATTGTCAATCAACCGTTTTTTTTCGTCCCAAAGCTTTTGGGAGAGGTCGACATAGTAGTGGTGCGGGTTTTCAAAGCGCAGAACTTCCTCCCAAAGCGTGTCGACTTGCTGCGAGCAGTATGCCCGGATTTCTTCCACGGGCGGCTTCGCGTAAACGAGCCGGCCCCGGTCAAAAAGTTTTTTCATCAACGGTCTGGCAACGAAATTTTCAACGGTTTTGCGCTTCCAGGTGAAATCGGGGTCAAACAATTCATACGGCTCATTCTCGTTTACCTGCTCGTCGCTGAGGGTTATCAGGTCCGCGATGGCCTTGCCCGAATCCCTGTCAAACAGCCTCCAGACTTTTTTAAAACAGGGCGTCGTGATTTTCGTCACATTTTCGCTCAATTTGATTTTCGGCTCAATGACGCCGTCGCGCTCGACCGCGCTGAGTTTATAGACGCCGCCGAAAACGGGGGAGGACGCGGAAGTGATCAACCGTTCCCCCACGCCGAAGACATCCACTCTGGCACCCTGATTAAGCATATCCCGGATAATGTACTCATCGAGTGAGTTTGAGGCGACGATTAAACAGTCGGGGAAACCGGCTTCGTCGAGCTGTTTCCGGACCTTTCTGGAAAGGTAGGCGATGTCACCGCTGTCGATGCGAACGGCTTTCGGCCGAAATCCTCTCGGCACAATCTCCCGGTTAAAGGCTTCGATGGCGTTGGGTATTCCGGATTTCAGCGTGTTATACGTGTCCACCAGAAGGGTGCAGTTATCCGGGTATTCCCTCGCGTAGGCGCAAAAGGCGTCAAGTTCGCTGTCAAACAGTTGAATCCAGCTATGGGCCATGGTGCCCATGACAGGGATGCCGAAATCCTTGCCGGCCGCCGCGCATGAGGTTCCGGCGCAACCGCCGATATAAGCGGCTCTCGCGCCGTAGTACGCCGCGTCGAAGCCGTGCGCCCTTCGCGAACCGAATTCCATCACCGCGCGGCCCTGCGCCGCTCTTGCTACTCGGTTCGCTTTTGTCGCGATGAGGCTTTGGTGGTTAACGATAAGCAGCAGCATGGTTTCGATAAACTGGGCTTGCATCACCGGCCCTCTGACCGTTACGAGCGGTTCACCGGGGAATACGGGCGTGCCTTCCGGCACGGCCCATACATCGCATTCAAAGCGAAAGTTTTTCAAGTAATCGATAAAAGCGGAGTCAAAGCCAAGTGTTTCAAGGTATTCCATATCATCGCTGTCGAAACGCAGGCTCTCAAGATACTCAATAAGCCGGCTGATACCCGCCATCACGGCGAAACCGCCCGAATCCGGCGTGCTTCTGAAAAACATATCGTAATAAGCCACTGTGCCGGCCGGGCCGTTTTTCAAAAAACCGTTCGCCATCGTCAGCTCATAAAAATCCGTAAGCAAAGATAAATTATCGCTGCTGCCGCTTGTGTTTTTCATTGTGCCGCCACATCCAATTATGATTTTAAATATTATAACATCACACGGATCGAATTTCAATTTTATTTAATTTTCCATGAATTCTTATATTTTATGCCGGAAAAAATACATAAAGCAATAAGCCGAAAGCCGCCGCGCGAAGCCGCCCGAAGGTAAAAAAAGCATAAAAATAAATTGTTTAAAAATTATTCACACTTTATTAACAATTAAAAAAGTGCCCAAAAGGCGAAAATACTGGAAAAAACTAGAAATTTGTTGATTATTGTTAATAAAATAACAAGAGATTGGAAAAAAGTTATTTATAGATTGAATAAAAAACGGAGAATTATGTGATTGTGAACAAACGATGAATTAATTTCCTGCTTCCAATTAATAATGAGAATAATGCTTGCATTCGCGCATATAATATGATAAAATACAAACAATCTTGAGAACAAATAATTGTACTTCAAGAGAAATCCAAAACAATTATTATACTCATAGTATAACAATTGTTCGGAAGGGAAAAAAGAATGGAGGGTAAACAATGAGAATCAGGAAACAGGCATTGGGCAACCGCAACATCGTCGGCGCGAAGGTGGAGCAACAGCGTAAATCTATGGGTATGAAGCAAAAGGACCTGCTGACTCAACTCCAGATTAACGGTATCGATCTGAATGCTTCGGGGCTGTCCAAGCTCGAAGGCCAGTTACGCTACGTCACGGACTTTGAACTGAAGGCGCTTGCAAAGGTACTTGGTGTTACGATCAACTGGTTATTGGACGAGTAAGTCATCCGTTGCGTGAAATCTGACACATTGAGAAAAAGCGGGCGGTTTGCCTGCTTTTTCTTATTTCTTGTTTGACAGCGCAAGGTTCCGATGTTAAAATTATGAATAAAAACAAGGGAGTGTATTCATGGCGGTTTTCAGGCCTTTTCAAGCGGTGCGCCCTCTGCCCGAATTTGCCAAAGATGTGGCGGCTCTGCCTTACGATGTTATGAGCAGCAGCGAAGCCAGGGAGCAGGTTAAAGGCAACCCCCTGTCGTTCCTTCGCGTTGACAAAGCCGAAGTGGATTTGCCCGAGGGTACGGGCCTTTATGACGAGACGGTCTATCAAAAAGCCGCCGAAAACCTGGAGAAACTCGTTTCGGAGGACATTTGTGAGCAGGACGGCGAACCCTGCGTCTATATCTATCGGCAAATTATGAACGGCCGCAGTCAGACAGGGCTCGTGGGGTGCGTCAGCGTTGACGACTATCTCAATGACGCGATCAAAAAACATGAATTGACGAGGGCCGATAAGGAAGCAGACAGAATCAGGCATGTCGATGTCTGCAACGCCAACACGGGCCCGATATTTTTGACCTACAGGCACAACGGCTTTATCAACGGGTTCGTGGATGACTTCAAAAGGGCGAACTGCCCCGTTTACGACTTTGTGAAAGAGGACGGCGTCACCCACACGGTCTGGCAAGTGGCGGACCCCGCCGCCGTCGCCGCGATAACGCGCGCTTTTGAAAACGTTCCCTGTTTCTACATCGCGGACGGCCACCACCGGGCGGCTTCCGCCGTGAAAGTGGGGCTCAAACGCCGCCGGGAGAATCCCGGTTATACCGGCCTTGAAGAGTTTAACTTCTTCCTCGCCGTGGCTTTTCCCCATAATGAACTGGCAATCATGGACTACAACAGGCTGGTGAAAGACTTAAACGGGATGACGCCCGCCGAATTCCTCGGCCGGGTCAACGAACACTTCGCGGTGGAAGAAACCGGAACGGCCGGCCCGTACAAGCCGGCCGGTCAGCATATGTTCGGTATGTTGCTCGGCGATAAATGGTATAAGCTGACCGCGAAGGAAGACACCTATGCCGGCCAAGGGCCTGTCGGCAGGCTCGATGTGACAATCCTGCAGAATTATCTGATTTCTCCCATTCTCGCCATTAAAGACCCGCGCGCCGACAAACGGATCGATTTTGTCGGCGGCATACGGGGCCTTGAGGAACTCGAACGAAGAGTGAGAGACGATGATTTTACTCTGGCGTTTTCTCTTTTCCCGACAACGCTTGACGAGTTGATGTCCATTGCCGACGCGGGTGAAATAATGCCGCCGAAATCAACCTGGTTTGAGCCCAAACTGTTAAGCGGCCTTTTCGTCCATCGCCTGAAATAACGATTAAGCGTTGAGCGAAATCGACACGCCGGTGTAATAGTGCTCGATGATTTCTTCCCAGGTGCTGCCCTGCCTGGCCATGAAATCGGCGCCGTACTGGCTCATCCCCACCGAATGGCCGTATCCGGTTACGTGCACGGTGAAACTTTTGTCTTTGTAGTCTATTTTAAACGCCGGGCTGCGCAGGTTAAGCGCCGTTCGGACTTGCGCGCCCGTGAAGGCTTTGCCGCCGATTTCGATGGATATGACGGTGCCGGCGTCCGAGGCCTTGCTCTTTCCGACCCAGCCGGACGCGTCGTCGTCGAACTGTGCTCCTTTAAGCGACGCAGCCTTTTTCTTAAACTGATCCTGTGAAAAAATCACCGTGGCCGTGTAATCGGGTGAAAGCCGGTCCCCGGCGCTCAAAACCGGTTTCAGATACGGAATATCCTCTCCCCAAACGGTTTTCGCGTCTTCTGTTTTGCCGGTGCTGATCGCGTGAAAGGCAGCGATAATCGGCTGGCCGTCAAAGGTGATCACTTTGCCGATAACCTCGTCGACAGCCTTTTCGATTTTCTCGGAATATGCTTCGAATTTATCGCCCCATTTTGCCTTGCGCTGCGCGATGTTCAGATACCCCTGATGCGTGGTGCTTTCGTCAGTGATATACGCGCCCTTGAGTTTGGCGTCGGGCGCCTGTTCCTGTTCATACTTCATTCGCAAAGCATAGGTATAGCAAGCCGCGGCTTGCGCTTTGAGCGCTTCCGGGTGGTAAGTCGCGGGCATTTCCGCCGCCACCGCTCCGCAGACATACTCCCGCTCATCGATTACTTCAACCTTGCCGGACGAAACAGAAAGCACCCTGATGGTGTCCTTGTCCTTGCTTTCATCTTGATTTTTTTCTTCTTTGTTTTCGGTGGCCTCCTCGGCTTTTTGCGTTGACGCGCCGGAGCTTGTACCGGTCGATTCCCCGGCATTCGGTATTCTGTCAAGCGCAAGTATCGGCGTGAGCACCATTGCCAAAACAATCAATACGCACAGAACTCCGTAAATCCTCATAGTTTAAACTCCTTTTTGCCTTTTGGCTTTCCGTTGCTCTGCCGGGGTCGGCGGTTGTGAAAACGGATTGGTGGTTTTGCAGGATTGAGTAACTTGCAAAGTTAAATTCCACTTTTAGGGCAAGAAGCGGAAATAAGTTTCGCGACAAATTCCGGTTGCAAAGTTGCGAGAGTAGAATCCAGTTATGGTAGAATAAAGGTGTGTACGGACCAAA
>Ga0209723_1001648_pt1 | contig 33732 bp, 33 predicted proteins | sample BiotimSIPDNA_2_FD_185750 | JGI IMG/M metagenome (GOLD analysis project Ga0209723, IMG submission 185750) | Anaerobic biogas reactor microbial communites from Washington, USA - Biogas_R2 time_0 SIP DNA (SPAdes) (version 2) | ecosystem: Engineered > Bioreactor > Anaerobic > Unclassified | place... | reverse complement strand
GAGAATTCTTTAAAAGATAAGTTTAGGGCATTTTGTATTCGGTTCGTTAGGCTATCAATAACCTCTTCTATCTTAACAACTTTTTTAATTTCCAATTCTGGCATTGGTTCTTTGGGTTTGGGTAGCTGATTAATAACCTCATCTATAATCTTAGCAATGTTATTTTTATTGATTAATGGATCAGGAGAAAAGACGGGCAGGCTCCAAATCCTATCTTCTGGTTTGAAAATTATTTTTTTACCAAAATCATTTTTTATATCCAGACTAGCTCTTCTAATGATTTCATATAATTTTAACCTTAGTTCCAGATCATTGATATTTTCTTTTTCATCTTCAGTTAAAGATATATTAGGTAATAGTGAGCGTGATTTAACAAGGATTAAAGTTGCAGCCGTTAAAATAAAAGACGAGATGTTGTTTATTTTCTCATCATTATCTATTTCACTAAGACCCTTAATATATTTCAAATAGTCATCAGTCACAGAAGCTAAAGAAATTTCATTAACAAAAAACTTCCTATCTTCTATTAAAGATAAAAGCAATTCAAGGGGTCCCTCAAATTTATCAGTTTTAAGGTTGTAGGGCGAAACAATTTCTGACATTTTATTTTTTGTCTATTTTTATAGCAATACCTAATTCTTTCAACTGCTTATCGCTTACTTCTGATGGTGATTCCATCATTAAATCCTTAGCTTCTCCAGTCTTAGGGAAAGTAATAACTTCTCTAATATTTGGTTCATTTTCAAGCAACATTACTAAGCGATCAAAACCCCAAGCAATCCCTCCATGAGGAGGAGTTCCCGAGCCCAAGGCGCTTAACATGTGACCAAAATTATGTTTGATATCTTCTTCTTTGTGGCCAATTATTTCAAGGACTTTCTTGAGCATTTCTGGATCATGGGCTCTGATACTCCCTCCGCCTAATTCGTTGCCGTTCATAATGATATCGTATTGAGTTGTCAGTATTTGACCAATATTTTCTTTTTGGAGTAACCAATCACAATGTTCATTAATTGGTTTTGAAAATGGATTGTGGGTAAATGTCCATTCACCCTCAGTATTTTTATTATCTGACTTATCTGTTCTTTCAAAAAACGGAAAGTCTACAACCCAACAGAAAGCAAGTAAGTCTGGATCATCTTTGTCTTGTCTTAAATCTGGCCTGTCTGAATTATATTTCTCCATGGCTTCTTTATAAGATAGTCTGGGAAAAGGAATTTGTTGTATTTTTTTGTGAGGATACAATTCTTTGACTAAGGCAATCAATAATCTTTCGTTTAACTCCATAACATCTTCTCTCTCCACAAAACTCATTTCCATGTCAAGTTGAGTAAACTCTGGTTGCCTGTCACCTCTTCCATCCTCATCTCTCATGCAACGAGCTAATTGGAAATATCTCTCCATGCCACTAGCCATTAATAATTGTTTATATTGCTGAGGTGATTGGGGTAGAGCATAAAAATTACCTTTATATAACCTTGATGGGACAATAAAATCTCGAGCTCCCTCAGGAGTTGATTTAGTTAAAATTGGAGTTTCTATTTCAATGAAATTTTCTTTATCTAAAAAGTCTCTAACAAATTTAGATATTTGATAGCGATGACGGATATTTTTTTGCATTCTAGGTCTCCTTAAATCTAAATAACGATATTTTAGCCTAGCCTCTTCCCCTATTTCTATACCCGAAGAAGTTACATCAAACGGTGGAGTTTCAGCTTTATTTAATATCTCTATCTTCTTTATTTCTAATTCTATTGTTCCATTTAAGACATCTGCTTTTCTATTTCTCTCTGGCCTTTCATTAACTTTTCCTAAAACAGAAACGACAAACTCTGTTCGCAAATTTTTACCGATTTCTAAGGCTTCTTGATTATTAGGCAAGATAACACCTTGAACCAAGCCAGTCATGTCTCTAAAATCTAAAAATATCATTTTACCTTGGTCTCTTCTTACATCTATCCAACCAGCAATATTAACCTCTTGTCCAATCAAACTACTCAAATCTTTTATATATACGCGATCTCTCATATATTTTATTTTATTATTTTTTAATAATCTTTTCTAATTTACCACAAGGATAACCAATCAAAAAAACCAAAACAACTAAAAGATAGTAAAACGGGGCAAAAGCAAACCAAATAACTTGGTCTTCTTTTTTCATCGGCTGATACCACTTCTTAACTTTCTTATATAAATTACCAAGAGGAATATTGACGGCATTTAAGATCATATAAATAAAAGAATATAAATATTTCATATTAAATGACAAGACCAACTGATTCTTTGACTTGGTCCATTTTTTTATTAGCTATAGCTTCGGCCTTTTTTGCCCCGTTTTTTAATATCTTTTTAACCTTATTAATGTTTTGAGCTAACTTTAAGCGACGCTGTCTCATTGGTTCAATAAATTTTATTATTTCAGACAGAAGCATTTCTTTTGATTCTTTGTAGCTAATACTTCCATTTAGATAGCGTTGTCTTAAGGCGTCTTGCTCTTCTTTGTTCAAAAATAATTTATGCAAAGCAAAGATGTTGCAAGCTTCTGGATCCTTGGGTTCATCTGCTTCTTTTGAATCGGTTATAATACCCATGACTGCTTTTTTAATTTCTTCATCTGTTCCAAAAAGAGGAATTGTATTTTTATAACTTTTACTCATCTTTTGACCATCAGTTCCTGGAATAACGCCTAAGTCTTTTACTATAAAAGGTTCTGGTAACTTAAAAATATCACCAAATTGATTATTATATTTTAAAGCAATATCACGAGCATACTCAACGTGTTGTTTTTGATCTTGCCCAACGGGAACTATGTCTGTGTCGTAAAGTAAAATATCAGCGGCCATTAAAACCGGATAATTAAATGTCCCAACTGAAATTTCTTTATCTTTAGCTAAAGCATCTTTGTAGGCATGAGCTCTCATCAAAAACGGCATTGGAACGAGGGTGTCAAATATCCAAGTAAGCTCTGCATGAGCACTAACATCTGATTGTTTAAAAATAATTACTTTTTTAGGATCTAGTCCTATGGCTAAATAATCAAGAGCAATATCTAATATATTTTGGCTCATTTGGTCTTTTTCTTTTATTATATTTAGAGCATGATAATCAGCAATCATTATAAAAGTCTTATATTTGTCTTGTAAATCAACAAATTGACGCATAGCGCCAAAATAATTACCCAAATGAGGGCGATTGGTTGGTTTAACTCCTGAAAGTAATCTTTTCTCCATAAGCTCTTATATCATAGCAAAAAAATAATAGTTTTGCACATTTTAGGCACATATTTATCCTAATTATTAGACTTGTTATTTCTTTGATTATGCTACAATAACTCTTATGGAAAGAATTAATCAAAATCGTTTACCACCACAAAATCTAGATGCTGAAAAAGCTATTTTGGGTTCTATTATGCTTAGACCTGGGGCAATTCATGAAATAACTGACTTAATTAGAGCCGATTCTTTTTATGCTGTTAAACACTCCCAAATATTTAAAACAATGCTAGATCTTTCTTCTCGGGGTGAACCAATTGACATATTATCTGTCTCTCATCGCTTAGAAGAAAAAGGATTACTAGAGCAAACTGGTGGTAGTAGCTATCTAACAGAGCTAACTAATTCTGTTCCAGCTTCAACCAACATTACTTATTACGCAGACATTGTTAACAAAAAAAATATTTTACGAAAAATAATTGAAGCTGGTAATAATATATCTGAACTTGGTTTTAGAGAAGATGTGGAAGATGTTTATGAGACATTGGATCAAGCAGAAAAAAAGATAATGGGGGTCAATAATAATGTCGGCAATAATTCTTTCAAATCAATTAAAGAAAGCTTGCCTGATGCTTGGACCCGATTAGAAAAATTACATGAGAATAAAGGTGGCCTTCGCGGAATACCAACTGGTTTTGATGAATTAGATCAATACTTGTCAGGTTTACAACCATCTGACCTAATAATTTTAGCTGCTCGTCCATCCGTTGGTAAAACAACCTTGGCTTTAGATATTGCCAGACAAGCTTCTTTGAAATTTAATTTTCCAACGGTAATATTCTCGCTTGAAATGAGCACTCAACAATTAGTTGATAGAATGTTGGCCGCTGAATCAAGAGTTAATGCTTGGAGCCTAAGAACTGGTCATTTATCTACCGAAAATGATTTTTCTAAAATAAGAGACTCGTTAGATCGCTTATCTAAAGCTCCTATTTTCATAGATGATATGGCTGGAAACTCTATTATAAGAATGCGTTCTATTTGTCGTAGAATTAAAGCAGAACATGGATTAGGACTTATCGTTGTTGACTATCTCCAATTAATGTCCACTTCAAAAAACTATGACAATATGGTTAACCAGGTAACAGAAATTTCAAGATCTCTTAAGGCCTTAGCAAAGGAGTTTGATGTCCCAGTCTTAGCCCTATCTCAATTATCTCGTGCTGTTGAAACTAGGGGTGGCCGTCCAAAATTGTCTGACTTGAGAGATTCTGGTTCTATTGAGCAAGATGCTGATGTGGTTATGTTTATACATCGTGAAGATAGGAATAAAGACGAAAGCGAGAGAGATAACATTACTGAGATCTTAATAGAAAAACATCGTAACGGACCAGTTGGAAAAGTTAATCTTTACTTTGATCAAAAATCAACAACTTTCGTCTCAATTGATAAAAATAGTCAGGCCCCAGCTGATTACCAGGAAGAAACTATAGAGGGATTTTAAAATGAACGACATCATAGAAAAATTAACAATTTACTTTAAAGAGTTTCCGGGTATTGGAGAAAGACAAGCTCGCCGTTTTGTTTATTTTTTGTTACAAAAAAACCCCAATTTTACCAATCAGCTAATTAAGAATATTACCGAATTGAAAAATTCTGTTCATCAGTGTCCTTCTTGTTTCTTGTTTTTCCAAGGAGACGGTCAAGATCTTTGTCCGAATTGTCGTAACTCTAAAACAGAGCGTGATATGTTATTAGTCGTTGAAAAAGATGTTGACTATGAAAGTATTAGAAAAAGTGGCACATACAAAGGATTGTATTTTATATTAGGAGGATTAGTTCCTATTGTTAACAAAGAAACTCCCTACTATATTAGAATTAATGAATTATTAAAAATTGTAGAGAAACGAGCCAAAGAAGATAATCTAAAAGAGGTCATCTTGGCTTTAGCAATTAGCCCCGAGGGAGAACAAACAGATATTTATTTAAGGCAGAAACTAAGCCCACTAGAAAAGAAATATAATTTCAAAATTGTTTCTTTGGGTCGAGGTCTATCTACTGGTACAGAATTAGAATATTCAGACGGAGAGACTATTAAAAACGCACTGGAAAACAGACATTAAAAAACCCGCTTTCCTAAGCGGGTTTATTTTATTGCTGAAATTTTAATCTCAAAGTAAGGTTGTCGGTGTCCATTTTTCTTAAGATAACGACTCTTTGGTTTGTATTTAACCACCTTAACTGTTTTCCCTTTACCTTCCTTTTGAAAAAGAGCTTCAACTTTTGCTCCGTCTATAAAAGGAGTGCCGATAGTTGTATCTTTTCCGTTATCAACCAATAAGACTTTATCAAAAATTATTTTATCTCCGGTTTTGAAATCTCCATCCATCTTTTCTATCTTAATGATATCTCCAACACAAACTTTATATTGCTTCCCTCCAGTAAAAATAACAGCAAATTCTTTGCTGGTTTCAATAACTTCTTTTTCTTTCTTAACCTCTTTTTTGTCTTTATCCATAAGCTCTAAATCTAGGGATTTATTAGCCTTAAACCAAAAACCCATAGATAAAAGATATTCTACACAAAAATTTTGAAAAAAGCAAGTCGGAATGTATAATAGATAATATGATATCAAAATACAACAACAAGGGAGTTACTTGGATTGACCTAGAAGATCCAAGCGAAGAGGAGTTTCATTATATTATAGATTTATATTCTATTCCTCGTGTTATAGAGGAAGAGATGAGAACTAGAAATAAGGATGTTAAAACTAAATTAATTGCCGGATTTATTTCTACTTCTTTTGATTTTCCTCAAATTCTAGATATTGAGAATAGAGTAATTTCTAGAAAGATAATTTTTATTATTCATAAGGATTTTATTTGCACTATCCATGATAAACACATGGAAGCTTTGTCGGAGTTTTTGAAAAACTTAGAAGTTGATTCTTCTTTGGATGAGAAATTAAATATCTTAGACAATGGTTCCCTCTTCTATTATTTAGTTAAAAGTCTTTATGTTAGCTTAAGCGATCAGATTATAGAAAATGGAATCTGTAATAAAGATATTGAAAATCAAATAATTGAAGGCAAAAACAGAAAACTTTCCGAGCCATTATATTTAAAGAACCAAATGCTAATAAACTTAAAGGAATCAATTAGTTCTCACGAGAAAACATTTAAAAATCTGCCGGTCTTCTTGATTCAATTATTTGGTGATCGTTTTAAGTATTATCTAAACATTATGAAAGATAATTTATTTGATGTTACTAGTTTGGTAATTAGGCAAGAAAAAAATATAAATAGTTTACATAATACATATAATTTAATCTTAACAGACAGAAATAATCAGAAAATTAAAAACTTAACAACCTTAATCATTATTTCTTTGGCCTTATCTGTTTTAACCTTCCTTTATGTCTTTTTCAATATATAACACTCTAACTAGGAAAAAAGAGATTCTCAAGCCAATTAAAGATGGTTTTGTTGGTATTTATACTTGTGGTCCAACCGTTTACAATCACTTACACATTGGTAATTGGCGAGCCTATGTTTTTTCTGATCTATTACGAAGATCACTAGAATATGATGGTTATCGTGTTAGCCAGATTATGAATATTACTGACATTGATGACAAAACAATCAGGAACTCACAAAAAGAAGGGAAATCATTAAGAAATTTTACTTCCTATTATACAGAACAATTTTTTAAAGATAGAGATTTGTTAAATATTAAACCGGCCACAGAATATACCAAAGCCTCAGAATACATAAAACCGATTTTGATTTTAGTTAAGAAATTAATTGACAAGGGCTTTGCTTATAAAGCTCCGGACGGTTCTATTTATTTTGATATTAGTCGCTATCCTTTATATGGAAAATTATCAAAGATAAAGGCTAAGGGGCTAAAAGAAAATGCTGATAATCGGATGAAAACCGATGAATATACCAAAGACGACATCAATGATTTTGCCCTCTGGAAAGCTTGGACCGAGCAAGATGGCCCTAATTTTTGGATACCAGAAGATATATTAGGAGAAGAGACAGACATTTCTAAAGGACGCCCCGGTTGGCATATAGAATGTTCGGCTATGAGTATGGATAAGCTTGGCAATAATTTTGATATTCATACCGGCGGAGTTGATTTAATCTTTCCTCACCACGAAAACGAAATTGCTCAATCGGTCTGTGCCACAGCTGAAAATTTTGCTAATTATTTTATGCACAATGAGCACCTTTTGGTTGATGGTAAAAAAATGAGTAAATCTGTCGGTAATTTTTACACTTTATCTGATTTAATAAATAAAGGTATTAAGCCAGCAGCTTTTCGTTTTTGGTTATATACATCTAATTATATGACTAAAATTAATTTTACCGAGGAGGCCGTTTTGGCATCTCAAACTGCCCTAGAAAAACTAGAAAATTATTTTGAAGATTTGGGTCAAGACCTAGGTGAGATTAATCTAACTTATCAGAATAAATTTAAAAAATATTTAGCTGATAATTTAAATAGCCCTAAGGTCATAGCTCTTATTTGGCAATTGATAAAAGATAAAAATGTTTCTAGCAAAGACAAGAAGGCCACCCTGCTTGATTTTGATAAGGTTCTAGGCTTTAATTTAGGGCAAACTAAGACCGAAACGCCAAAAGAAATTATTGGTTTAGCTGAAGAAAGACAACAAGCAAGAATTAATAAAGATTGGGCTAAGAGTGATGTTTTAAGACAAAAGATTAAAGAACTGGGCTATGAAATTAAAGATATGGATGATGGTTACAAGATAAAGAAAATAGGTTAAAACAAAAAAGGGGTTAAATCCCCTTTTTTGTTACAATCCCTCTTTTTCTAACTCTTCAATAAGATTTTTAGCTTTGCGAGATAATTTACTTGGCATCAATATTTTTATTCTAACAATTAAATCGCCTCGGGCTTCTTTCGTTGGAATACCTTTTCCTTTTATTCGCAAAAGATCATTATTGTTTGAACCATTTGGGATTTTTATTTTTAATTTTTTACCATCAAGTGTCTCAATTGATTTTTCTGTTCCAACTAAGGCCTCAGTCAATTTAACCGGCAAATCAATTTTGAGATTAATTCCATCTCTTTGGTAAAGCCGGTCTTTATCTACTTTAATTCTTATAAATAAATCTCCAGCAATACCATTTTGAACTTCCTCTCCCTTACCTCTAGCTCTTAGGATTTCATCATTTTCTATACCAGCGGGTATGTCTAAATTAATCTTAACCTCTTTTTTAATTACTCCAGCCCCCTTACACGAAGAACATTTTTCTTTCGGCACTTGTCCTTGCCCGTGGCAGTTAGGACAAACTCTAGTGGTTGAAAATGAACCTAATATAGTCCTTCTAACTTCTTTTATTTGTCCTTGACCTCCACAATAACTACAAGTCTCCATTTTTGTTCCGGGCTCGGCTCCTGTTCCACCGCAAGTTTGGCAAATTGTTTGTTTGTTGATATATATATCTTTATTTACTCCAAAAATAGATTCTTTAAATGTTAAGTTTATTTCCGTTTCTAAGTCTCTACCTTTTTTAACTCGACGAGAAGAACTTCTTCCTCCCCGGCCAAAGAAATCACCAAAGATATCTCCAATATCTCCCATATCAAAACCTTGGGCATTTTGGAAACCAGAGAAATCAAAACCCCCAAAACCATTGCCGTAAGAACCATTGTAGTTACCGCCAGCAAAATTAGGAGCTGACCCAAATTGGTCATAATGAGCTCTTTTGTCTTCATTTGATAAGACTTGATAAGCTTCATTTATTTCCTTAAATTTTTTGTCATCACCACCATTTTTATCGGGGTGATATTTTAAGGCTAATTTATGGTAAGCTTTTTTAATTTCATCTTTGGAGGCTTTTTTGTCTATTCCTAAAATTTGATAATAATCTTTAGCCATGTTTATTATTTTTTATCTTCCTCGCTTGTTTCGTCCTCCTCTTTAACTTCCGCGTCTTTTATTTGCTCTTCTTTTATGTCGGCAGCTTGTGTTTCCTTTTTTTGATCTTTGTTTTCTTTGGCTATTGTTTCGCCTATCTTAGAAAGAGCGGTAGTCATTTCTTCCAATTTCATTTTAATTGCCGTAATGTCGTTTCCTTCTTTAGCTTTCTTAACATCTTCTATTTTTTCAGTTATGTTTTTCTTTATATCTTCTCCGATCTTATCACCATACTCCTTAAGAGATTTTTCGGCGGTGAAAATCATCATTTCGGCTGTATTCTTTTGGTCTACTAACTCTTTTTTCTTTAAATCTTCTTCTGCGTGAGTCTCAGCTTCGTCTTTCATCTTTTTAATATCTTCTTCAGATAGACCAGAGCTGGCCTCTATTCTAATAGATTGTTCTTTACCAGAAGCCTTATCTTTAGCTGTAACATTTAAGATTCCATTAGTATCAACATCAAAAGAAACTTCTATTTGAGGCATACCTCTTGGTGCTGGTGGAATACCATCTAATATAAAGCGACCAAGTGATTTATTATCAGAAGCCATTGGTCTTTCTCCTTGAGTTATGTGAATCTCAACTGAAGTCTGATTATCAGCGGCTGTTGAGAAAACTTGTGATTTAGAAGTTGGGATTGTTGTGTTTCTTTCTATTAGCTTAGTAGCAACTCCTCCTAGTGTTTCTATCCCGAGAGATAGCGGAATAACATCTAGGAGTAAGACATCCTTAACATCTCCTTGCAATACTCCAGCTTGAACAGCGGCCCCAAGAGCCACAACTTCATCTGGGTTTATAGTTCTATTTGGTTCTTTGTTAAATAATTTCTTAACTGCTTCTATAACAGCTGGCATTCTAGTTTGACCTCCAACAAGAATAACTTCATCTATGTCTTCCACCTTAAACGGAGAAGCTTCTATGGCTCTTTTGGTAATTTCTATTGAGCGATCTATAAATTCTTGAGCTAGAGATTCAAGTGTAGCTCTGGACATCTTCATTAATAGATGTTTTGGACCGTTAGAATCTGAAGTGATGAAAGGAATATTAATTTCTGTTTCCATGGTCACCGATAATTCATGTTTAGCTTTCTCGGCTGCTTCTTTTAATCTTTGCAAAGCTAAAACATCTTTAGTTACATCTATGCCTGATTCCTTTTTGAATTCATCAGCAATCCAAGTAATAATTTTTTGATCTATGTCTTCTCCTCCTAAAAATGTATCTCCGTCAGTTGATTTAACTTCTACAACATCATCACTAACTTCTAAAACAGAAACATCAAATGTTCCTCCTCCTAAGTCATAGACAACAATTTGTTCGTTTTTCTTTTTATTAAAACCATAGGCTAAAGCAGCTGCTGTTGGTTCATTGATTATTCTTTTAACATCTAGACCAGCTATTGTTCCAGCGTCCTTAGTGGCTTTTCTTTGGGCATCGTTAAAATAAGCCGGAACGGTAATAACTGCTTCTGTTATTTTTTCTCCTAGCTTAGCCTCAACATCAGCTTTAATTTTACTTAAAATCTTAGCAGAAATTTCTTCCGGCCTTAATTGTTGATCTCCTAGTTTAACCAAGACTCCACCATTATCAGATTTTTCTGTCTTGTAAGAAACTAATTTTCTCTCTTTTTGAATTTCGGGATCATCAAACATTCTACCGATAAATCTCTTAATCCCATAAACTGTATTATCTGGATTGGTCACGGCTTGTCTTTTAGCAAGTAAGCCAACCATCCTATCTCCATTTTTAGCTAAAGCAACAACAGAAGGAGTCGTCCTTGTTCCTTCCTGATTTTCTATTATTTTAGGTTGTCCGCCTTCAATTATGGCGACAGCGCTATTTGTTGTTCCTAAATCTATACCTATTATTTTACTCATATATTTTTTCTGTAGTTAAAATATTAAATACTTTAACTTAAATTAAACTAATAATACTTATTGATAAATTTTTCTAAACATAGCATCTTAATTTATTGTTTTTTAATAAATAAAGACCTTTACTCGGGATATTATACTCCCCTTTTGTTTTTTTGACAAGTATTTCGCGGTCGCGAAATACTTGTATAATATATAATAAGATGTTAAAATGTGCAAGTCTTAATATTGATTAAATTATTAATTCTATGAATAAAAAAGGTGATATTTATAAGGGTATTTTAAAGAAATTAGCCGGTAAGCCAGCAGTTCCTTTTGAAGCATTACACAAAGAGGCCTGTTCCCCATCTGATAAATATGCTATTTCTCGTTCGGTTAAAAATATGACCAGTGATGGTTTATTGGAATGTTTAAAATCTGACAATGGGCAGTATTTTAGATTAACAAATGAGGGTAAACAAAAACTAAATCAACTCTATTTAGAAAATAGCGAGAGCCTTGTTTCAACTAAATGGGATGGTTATTGGCGAATTATTATTTTAGACCTACCAGAAGAAAGAAAAAAAGAAAGAGATTCTTTTCGTTATTTACTTAAAAAAGCAGGTTTTGTTTGCTTAAAAAACTCCATTTGGATTTCAATGTATCCGTTTGAACACCTTTTTGCAAACATCAAAAAAGATTTAGGTTTATCCACCGAAATAATGATAATCGTCACAGATAAAATAGACGAGCAAACTAAAATAGAATTTTTATCTCTCTTAATGAAATAAAAACCACTCTTCTAGGAGTGGTTTTTATTTTCAAATTCAAATATTCTAACTTTGGCTGGACGAATAGTCCTGTTGCCAACCTTATAACCAACTTGTAAGATACTTTCAACAAAATGATCTTTTCCTTTATCGTCAGTCTTTATCTTTTCAATAGATTGATGAATATTAGGGTCAAATAAAATATCAACTTGGTCTATTTTTTCAATATCAGATTTATTTAAGCCAGAAATTATTTGATCATAAATAGATTCTATACCCTGTCTCCAGTTTTTATCAACTTTCTGCCAAAAATCTTGATTAGAGAAAGCCATTTCAAAGCTATCTAAAGCCGGCAATATGTTTTCTACTACCTTTTCTTTAGTAATTAAACTAGAATTAAGTCTAACAGCCTCCAGTTCTCTTTGCAGGTTTATATAATCGGCCTTGGCTCTTTGCCAGCCTAGAAGATATTCATCTTTTTCTTTTTGTAATCTCTTTACGTCTTCTCTTAATTTCTTATTCTTATCTTTATCTGGCAATTCTAATCCATCTTCAGTACTTTCGACAATAGTTATATCATCAATTATTTCTTCTTCTTTTTTTTCTTCATCTTCTTTTTTCATATTTTTTAATATACAAGATAATTAAAACTAATTCAAGTATTCAAAAATCCCCTTACGGGGATTTTCTTTATCGCTTACTCCACTGTGGAGATTTCCTTGCTTTTTTCAATCCAAATTTCTTTCTTTCTACTTGTCTAGAATCCCTCTTTAACATTTTAGCTTTTTTCAAAGTAGTCCTTAAGTCTTCATCAAATAAAACAAGGGCTCTGGCAATTCCGTGTCTAACTGATTCTGCTTGAGAATGTATTCCGCCACCCTTTGTCGTTGCTACGACTTCAAATTTTTGACCTGGATTAGCTACTTCAAAAGCTCCTGTAACTATTTTTTTCAACTCCGCGGTCTTAAAATATTCACTTAAATCTTTACCATTGATTGTATAAGAAAACTTAGGAGCTTTTTGGAGTTTAACAATAGCAGTAGAAGTCTTTCTTCGTCCAACAGCTCTTATGTAATCTTTATTTTTAGTGCTTTTTTTATCTTTATCCATATGTTTTTAATCTTTTATTTCTAAGTTCTTCATCATCTTAGATCTTAATTTGTTATTTGGCAACATTCCATAAATGGCTAATTCATAAAGATCTTTCCAACCTTTTTTGTCTATAATATCTTGATTGTTTCTAAATTTTAAGCCTCCAGGATAACCAGAATAATTTTCATGTAGTGTTTTTTCTCTACGATCTAGTGACATTTTTGTTTTACTTGCATTAATAATCGTTACTTTAACTTCAGCAACTTTATTTGGGGTATAATCGGCTAATTTTTTACCCATCAAGCTTTTGGCCGCTTCACTTGCAATGCGTCCTAGTATTTTCCCTTCTGCGTCTATTGTGTAATTAGTAGTCATAATATTAAATAAATTCTATTATTGCCATTTTGCTAGCATCACCCGTTCGACGAGGTAGTTTGGTGATCCTGGTATATCCTCCATTTCTTCCTTTATATTTTGGAGCAATTTCATTAATCAACTTATTAGCCTCACTTTTTAAATTATATAAACGAGAAATTACCAAACGATTAGAAGCTAAGGTTCCAACATTGGCTTTAGTTATTAGCTTTTCTATCATTGGTCTTAGCTCTTTGGCTTTCGCTTCGGTTGTTTCTATTTTACCGTGAGCTATAAGAGACAACATAAGACCCTTCATCAAAGCGTTTCTCTGATTTTTATTTCTGCCAAATTTTCTTACATTATTATGATGTCGCATATATTTTTAAAATCTAATTTTTAATTACTACTTTAAGGTAATGCCATACTCACCTAGCATTTTCTTAATTTCTTGTATTCCTTTCTCTCCAATACCATCTATTTCTAATAAATCTTCTTGTTTCTTTCTAGCAATCCCGCCGATTGTTCTGACATTAGCTTCTGATAAAGCATTTAATGTTCTAGTTGAAAGGCCAAGGGTGTCTATTCTTGTCTTTAAGAAGTCAGTATAATCATTTGCATCTTTTTTAGTTTTATCTTCTTTCTTTTCTTCTTTGTCTTCAACCTCAGGCTCTTCATCTTTTTCTTCTTCCTTTTCTTCTTTTCTGGTCCTTATTTCAACAACATAACCTAAAATAGACTGTAATTGTTCTACCATAATGATTATAGATTTCTCTAAGGCCTCTCTAGGAGTCAGTGTTCCATCTGTTTCTATAACCATCTTTAGTCTGTTGTAATTTGTATTATCTCCCACTCTCATATTTTCTACTTCATAAGAGACCCTTCTTATTGGAGTGAAGATAGCATCTAGAGTAATTATTCCAACTTCATTTTTTGTTTTTTGGTATATATCTTTAGATCGGAAACCCATACCTCTTTCAATAGTCATCTCTATTTTAAGGCTTGTTTTTGTTGTAATTTCTGCAATATATAAATCTCCATTAAGGACTTCTACTTGACCCCCAGTTTTAATATCAGAGGCAGTAATTATTTTAGGACCCTTAACATCTAGATTTACAACTTGTGGTTCTTCTGAGTTTAAACGAAATCTTATTTGTTTAAGATGTAAAAGTATTGTAATAACATCTTCTTTAACCCCATCTATAGAGGAGAACTCGTGCGAAACCCCATCTATTTTAAGAGAAGTAATGGCTGCTCCTTCTAGAGAAGATAAAATTATCCTCCTAAGAGAGTTTCCTAGAGTAAATCCGTAACCCGGGTGAAGGCCATCTATTTCATAAATTCCTTTATTTCCTTCCTCTTTAACGACAGACATTTTAGATGGAAGTATTATATTTGAATCAGACATAGTTTTATTGTTTTGTAAGGCTTAAAGCCTTTATTAATTATTTATAAAAAATGACCTATTCAATACTTTTAACGACTATAGAACTCCAAAACAGTATTAAGATCAATGAAGCCCTCTATATTTTTAGGCTTGCCTTGAACTTTTCCAGATAAACTATCAATATTAAAAGTTAGCCAATTAGGACAATTGTAGTCCTTTAGCTTAGTCGCCATGTCTGCGAAAAGAACGCTTTTTTTGCTTCCTTCCCTGACGGCAACGACATCTCCTTCTCTCAAACTATGAGAGGCTACGTTTATTTTTTTACCATTAACGGTAATATGTCCATGGGAAACCATCTGTCTAGAAAGCCTTCTAGAATTAGCTAGTCCCAAACGATAAACCGTATTGTCCAATCTATTTTCTAGCAACTCAAAAAGATATTCAGCTGAAGGTCTTTCTTTGTTAGCGACAGCTTTCTTAACATAATTAGCAAATTGAGTTTCGCTGACTCCATACATAAAACGAACTTTCTGCTTTTCAACTAATTGCTGACCATAACCAGATAAAGGTTTTGGCCTTTTGCCTCTTTTAGCTTTAGCATGCCTAGTTTCTGATGCCACAAATTTAGGGTTTTGACATTTTTCATAAACCCCCGAACCTAACCTTCTACAAATTTTATATTTTTGAACTGTTTTCATAATTTTTTATACTCTTCTTGGCTTCTTAGGTTTTGGTCCATTGTGAGGGACCGGTGTAATATCTTTAATTCCAGTTATTTCAATATCAAAAGACATAAAAGATCTGATGGTTGGCTCTCTTCCGCTACCAACGCCTTTAACCTTAACATCAACTTCTTTAATTCCTAAAGCTTTAGCTTTTTCACCAATAACAGCTCCTGCTTTCCCAGCAGCAAAAGGAGTTCCCTTTTTAGCCCCCTTAAAACCAAGTGAGCCAGCTGATGTCCAAAATAAAGCATTACCTTCTTTATCAGAAAGAATAACCTTTGTGTTATTAAAGGTTGCTTCCACATGTAAAGTTCCAGCCACTATCTTTTTCTTAGGAGCTCTACCACTAGCCTTAGGCTGACTTGATATTTGTGCATTCAAATCCTCTATGCTTTCTTCGTCTTTTGTAATTATTTTAACTTTTCCCATAAATAAAATTTAATCAAAAATAAAACTATCTCTATCCTATGTCTTCTCAGCTTTTCTTCTACCGCTACCCATGGTCATTCTAACATTACCACGAACAGTTCTAGAGTTAGTTTTGGTGCGTTGCCCATTAACTGGTAATCTTCTCATGTGTCTAATACCTCTGTAAGATTTTATATCCTTTAATCTTTTGATATTGGAAGCAATATCTCTTTTTAGACTTCCTTCTATTAGCATTGTTTCTATTATTTTTCTGATAGCATTTTCTTCATCAACATTTAAATCATCAGCCTTTCTGTTCTTATCAACCTTAGCTTGTTCAAGAATTTTTCTAGCCCTAGATAAACCAATGCCGTAAAGGCTGGTTAATCCGATATCTAAATGTTTATTATTGGGGATATTGATTCCTAATATTCTCATAAATTATTGTTTTTGTTTGTGCTTAGGGTTAGAACAAATAACGCGGACATGACCGGCGCGTTTTATGATCTTACATTTTGGACAAATTTTTTTAACTGCTGATTTAATCTTCATAATTCTAAATAAAAACAAAAGAAAAACATAGGGATATACCCTTTATTTTTCTAAATTAATGTACATCGATTTATAGTATACTATTTCCACAAAAAAAGCAAGAGGATTAAAGGTTATATTAATTTCTTTTGATTATCCTCCCTTTTCCACCATAAGGATCCAAAAGAACATCAACTGAATCTCCAACCAAGACCTTTATTCTGTGTATTCTCATCTTGCCTGCAAGATAAGATAAAACAACATTATCTTTGTCTATTTCTACTCTAAAAAGAGCATTCGGCAACGATTCGGTAACAATTCCAGTAACTATATTTTGATTATCTTTTTTATCCATTATTTTGTAGATATTATTATACTAATAAAACAATTATTAATCAAGAGTTATTTTAATTTTAGTCTTATTTGTAGGGATATATTTTTTCCAAGGAGGATATATTTTGACTCTGGCTTTTTCTATACCCCGATCAGCACTAAAGACACTTAGGCAGTCCTCTTTTTTAATTCCTTTTAATTTATCTTTTAATATCTCTTTGTCAGGTTGCCAGACTGCCTCCAAATCTCCGGCCACTTCCAGCTTAACCTTGTCCACATCTTTAGTTATTTTAAAATCTTTATCTGAAAAAGTGATATTAAGGTTTTTAAGATCATTAAGAATAATCTCTTTTTCTTCTCCCTCTTCTAATTTATCTATTGACCTAGTAATTATATTTTTAGTTAGATTTTCTTCTCTCAATAAAACCGCTCGGAGAGTAGCTTCTATACTTACACTTGTTGCTGGTTCATCTGAAGAGATTTCTCCGTCCAAGAAATAAGAGAAATTAGTTAGTTTGGGATAGAAAAGATAACCTTCTGGGATTAAAGATTCAACTTGTTTAATTAGGTTGTCTTTAATTTTTGTTTCAATAATATCATCTAGGACTAATTTATCAGCCTCATTTAAGCTATAAATAGTCCCCTCTTTTCCACCAGATAAAAGACCCTCTATCTTACCATAGACTTTTTCAAATTTACTTGTTCCCTCAAAAGCATCTACGGTAAACAAAGAAGGATCGCCATCATAAACCTCGCCAGCTAAGAAGGCTTCAATAGGAACTTCTGCTTGCCCCGCCGTAACAACATCGTCAATAGAGGTAAAACCCGGTATAGAAACATCCTTTTTTATGATATAAGGGTAACCACGATCGTCCTTCAAAAAAGAACCGGCATTTAATTTTATTGGGGCTGTGCTGTAAAGATTATATAGTTTAATCTGACCAGTTGACTTAGAAGAGACTTTTTCTGTCTCTGATAAACCAATTGTCTCTTTATAGACTTCAGTGTTTATCATTATTTCATAATCATCTTTACTTCGGCTTAAATTAAAAACATCATCTAAGTAATTTATTGCCTGTCTTTTTACAACTAAATCAATATTGGCTTGTTCAAAAAAATTGCTACCCCAGAAGAAAGCTAGTAATAAGATACTGGCATAAAGACAAATGACGAGAGGTTTCCTGACTGGAACATTGCTTGAAAGAATTGGGCTCTTATCTACCTTATACCGATTAATTTTTACTTTCTTATCTGGTTTAACTTTTTTTAGTTTCGGTTCTTCTACCTCTTTTGGTCTTTTATCTTTTTCTCTATCTTCTAAAAAAAAATTTGAGGTCTCTTCTGTCTTTTTTATTTTAATGTCTTCTAGTTTAATTTTAGTCATGGGTCTTGATTTTTTCTTTAGTTAAAGCTAGTGTCGCTATGGCTAAAAAGGGATCAAAACGACATTTTTTATTATAATAATTATGCAAAAACAAAGATCCATCTAAGGCGATAATATTAACTCCTTTATTTTGATTTAGTAGAGTTTCATCTTGCTCAGCCCAGTAAATAATACCAGTAAACAATTCCTTAACATCACGATCAGCTGTTAGGAAGAAATTTTTAGAAGTCTTAATACCCTCTTCTTTAATCTTATCTATTTCTTGGTCTAGTTTTCTACTCCAAGTCTGTTCTAAAAAGGTTACTTCGTTATATGTCTTTTTGTGCATCGCTAGAGATAAATTACCCCCCAAATATAGCTTAAAAAGATTTCTTGCCTCCCGCCAGTCTAAATTAAATTTGTTGGCCAGATATCTATATAAATTATTACTACCAAAAGGAAAAGATCTAAAGGCTTTAATAAAACCCTTTTCAACAGCAACTAAATCTGTTGTCTGGCCCGCTATGTCTATTAAGAAATAGGTATCCTTATTAACCTCAAAACTATCTCTAATTACAAGATAAGAGGCTGAAGCGAAAGACATGAAGTCTATTTTATCTGTTGAAAAACTTTTTTTAACAACTTCTTTAATTTGTCCAATTAATATCTTGGGAGAAACAGAAACAACCAAATTCATTTCTATATTCCGAGCTTTTTTATTAAAAGGACTAGATGTCAAGACTCCGTCCAAAACGAAAGAAGAAACATATTGTTCTATAACCAGTCTTCTGTCTTTAACTAAAGGAAATCTATAATTATATTCTTTGTTGATTATTTCTGTCTCTTTTTTGGTTAATCTGTTTATTAAATTATTATTTATTGTTATTTTTTTAAGGTTGGATTCTTTAATTGTTTTAATCTCAGAGTCATACCATGGAGAGGCTAGCATGCAAAATATTTCTTCTGGAGCTCCAACCTTTAAATCAAATAGAGAACGAGCCGTTTTACCTAAAGCATTAAGCATATCTTTAGTAAAAGACTCAAAATCAATTTTAAAATCATTTTTACTTTTAATATCAAAACGAGTTTCGGCTATAATTTCTGGTCTTTTTTTATTTATCTGGCTTGCTTCTGGCACTTTGACTATCGCCCCCCCGACACTACCAGATCCAATATCAAAAACAGCCACTAGGCGCTCTTTTTTTATAGAAGAAAATAATGACCTCATATCTTTTTATTATACTACACTCAGCTAAAAAACAAACTAAATTATAGTAGCTTTTATTCTCCTAACTCCAGCAGAGCTAGCTTCTTCTTTCAATATCTTAAATAAACCTATTTCTTTGGTGTTTTTTACATGTGGACCACCACAAAATTCTTTAGATATGAAGTTACCCTCTTCGTCTTCTACCATATAGACAGAAACGATATCTGGATATTTAGAACCAAACTCCATTTCTGCTCCAATAAGACTGGCTTCTTCTTTGGGCATTTCTTTTCTTATGACGGGCAGTGAGCGATTTATCTTATCATTAACCCAATCTTCAACTTTTTGTTTTTCTTCTTCGGTTAATTTACGATCAAACATAAAATCTATTCGGAGTCTTTCTTCGGTAATATTGCTACCACGCTGTTTTATTTTTCTATCAACAATTTCTTGCAACCCAGCTAAGAGCAGGTGATGAGCAGTGTGTAGTCTAACAATCCGTTCACTTGAATTAGCCAAACCACCCTTAAACATACCGGCTCCTGCTGTCCTTGATAATTCCTGATGCTCTTTAACTTTTTCTTCAAACTCTTCTCGGTCAATAACTTGTCCTTTTTCAGAAGCTAATTCTTCGGTTAGCTCTATTGGAAATCCATAAGTCGTATATAAGACAAACGGGCTAGCTCCTTTTTCAAATTCTTTCAATCCTTTTTCTAGTGTTTGTCTAAACCTTAATTCTTCATCTTTTATTTCTTTTTCTATTATTTCTTTATTTTCTAAAATTTCAGGGTAAATCTGTTTATAATTATCTATAATTTCATTAATGACTTCTGTTAACCCTTTATTATCAAATAAAATTTTATCAGATAGTCTAATTACTCTACGCAAAAGTCTTCGCAAGACATAACCCCGACCAGTATTAGATGGTAAAACTCCATCTGCGATAATAAAGACAGATGCCCTTAAGTGGTCAGCAATTATTCTCTCTATTTTAATATCTTCTTTTTTAGAGTTGTCTTTAATTTTATTGATGATGGATTTAAGAACATCTGTTTCAAATACATTATCTACTTTTTCGGTAACCATAACAATTCTTTCTAATCCCATCCCAGTATCAACGGAACGATTTTCTAATTGACCAACAACCACTCCATCTTTCTTCTCATATTCCATAAAAACATTATTCCAAATCTCAACGACCTGCCCACTAGCATCTGCTTCTAGAAACTTATCTTTGTCTAAATCGCCAAGACCCGCTTCTGTTAAATCGTAAAATATTTCAGTGTCAGGGCCACAAGGTCCATTATCACCAGCACTCCACCAATTGTTCCGAGCTGGTAAAAAATAAATTCTATTTTTATCTATATACGAAGACCAGATATCAAAAGCTTTTTGATCTAATGGGGCATTAGAGTCTCCTTCAAAAACCGTTACATATATTCTTTCTTTGTCTAGACCAAGACCTTCTTCCTTGTCAGTTAAAAATAAATAACTTAATTTAATTGATTCTTCTTTGAAATAATCTCCGAGTGACCAATTACCCAGCATTTCAAAAAAGGTTAAGTGACGATTATCTCCAACCTCCCTTATATCTCCCGTTCTAAGACACTTCTGTGCATTCACCAATCGTCTCCCCATTGGGTGTTTTTGACCAAGAAGATAAGGGACTAGGGGTTGCATGCCGGCAGTATTAAAAAGAACAGAAGGGTCATTTTCCGGAACCAATGAAGCCGAAGGAATTATCTTGTGTTCCCTTTTTTCAAAAAAAGTTAAGTATTTTTTTCTAAGTTCACTTGAGTTCATTTTTATAATAGATTATCATCCTCATCTAAATCTTCATCTGACATCTCTTTCTCAGCTTGAGCTTTCTTTGAAAGCTTTACTTTTTGCTCTAAAAACCATAAGACAGTAAAAGTAAACAAAGTTAAAACCGTGGCAATTAAAGCCATGGCATACAAGCCAAAACCTACAGCAATTCCAATACCAGCTGCCACCCAAAGACCGGTGGCTGTTGTAAGCCCCATTAGTTTAGTCCCCTTGGTAAAAATAAGTCCAGTCCCCAAAAACCCAACTCCAACAATGACCTGAGAGGCAATTCTTGTTGGATCTATACCACCAACAGCAGAATATATATTAACTATCTCGGTAGAAATAGCTATAAATAAAGCTGAGCCCATAGAAACAAGAGCATATGTTCTCATGCCAGCTGTCTTACCAGCCCAAACTCTCTCTACCCCCAAAGACAAACCTAAAACTAAAGCTACTAAAAATTTGATAATAATATCTAAAATTGGTAAATCTATAAAATAATTCATAATATAATTTTAGCAAATTTTTTAAATAATAACACCTCCTCCTAAACAAATATCTTTATCGTAAAGAACGACGGATTGCCCTTTGTCCGCTAAAACAAAATTATCTAATTCTACTATTATTTCTTCTTTTTCTAATTGTCTTAAAAGACAGTCATACAACTCTCCATGATATCTTATTTGCGCTTTATATTTTTGGTTTATTTTTGGTAATTTATTTATCCAATTACAACTTGTTAATTTAATTAACTTAGCGTCATCTTTGTCTTTAATAATTTTATTCTCCGAAACAATAATTGTATTATTTTCTATATTTTTAGCAATAACATATAGTGGTTTTTTATTATCATAAGAAGGATTAGTTACAAATCCATGCCTTTCTCCTAAAGTAAAAAAGACTGCTCCATTGTGAGAACCGATAACTTGACCTTTTTCATTAAGGACTTGTCCCTCTTTTTGATTGATATAGTGAGCTAAAAATTTCTTAATATCAAGAGGCCCAAGAAAACAAACACCTTGACTATCTTTTTTATCAGCATTGGGTAAATTATATCTTTTAGCTATTTTCCTAACTTTCTTTTTTGTTAAATCACCAATTGGAAAAAGAGAGTGTGCTAAATCATCTTGATTGAGCATCCATAGAAAATAAATCTGATCTTTATTTTCATCTCGACCAATTAAAAGGTCAAAAGAACCATCTTTTTGTTTTACTTTTTTTGCATAATGTCCAGTAGCAATAAAATCTGCTCCTCTTTCTTTAGCAAATTTCCAAAAAACACCAAATTTTATTTGTCGGTTACACATTACATCAGGATTAGGTGTTCGTCCCTCGCTGTATTCTTTTATCATATAAGAAGCTACCTCTTTCTCGTACTCTTTTTCTGCATCACAATCCAAAAAAGGAACATCTAGACTAGCGCAAACTCTGATAGCTTCCCTTCTTTCTTCTGGCCAAGAGCAATTTATAAAATCAGGAGACCATGTCTTAATAAAAACACCAAAGACCCGATATCCTTCTTTTTTTAGACGAGCTAAAGCCACAGCTGAATCAACTCCACCAGAAACTCCAACAAAAACTTTCTTATTTTTATTCCTATTAAACATCTTTTTGCCAACGCGCATAAATACCAGCTGGTAATAATCTACCCGTTTCTTTTTCTGCTATCAATAACTCCCCTTTTTCTATTTTTCCATTATTAAATATTTCTTTTAAATTATTTTCATAAACAGTTGCTGAGTAGCCGGCGGTATAACCATTGATTAAAAAAAACAATGGTTCGGAAGATAATAATTTTTTAGACAGATTCATTAAATCTAAAAAATCTTCTTCTATTTTCCAAAGCTCATCTTTAGGTCCATGACCAAAAGCTGGAGGATCCATTATAATAGCATCATATTTTTTACCTCGCTTAATCTCTCTTTTCAGGAAAGCTAAGACATCGTCCACAATCCACCTTATTGGTTTATCTTTTAAGCCTGATATTTCGGCATTTTCTTTAGCCCACGAAACTGCATTTTTGGAAGCATCTAAATGGCAAACCGAGGCTCCAGCTTTAGCGCAAATAAGACTGGCCCCGCCGGTGTAAGCAAACAGATTTAAGACAGAAATCGGTCGGTTATTATTTTGTCTAATTATTTTGTCCATCCACTGCCAATTCTCTATTTGTTCTGGAAATAAACCCAAGTGTTTAAATGAAGTTGGCTTAATAATAAAATTTAGGTCTGCATATTTAACTTGCCAATCTTTAACTTTTTTATCTTTCTTAGTCCAGCCTTTGTTTTTAGTAAAACAAAATGAAGCTTGTTGCCACAAGGCCATATCTTTTTTGGGCCACAAAGCTTCTGGGTCAGGTCTCTCGGTGATGAAATCCCCAAATCTCTCCAGCTTTTCTCCGTCTCCGGAATCTAGTAATTCATATTCTTTGTTTCCTTTTATTATTAAATCCATTTTAATTTTTTAAATATTTATCTATATAACGACGATGCTCATCATAATTTTTAGCAAAATGAACTTGACCATCTTTATCATGTAAATAATAGTAATAATCTGAAGAAACAGGAGACAAAGATGCTTTAATAGATAATAACCCGGGGTTAGAAATTGGTTTATCTGGTAAACCAGCTTCCTCATAAGTCCTTCGGTCAACATCAACTTGCAACATCATATTCTTATCTAATCTTTTCCACAATATACCCGAGATTAAATAAATATCATCTTGCCCGCTAGCTTCTCCTTCTAAAATGGAAGCCATTGTTATTATATCTTTTTCTTCTCGGTCGCTATTTTTCATTAAAACAGAGAGGTCTTTTGTCTTCTTCTCAAAATTATCTACCATTATTTTTATAATCTCTTCTTCCTCCTCTCGTGGATAGAAGAAATAAGTATCAGGGAAAAGATAGCCTTCATATTCATTTGCTTTTTCTAAGAATAACTCTTGGTTAAAATCATTTATTTTTGTAGCAAGTATTTCAGCTGTTTTTTCATTACTTAGACCTTCCCTAATAAAGACCTTGATTGGTTTTATGTTATAGATTCCATCATTAAGCTGTCTGGCTATCTGGTAAGCCGGACTATCTTTTTTGATTAGATAATTTCCCGCTTTAATACCACCTTTTGAATCAATTATTTTCAAACAAGTTTTTAAGACATTAATACTTTTTATTGCTTTCTTGTCTTTTAATTCCTGAAAGACTAGTGTGGGGTTTTGGTTTTTATTAACTTTGATAAATAAATCTTGACTTGTCTTTGGAGCTCTAGTTAAAAATTGAAAAATTATAATTAAAAACAAAAAGGCCGTAGCCACCCAAAGAAGAGGTTTCTTAATTCTGTTTCTTTTTATAATTAAAATATCATTAGTATCTCTGTCCATAAGAGTTAAATCGGTAGATTAGAAGGTGGTTTAGAAATTTTAGAATCAACTCTCTTAAAGCTAGGAGTTTCAGAAACCATCCCTGGGAAGTGATAAATAGTGGCCAGCTCTTCGTTAGATAAAACAAACACTTCTGGTTTGTGAGACGGGAAAAAGGGGGCCAGAACTGATGGATATTTTAGGTCATAAATTAAAGATGGGTGGAAAAAAGTTCTCATTCGGTAAAAATCCAGCATCCTAGCTTTAGCTTTATGAACAGCCGTCCCGTTAGGATCAGCCCAAGCATTTTCAAATTCAGTAGAATTAATTCTTTCAAATTGATTACCCAAGAAGGAAGAATATTGCCTAAATATTAATCGTGAAGATCGTCTTAAATTATTAAATGAATCTTCGCTAACTAAATTTTTATCAGATAAAGTAACGAGCCTAATACCACAATCAAAATGTAACTGGCCAAGTTGCTCACTGACTGCTTTAGCTGATAATTCCAGGTTCTTGGGAGCTTTTATTTTTCCCTCTGCATCTGCTTGATAAGGTTCAAACATCTTGTCTAAAAACTCTTGACCAGCATCATAAAATTCTATTTTCTTTTTCTTTTTCTCGCTGTAATATTTTTTAGTATTAATTCTAACTAATATCTGAACCCACATTTGCTGGCCTTCGGTTAAAGAACCCATGAATTCAATTGTTGGTGTTATGGGGTCAACTTTATATTCTTCTTTAATACCTGTTCGCATATCTTCGCCAAAACCTTTGTATGTCTTAATCGGCAAGAAATCCTCTTTCTTTTTCTTAAATTCACAACCCCAAGTATACCAATTACTATCTTTAGTATATTCTGGAATTTTAAAAGCATAATCTTCTACCTCAAAAACTTTAGCTTGTGGATATTGAGCATATATTTGAGTCTCAATTAAATCTTTTATGCTCGTTGGAGTTCTGATATAAAAATGAATTCTTCCGTCAATGGAAACTAATTCTAAAGAAAACCATAGTTTGGGAGCTATGGTATTTGAATAAACTAATTCCATAGCCGCTGGAGTTTTGACGATTTCTCTAGGCACAACTATTTCTAAAAGTGTCCAAGGTATACCCACGGCCTTCTTTTCATTTTTATAATGATCCCATAGAAAAAAAGCTAAGTGAGCAAATAAAATAACCACTAAGACGCCAATAATTATTAAAATTAGGTCTAAAACTACATCAAAAGTGGCTGAAGATAAAAAGTCTTTAATCATATATAAATATCTTTTATTATAACACAAGATTTAATAGACAAAAAGAACAAAACCCTCAATTGAGGGTTTTGTTTTAGTCTACTATGTTGTATAAATTATTCTCGTCTTTCTTAAAGTATTTAGAGTTTTGTAAATTGACGACAATAGTATTTTTCTTCAAATATCTTTCTTTCATCACCTTTTTGATTATCTCATCACGAGACATAGGGCCATGTTTTTTGATTAAATCACGAATAACATCTCTGATGATACCACCCCTATAACCCCAATCTTTCAAAGCATAGATACCTCGTCCAACTAAAACAAATCTAGGGTCTTTAATCAATTCATTATGACAAGTCGCAACGTGAGTCTTTTTTCCAAAATTTTCAGTAATATTATTTGCCACCTCTCTAAAGTGCATTGGTGAACCATGTTTTCTCATAACTAAATAAGCGTAATCTTTTATTCCGCGAGTTTTAACTCCGGCTGATCCAGCTTTGCCCCATTCTCCCAAGGGGTTACGAGTTAGTCTTTTAGAAAGCTTTAGCCATCTCTTAGCTATTTCCTCGTTACGATATTGATCTGATAAATCTTCTGCTTCTCCCAAGAAACGAGAGATTAATTCTCCTTCAGTTATTAATTCTTCATCAGTTAAATTTTCAAAAATATTTCTAAGAGAGTTATGAACCCTTTCGGTCATCTTGCTATCAACGCTCCAGTGAGCTCTAAAATTCTCATCTTCTTTATATCGAGTAAAGTCTTCTCCTAGCGTTAAAAATAAATGAATACAATTTTGAGTTAATTTATCACTAGATAAACTTTCCAAAAGATCATTTTCAGGTAAAATAGCACCTAGTGAGCTAATTAGTCCCTTCAATTCTTCAAAAACTCCTTTTTCTTTTTTAAGACTTTCAGATTTTCTAATTAAAGAGATAGCAGCTTTTTCTATTTGACGAACTCTTTCTCTGGTAATTCCATATTTTTTACCGATTGATTCTAGTGTTTTTCTCTCTCCGCCATCTGTTAAGCCATAACGATTAACAATAATCTCATAGGCTCGGGGGTGTAAATCAGATAATATTTTTTTGGTAACTTGTTTAGGTTTAAATGAAATTGTTTTTGCCATATCTTTAATTTTTCATTAATAAATAGTGTAATTAGAAACTACGATTTTCATAATATCACTAGTCTCGGATAAAGTCAATAAGCATTTTGGCCTCTTTTAAAAATTAATTTTTAGTTTTTCCGATGGCTATATTTTTAGCTTTAATTCTATCATTTTCGGTTAATAATTTTTTCCTTAATCGGATATTAAGAGGTGTGATTTCTAGATATTCGTCCAGGGCCATAACTTCAAGTCCTCGTTCAATATTCAATTTGTAGGGTGGCTTAACAACAATAGCGTCATCTGAACCAGAAGATCTCATGTTGCTCAATTGTTTACTCTTTGTTGGATTAACAGCTAATTCATCTCCCTTAGTCACATTACCAATAACCATACCTTCATAAACGGCATCGCCGTGTTCAACATAAAGCATACCTCTCTCTTGCAATGTCCACAAAGAAAAAGCAATAACCTTTCCGGGAACGATAGAAGTCATTGACCCAACTTCCCTTTTTTTAATTTCACCAGCGTGTTCTTTGAAACCAATAAAACGAGAAGATAAAATGCCAAGCCCTTTGGTGTCTATTATAAATTGACCCCGATAACCAAGCAGGCCTCTTGTTGGTATTTCCATTAAAATCCTAGTGATGCCTTCCTTCTCTGTCATATTAATTATTAAACCCCTGCGAGCTGTTAATTTTTCTACAACTTTTCCAGAAAATTCATTATGAACATCAATAGTCACCTCTTCGTAGGGTTCTAATTTTTGTCCGTTTTCTTCCTTGATGATAACTTGTGGCTGAGAGACTTGTAATTCATAACCTTCTCGTCTCATATTTTCTAACAAAACAGCAATATGTAATTCCCCCCGTCCGTAAACCAAAAATCCTTCTCGGTGTTCATCTTTAATTTCTGGATTAAAATCTACCCGAAGCCCAACGTTCATCTCTAATTCTTTTTCTAATCTTTCTCTGATTTGACGGCTAGTCACATATTTACCTTCTTTTCCAGCAAAAGGAGAGTCGTTGACTAAAAAATTAAGCGAAATAGTTGGTTCATCTATTTTAATTGAATCCAGAGGGCTACTTTCTTTGTCTAAGGTGATAGTCTCACCAATATAAATATCAGGAATACCAGCGATAAGAGCGATATCTCCGTTGCCAACTTCCTCCACCTCTTTTCTTTTCAATCCCTCAAATGTAAAAATCTTAGATATTTTAGCTTGCCTAGTTTCGCCGTTCGGCTTTTTCACATAAACAGATGAGGCCGTCTTTACCTTGCCAGAATAAACTCTAGCAATGGCTAATCTGCCCATAAAATTATCATAGCCAAGATTAAAAACCTGAGCCCTAAAATTATTATCTTTACTAACGGAAGATGCTTCTTTAACTTCCTTTAATATCAAATCAAATAAAGGTTCTAAGTTTTCTGATTTATCGTCTTCATTTATTTTAGCAATTCCTTCACGAGAAATAGCATAAACTGTCTTAAAATCCAATTGTTCGTCGTTTGCACCAAGCTCTAAAAATAATTCAAAAACTTCATCTAAAACTCTTTTTGGATTAGAAGCTGGTTTGTCTATTTTATTTATTACAACGATTGGTTTTAATCCTAACTCTAAAGATTTTTTTAAGACGAAACGAGTCTGGGGCATGGGGCCTTCTTGGGCATCAACTAACAACAAAACTGAATCAATGGCTCTCAAAACTCGTTCAACTTCTGAGCCAAAATCAGCGTGACCGGGAGTGTCAACTATGTTTATTTTTGTTCCTTTATATATAACCGAAGTGTTTTTAGAATAAATAGTAATACCCCGTTCTAACTCTAGAGCGTTTGAATCCATCGTAACCCCTTCTTCCACCATGCCACACTGTTTCATCATCTGATCGGTCAGGGTTGTCTTTCCGTGGTCAACGTGAGCTATTATCGCAATGTTTCTAATTTCCATAATATATTTTAAAGTTATTGATTATATTTATTTCTTACTAAATGTTGTATTAGCACTTCTCGCCCGCTTTTATAAAATAGTGCATTCGATTATTTTATAAAATTTCGGGTTTCTAATTTCCATAATATATTTTAAAGTTATTGATTATATTTATTTCTTACTTACTAAGCTTAGCCTCCAAATAAAAATATTCGCCCAGGCGAATTATTAGCGTTTTTTATAATACAACATTTTTAATAAAATGTTAAGGGCTTTATTGTTATTAAGCTACGCAAGTCTAAAAAAATCCAACTTTTTCAATTTACCATCAATTTCGCGATCGCGAATCTGGTGGTAAGTCAGTTTTACAAATTAACTTCACGATCGTGAAGTTGAGCGGTAATAGAAAAGTCCGACCTTTAATATTAGCACTTGGCCTCGCGGAAAAGATTGTTGTTTCAAAAAACATTGCGGAGGACGACGGTCCGAGCATAGGAATTTTTTAGTAAAAAAATATCCGCGTTTTTTGGGACAATAATCTTTGAAGCGAGGCGAGGAAGCTATTCTTGGAGTGGCCTACATAATCTTTGAAGCGAGGCGAGGAAGCTATTCTTGGAGTGGCCTACATAACCTCTTGAAGCGAGGCAACAGTTTAAATTAATTTAATTATGTCGTGATAAGAAATCACAAACATCAAAATTATTAGAAGACCTATCCCTATAGTATTAACCCAGTTAGCAATTTTGGGTTTAATTTTTGAGCCCTTAATTTTTTCTATCAATAAAAACAAAAGCTGACCTCCGTCTAAAGCAGGAAATGGTATTAAATTAATAACAACTAAATTGATAGAGATTAAAGCTGTAAAAGAAAGAAGATAAATAAACCCAAGGTTAGCAGCATCTCCAACAACCCCAATCAAACCTATAGGCCCAGTCAAAGAATCAAGATTGGCTTCCCCAGTAAAAGCATTTTTAATTAAATTATAAAAGCCCTCTACTGTAGCAACAAAAAGATTAGACGTTAATTTTAATCCATGCCAAACGGCTTTGTGAACTGGTAATTTCAATACTCCAATCATATCAAGAGATATGCCAATCATCGCCCTGTTTTCTGCTTCATTTATTTCGGGAACAATAATCGTCTTTACTTCTTGCCCAGCTCTTTCTACCGACATTGTCACTTCTTCACCCCCATGTTTATTAATAAAGTTTTGAACTGTCTCAACTCCGAAATTAGAAGATAACAACAAGGTTGAATCAGAATCTGTTTCTAAATAATTTATTTTATCTCCAGCCAAAAGTCCGGCCTTCTCGGCTGGTGAATCTTTTAGAGTGCTTGTTATTGTTACCGCTTTATCTTTAATTAGTGAGGCATCCCCAAAACCTGAAACCGAAGAAGGTAAGCCGGACATAAATCCTATAGACAAAAGTAACCAAGCTAATAGAAAGTTCATACAAACACCCCCAAGTAAAACCATAGCTTTTACATAAAAAGGCTTACTATTATAGCTCCTCTTTATATCTTTATCTTCTTCCTCCTCTTCTTCTCCTTGTCCATATATTTTGACATACCCTCCAAAAGGAAGAGCATTTAATTTATATGTCGTCTCCCCTATTTTTTTACTTAAAAGCTTGGGCGGAAAACCAAAAGAAAATTCATCTACTCTAATTTTATTTAATTTGGCAACAATAAAATGCCCAAACTCATGAGAAACTACTAAAACTACAAGGATAATTAAAAAAAGTAGTATTGACATTTTATTGAGTCATTAAATCACCCTCCTTTTTATTAAAAATATTTTCTAGATTAGAATTAACCTCATCTACAGCTTTCTGTATTTCTTCTTTAGCTCTTTTTATTTCGTCTTCTGTCAAACCTTTTAGCCGATCAATTTCGGCTTGTCTTTCTTTCCTAACGCTTATTCTAGCGTCTTCTAATTTTTCTTTTAGAATCTTAACTAGTTTAGATCTGCTTTCAGTGGTCAACATTGGAAATATCACCCGAACACCATCAGCATCAGACAAAACAGATAAACCTAAATCGGCCTCATTTATGGCCCCCTCAATTAATCTAACTTGGTTTTTGTCCCAAGGGGCTATTCTTAAGGTCTTAGAATCTTCAACTGAAATAGAAGCAACATTTTTAATTGGCGTATAGCTACCATAATTTTCTATAGATATACTATCTAAAACCATCGGGGTAGCTCGGCCCGTTTGAATTTGAGAATATTCTTTAGATAACCAAACCTCTATTTTTTGTAATTCATTTTTAAATTCTTGTGTGTTATACATACTTTTATTTTAACATAAGTCTCTATTTTTTTAAATAAGCAAAGCCAGATTTTGTAAAATATATTTGACAGAAGAACCTGGTCGCTTTAGATAATCTCGACTCTTTCTTAAATTATCTAAAATATTTATATTTTTAGAATCAAGAACATCCTCTTTAAATTTAAGATAAAAAATACTTTCCAGTAAGTTGACTAAAATAGTAGCTGAGCGTCTTAATTTTCCAGAATTATCTTGGTCTGTTTTGTCTTTAATAAAATTATCTATTAAAACCATACGGTCTTTTGTCTTTAGCGAGATAAAAGAATTGGCAACTTCTTCTAATTCAATTTCTTCTTGCCCCACTTCACTATCTTTAATAATTTGAACCCGAGAAAGTAAGGTGGGAAGTAAAGTGGATGAGTCTGGCAAAATTATAAAAAAATGAGTATTTAAACCAGGTTCCTCTATAATTTTCAAAAGAGATTCTTCGGCTTCGTGATTAATAAACTTGGTGGCAATAATACATATTTTTTTACCTTGACCGAAAGCTAGCTGGCTGTGCCATTCTTTAATTTGACCACTGCTTTCCATCCCAAAAGATTCATAACTTTGAATTAAAAGATTCGGGCTCTTGTCCTCTATTTCACCACGCATCTTTAAAAGACTGATGAGCTTCTGTGTGGTTATGACCGGACTACCCTCTATAACATAGCTATGATAGAGTTCTTCCGGAAATATTTTTTTGAAATCATCCATTATCTTTTAGATATAATACTTTTTTTATAAGTATCTAAGTGGTTTAATGCTTCCCCTGTCCCCTTAGCGACACACAAGAAAGGCTCGTCGGCAACTCTTGCTTTCACCCCAGTTCGCCTATAGACCAAATCAGCTAAATTCCTTAATTGACTTGTCCCCCCAGTCATAATTATTCCATCGTCTATGATATCAGCTGATAATTCTGGTGGAGTTTGAGCTAAAACATCTTTTATAGCTCCGATCATTGTCCTTAACTCTTTATCAATGGCTCTAACTATTTCGTTTGTTGAAACTTGTGCCGTTCTTGGTAATCCTTGGATATAATCACGCCCTTTAACAGTGATGGTTAATTCTTCTTCCACCGGAATAGCTGCCGCAATTTTTATTTTAATTGTTTCAGCCGTCTTGTCTCCGATAGCTAAGTTGAAAGTTTTCTTAATGTAATCTGTTATAGCTTGGTCAATTTTATCACCCGCACATTTAACTGAAGTTGAAGAAACAATTCCACCCAAAGAAATAACAGCCACATCTGTTGTTCCTCCTCCTATGTCCATTACCATATAACCACGAGATTCCTCTATGGGAATACCAGCACCTATAGCTGCTAAAATTGGCTCTTTGACGACATAAGCATTTTTAGCTCCCGCCCTAATAGCAGCCTCCACAACAGCCCTTCTTTCTGTAGAAGTAATACCAGCTGGAACAGAGACCATAACATCTGGCTTGAAGAAATTAAGAGAACCTAAGGCTTTTGAGATAAAATAACGCAACATAGCTTCTGTTACCCGATAGTCAGCAATCACCCCATCCCTCATTGGACGATAAACAACTATGCTTTCAGGAGTTTTACCTATCATGTCTTTGGCTTCTTGACCAATAGCTAAAATTGTGTGGTCTTGTTCAGATATAGCCACCACTGATGGTTCATTTAAGACAACCCCCTTATTTGGCAAATAAACAAGAGTATTAACTGTTCCTAAGTCTATTCCTAATTTCTTTGAAAATAATGACATATTTTTAAATGAGTAAGAAAATTATAGCATATTTTTAAAATTTAATAAATTATTGTTTTTATGTGATAAAATAAGAATATGTATATCATCAAAGCTATCCCCTTAGCGAAAAATAATTCTAAAGAACATTTATCTTATTTTTCAAAAACCAATATCCCCCTTGGTCATATTATATCTGTCCCTGTTCGTAGTAAAAAAATAGATGCTATCGTGATCCAAACAGAAGATGCTCTTTTAGCTAAGGCTAACTTAAAAGAAGCTAACTATAAACTAAAAAAGATAGATAAGATTAAAGGTCCTTCGCCTTTTAGTCAAAGTTTTCTGGAAACTTGCAACCTCGTGAAAGATTATTATTTAAGCAATAGTGGCACTATTATAAAATCTTTAACCCCAGCAGTTTTGCTAGAAAATATCTCCAGCTTAAAAGAAACATCAAAAGAAAATATTCCAAACGAAAACATCAAACAAGAAAAATTAATTTTTCAAGCCCCTTTCGCTGATCGTTTAAGTTATTATAAAACTTTAATCCGTGAAGCTTTTGCAAAAAAAGAATCTATCTTTATTAGTCTACCGACCAGGCACGATATTGATATTTTTTACAATGAACTTTCCAAAGGAATAGAAAATTATGTTTTTACACTGCACAGCAAATTACCCAAAAAAGAATTAATTCAAAAATATAATGATATTATTAGCGCGGAACACCCACTTTTAATTATTGGAACTCCTCTTTTCCTATCAATCTCAAGAGATGATATAAAGACCATCATCGTTGAAAAAGAAAGCTCAGAAGTTTACAAACAATTATCTCGCCCCTATTTAGACCTAAGAACTTTTGCAGAAATATATTCTTCAATAAAAAAAATTAAATTAATTTTTGGAGACACATTGCTCAGGCCAGAAATATTAGGCTCTTACGAGAACGGTGAATACGGTGAAATTCTTCCACCAATTTATCGTTTTTCTAGAATAAATAGTGGTTTTATATTAGATAAAAGACAAGAAGAGCTAAGTAAAGATTTTAATATTATTGGGCCAGAGGCTAAAAAATTAATGGACGATACCTTATCTTCT
>Ga0209723_1001644_pt1 | contig 33790 bp, 15 predicted proteins | sample BiotimSIPDNA_2_FD_185750 | JGI IMG/M metagenome (GOLD analysis project Ga0209723, IMG submission 185750) | Anaerobic biogas reactor microbial communites from Washington, USA - Biogas_R2 time_0 SIP DNA (SPAdes) (version 2) | ecosystem: Engineered > Bioreactor > Anaerobic > Unclassified | place... | reverse complement strand
ACTACAGGATAACCGTCAGAAATACAGGGAATATAGATTTAAATATCACCGACCTTGTATTGGACTATACCCCCGTTACTGACGAAGAGACGCAAGCCGGCCCGGCCTTTTACATGAGGCGCGTCGACCTGCCTGTCGCTGTCAAGCCAGTTGGCGTAGGAGACATCTCTGAACAGTACTTTACCTTTACTGTTTCATTCAAACGCTATGAAGACTTCAAAGGCAGGTCTGCCACTCTAACGATTGTGAATGACAACACCGAACATGCCGACAAGCGAAATCTGGCCGTGAAGTTCAACACCCGCCAGTGCGCCCCCAACCTGAATCTGCCGGCCCAAGTTGACTTTGATCATGTCGGCTTTGAAGATTCAGGCGAAGAGATGATTGCCTTGAACAACACCGGTTCTTGTCGTTTGGACATAGATTGGGTCCGCCTTGATGGGAAACCAACTTTTGAAATTGAAATTGATGGCCAAGTAATCCCAGCTAGCGAGGACTTCCAGGAAATCAGATTTGACCCACCCCTCTCTGTTGAGCCGAACTCTGGCACGGTCTGGACGGCCAGGTTTACCCCTGTTGATGGCGAGCCTGACAAGGCCAACTTGGTTATCCACTCTAACAACACCGCGGCCGTTGCTGGTTTGAATCAAGTCGAATTGATTGCAAACTCGACGGGCCCAAAACTGACAATTGACCCGAATCCTGTTGATTTTGGGGCTAAATTGATTGGCAAGGTCGCCATGATGGATGTCAAACTGGTCTCCTCAGGGACTGCCGATCTGGTTATGACCGACATCAAGGTGGAAACTATCGAAGCTGTCGGTTCTTTTACAATCGACCTTTCAACAATTCCGGATGGCCCCCCGACCGCCGAAAAGCCGTTGACTCTCTCTCCTGGTGCGTCTGTGACCATTCAGGCCACATACGAACCTCCAGTTGAGCCAAGCGCCCTTGATGAAAACGACGTCCCAATCAAGGACAGGGCTGAGTTGATCGTCAAGGACAACACATTCAGCGGTGAAACTGTCGCGCCAATGAGTGGTTTTGGTGTCTCTGCCGAGTGCCCCACTCCTGTCATCTTGATTGAAGAGGGTGAAGAAGTTGGTCCCGTAACGATTTTGCACCTGCATGGCGAGCAAAGTGTTGGGGCCAATGGCGAAATCGACAGGTATAACTGGAGTGTTACTCAACCTGAAGATAACAAGTTTAACTTCGTACCAAACGTCACCTTCGAAAATCCGACTCACCAAGCAAACGTTGCTGGCGAATACATTTATTGCCTCGATGTGTGTGACCAAGAGAAGTGTTCATGGGACAACGATTGTAAATCCACTGCCTGCAAGAAAGTGGTTGTTGTTCCAGACGAGGCTATTTTGGTCGAGCTGACTTGGCGTACTCCTGGCGACCCAGACGAATTTGATGAAGGGCCTGACGCTGGATCCGACCTTGACTTGCACTTTGCCCATCCATTTGCTCACTCTCAGGACGTGGATGGTGATGGACAGCCTGATCCATGGTTTGACGAAACCTATGATGTTTTCTGGTTTAACGTGAACCCAGAATGGGAAACCAGCAACCCTAATGCCCGTGACAATCCAAAGTTAGACCGTGACGATACGGATGGAGCTGGTCCTGAAACAATCACGCTAGGCGTTCCAATGAGTGGGCGTGTGTACAGAGTTGGCGTTCATTACTGGGATGACCACGGTTATGGGATCGCATATCCACGTGTAAAAATCTGGATTCGTGGAATTCAGGTTTATGACCGCGACCTTGAGGACTTGGGCTTAAGCTTAAGCCGCTGCGACATGTGGGAAGTGGCAACCATCACTTGGCCTCATGGTACTGTAGTTGAGATCAAGGACAGTCAGGGTAACCCCAAGATTATTCCAAAGTACCAAAACGACAAATTCGTTGGTTTGACCGGCGGAAACTGCCGTTAAAATCTAATCTGCCCCTGTCCCGGTCCCTGCCCCCGCTTCCGGTCCCTGCCCACGTTCCAGCCTCCCGTCCCCACCCCCAATCCAGCCCCAGTTCCATCCAATTACAACTTTTCTCCAATTCACTAGTTACATATGTGTTAGATAGCGTATAAACTACTCGGGCGTTCGTTTGACTGCGCGTTTTTGGAGGCACAGATGCTTCGTTTCCTGAAACTGAATTTCCTCTTGGTTATGTTGCTGGCGGTAAACTCTGGGTGCTCATGTTCTGACAGTAGCCGTGCCGCGGATGACATGATTCTTGGCGTTAATCCATCGATAATTAGCTTTGGTTCCGTGGCTATTCACAGCTCTAAATCAGTTACCCTCACCCTGACACACTTGGGGTCTTCAGGTGAAATACTGCTTAACGACATCTCAATCAGCAGCCGCTCCACCGAATTTACCTTTGATGAACCTACTGTTAACAAACTTGGCGTCGGTGAATCCACCACCTTGACCGTTTGGTACAAGCCAGTGGACTCTGTAAGTGACTCTGGTGAATTGATAATCAGCCATAACGTTGCGCAACAGGGTTTTAAAACTTCTGTAAAGATTACCGCAGGGGGATTTGTCGCTGAATTGATTAGTGAACCCAGCCCAATTGATTTTGGCAGTGTAAAACAAGGCACACATAAAGACCTTGATGTGGTTTTAAAGAACATTGGCTCTGACCAAGTGGAAATCACCCAATTGTATTTGGACGCTAATGGAAGCACTGATTTTGCGATTCTGGCCATCGTTCATGAGGATGGCGATTCTTTACCAATAACGATTTTACCTGGAGGCTCGCTGGGGTTGGTGCTTCGTTACACCCCAAAATCCGATGAACAAAACCCAATTTCTGACGAGTCGTTTCTGTTAGTGGATGGCAAAAGTAACGGTGATAAATCCTGGCGTTTTGATGTCTCCGGTATGGAGCTTGGCCCGAAACTGATTTTGACCCCAGGTGAGGTCGATTTTGGATGGGTGCCTTTAAACCAGACGGAGAAACGCCTGATAATGATGGAAAATATTGGTAATGACGACCTGGTGATTGACGACATCGACTTTTTGCCAGATGCCAACCAGGATTTGTCTTTAGAGGGCGTCTCAGGCCTGCCGTTGACCTTAAAGCCGAATGAAAGCCATGATATAAAGGTGGTTTGGACTCCAAAGACGGCGTTTTCAGATGCGAACGCTCCCATTGGGATTGTCGGCTTCCACTCGAACGACGCTGTAAATCCGCTGATAGCTCGCGTGTTTGGACGCATCGAGTCTCCTTTGATATTTGTTATTCCTGATGAACTCGAATTTGGTTTTGGCGCTCAAAACGTGCCAGTCGAGCGTCTGCTGACTATCAGGAATGACGGCTATGGCATCCTGCGTATCAAGGACCTTGCGATTGTTGATGCAAATCCAACGACTTACGGTGACGAGTTTTCGTTCGCTGTCCCATCCACCCATCAAAAAAATGCAGATGGTGAGTATGAGATCCCATCTAACACCGCGATGGCTTTAACTATGATCTTTACTAACAAAGGGCCAGGGCAGGGCAGCGCTAGGGCAAAGCTGGAGATTGTGTCAAATTCGCCTGATTCTGATAGGCTTTTTGTGCCTTTATCCGCCCAAAGAGCGACTTCACCCGAATGTAAACTGGTTTTGGAGCCGGCGAGCCTGACTTTTGGTACCGTCCCAGCCGGTTACTCCAAGGATCTGCCCATCAATCTAAAGAATGTTGGTTCTGGGAACTGTGGGTTTAAAAGCGCCAGAATCGAGGACTGCATTTCCTTTCCTGGGGCGCCCCTAGTGTGTCAGACCCCAGGCGCGAAGCCTCCCTCCCAGAAGTTTTTCTTTTTAGGCATTCCGGTTCCCAGTGATGAAGGAATTAAGCCTGGTATGTCAATTCCATTGAGGGTCATGTTTGCTCCCAAAAGTGCCAGTACCTTGTGGGGCGACCTGACTCAGTACGCGGCATTGTTGTCGGTTGTCGGCTGGGACCCCATCAAACAACAGGAGTTTCTGGTCCCAGCAAATGCTGCCACTGAGCAACCTAACCCCAACATTTCTGGGGCAACTGGAACGGTCAATCTGTCGGTCCTGCCTTCAAGCATTGACTTTGGCTTGGTGACTGTTGGCTGTCACAGCCAGACCCATCGCGTGTGCGTTTATAACACTGGAACGGCAGCGCTTAGCATTACTGAAATAAAAATGCAGGGTTGTAGCCCTGAATTTAAGCGCAAAAACGTGCCGCCTCTACCCAAGGACCTGACCTCGTTGGCGCCGGTTTGTTTCGAGCTGGTTTATGCCCCACAGGATCTGACGGCTGACGAGTGCGTTGTGCAGATCTCCAGCAATGACCAGACTTCCCCATCTATGAGCATTGGTATCAAGGGCAAGGGAACTTATGAGACCGAACAGACAGACGTCTTCCAACAGGTGTCAGGTCAAACCGTGGACGTCTTGTTTGTTATCGACGACTCGGGTTCCATGTGTGATGAGCAGGAAAAAATGGCCGAAAACTTCCAGTCCTTCATCCAGCACTCGGAGGTTTGGAACAACGACTATCACATTGGTGTGGTTAGTACTAACGTTGTTGACGAGCACATCAGAGGGAAGCTGAATTTGGGGGATGCCAGAAGGACTCCTAGGTTTATTACCAAGGGACCAAACGCTCAGTCTCAGTTTGAGCGCCTTGTGAATCTTGGTTGTGACAGCTCAGGCTCAGGCCAGCAGGAGGCCGGCTTCCAGGCTGCACAGGCTGCCCTGACTGCGCCGTTGATTACTGAAACAGGTGTTGCTTGTTCCTCTGACAATGACTGTAAGAACAACACTTCCCTTTGTGGTAAGCCCACCAATTGCCCTTACTCCTGTCTCGATGGTACTTGTGGTGGGTGGAACAAGGGCTTCATGAGGCCCGATGCACAGCTTGAAATAGTGGTCATGTCGGACGAAGAGGACCAAAGCAACGGTACGCCTGACTTCTATATTGACTTTTTCAAGAGTTTAAAGGGCTATTACAATAGCAATATGATGCATTTTAATGCTATCGTTGGGGAAGATACGACGGGCCAAGGCACTTGCACGTCTCCAGACGGTCAAACCCTAGCCGGAGATGGTAAGCGTTATAAATACGTGGTTGAGGAAACTGATGGGAAGTTTGGATCGATATGCGACCCTGACTTTGACGTGGTTATGAACGAAATTGGCGCTGTGGCATTTGGCTTGAAGGTGCAGTTTTATCTGAGCCGTTTGGCTGACCCTTCGGCTATTGATGTCAAGGTCAAGGGTGTGGAATGTAAGACTGGTTGGCGGTACGATGTTGCCTCCAACAGCGTGATCTTCGATGAAGAAGGTCCGTGTATGCCTCAGCCAGGCGATGAGATCAGGATTCATTATGAAACCTTGTGCTTAAAGAATTAGGTGGAAGTTACGGCGACTTGCCGTTTGATAATAGCAGGTTATCAGGAGAGTCATATGCGAATCTGGCGTTTTTTAATCCTTGCATTGCTGGTAGCTTTTGCAGGATGCACTAAGGCGGGTAAGGTTGCTACGCCTGAGCTTTATCTGGAAGCTTACGGTGATATCAGTGGGAAGGATGGGCGAGTAAACAACGGGGACACCGTTTACTTCCTAAACAAGAGGGGCGCCATCAGGATTATCATTGGCAATGCAGGTGACCTCGAAATGAACCTTTATGAGCCTCAGGTCACCAGCACCAATCCCCAGATGAAGGAAAATCTTGGGTTTACAACTTGGCCCAAAGTGATCCCAGCTGGAGATGTTGGTCCAAATAGTCCTGGTCACTTCAAGTTTGTTATCAACTTTAATCCAGATGGAAGTCAGGACGATACTCCTATGACCATCGAGATAGAAACGGACGATTTTCTTCACCTGCCAGAAGGCAAGTTTGTGTTTCACCTGGCCCCAGAAAAGGCCAAGCCTGAGCTGAAGGTGACTCCAGCAAGTCATACTTATCTGGATGCTACTATTACTCAACCGTCGACCCAAACGTTTGAATTGACCAATGTTGGCAACGCAAAGCTGATTCTGGGTGGCGCACGAATCGACCCTGCGGACGGCGCTTTTAAGATTGGTGGCGATCCCTTACGAACTGGAACCATTCTGGAGCCAGTTTCAAAGGGGCTGGGTAACAATTTGGTCAAGATTGATGTCAAGTACTCGCCGATTGAGCCACCCGAAGAGGCCGACTTGGTCGTGCTTTGGGGTGCGGAAGTTGAAACGGGAGTTTCTTGTAGTTCTCCTGATGTCTGCTCGAAAAACAAGGATTTGTGCCCCAATGGAGCAGCTGACTGCCCCTACACTTGCATTGAATCTAAATGTGCTTGTTTAAGTGACTCGCAGTGTAAGACCGCTTTTTGTCAGGACCCAAATAACTGCAACATTATGTGCCTTTCCGGCGTTTGTAGGGCCCCAGAGGAAAAAAGGGTCTCACTAAAGGGCGAAAGCAAGCCTGGGCAGCTCAAGGTTGGTTACGCTGATATTCTGATTGGTTGCTTGGACTTTACGGAAGTCACTGTTGAGGGGCAGTCTTGCACGAAGGTTGTGCAGCTTAGGAACGAAAGTGATGGTGCTGTAAAGGTTTTTAAACCAAAGGCGGAAGTGGCTGAAATGCCAGAGGGGCTGCCGTCTCCATACACCGTCAGATGGTTCCAAAGGAATGCTTCGCAGGATGAGGTCCCGTGTGGTGAAGTCAGCGGTACCGAAATTTTGCAGGAGCAGCAGACCATTGTCACCGGAAACCAGCCGATCAATGTCGCTGTAACATACAGGGCGCCTTCAACAAGAGGCGTCAATGGCGAGTTGGTAATTGACTATGCGGCGCCGTTCCCTGGTAAGGCCAGTGTGCAGCTTTGTGGTGGCATTAAAAAGGGCGAAATTGGTGTGGCGCCGAATCCTACTATTGAGACGATTGTTCTTTTTGCAAAACCCGATGAAAAAGCTCAAAAAACAGTGGTTGTTATGAACAAGGGTAACGATGTCCTGGAGCTGACTGGCATTACCATCGGGGTTGAAGAAGGGTATCCGAAAAAGTTCTCACTTAAAAATGAGCCAACTGCTGGCCAACTGAAGATTCAACCTGGGCAGATGCTCCCACTAACAGTTGAATATGATGGGACCCATGACCTAGGCATCATAACTGGGACCTTGGAGATTAATTATCAGGACCCGACAAATGCCGGAAATACCATGTCGACTATCGTACCCATTCGTGGCCAAAATTCCTTTGAGGGGGTTGACCTGCCTGTTGCCGATCCTGGTAAAACCAGCGATTATGCAGGCGCCAAGGTTGGTCAGAATCTCATCCTCGATGGTAGCAACAGCGTTGATGGGACTTTCTTGATAGTTGACAACGGTGGTTACAGTTGGTTTGTATCTGCTAAGCCCGCGGCCAGTAAGCTGTTTTTCTATCCTGGTCCGGGTGGGGCAATGGTAAACGTTATTCCTGATGTCGCAGGTGAATACGAATTCAGACTGGTAGTGTTTTCCTATGATGCGCAAAATAACATGCCCTACTACAGTCATGAAGGCGTAGTAAAGATTAATGTGCAACCGTGATGCAGGGTAAAGGACGGGTTGATTTTTCACGCTTGTAGCTTGCCCACGCCCTGTTGATCTGGTATATCCGAAAGGTGGCTTGCTAGGCTTCGCTAAAGGAGAGACCGATGGACTTCAACGAACTGCTTTCCGAACTTGAAAGTAATCCTCAAGATGGTAGTGGCTTGGAAAAAACCTTGTTGCAATTGATAGACGAGGGGAATCTGAGCGAGCTTGAATCCTTGCTGGGTAATTTGGTGCCTTCCTTACAGGCGGGCCAGGCGGGTGATACCGCGTTGAAGGTCCTAGAACAGATCTTCAGACGCAACCGAGAAAGTGATGCAGGTCAGATACTTGCTTGGTGGGGTGGATGGCTGGCATGGAAGGTGATTGACGACCCCATGAGGGCTGAGTCGTTTTTCAAGCATTTGACATCTGCTGGCGACAACCAGATCGAGCTCGATGAGTTCTATCGTGTCTTTTATGCCTCCAGAGGTAACTGGCTGCGCTTGGAGCAGTACGTTGGCGAAGCCTGTGACCGTCGGGGCGTCGATGCCACTGAGGCGAAGCGGATTTTGGCCAAAACAGCCCAGGAGTTTGACAATCCTTCCAAGGAGTTGTCCTACTGGCAGGCCGTTGTTGGGGCAGAGCCCAACGATGAAGAGGCAGACGCGCAGTTGGAGCGGTTGTACACGCAGATGGGGCGCTGGCCGTCTCTGGCTGATTTGTTGAAAGGGCGCTTGGGCCGCCTTGGGGACGATGAAGTTCAACTTAAGGTCAGTATCTTGCGTGGGATGCTGACGATCTATGAAGACAAGATGAAGGCTGAGCCAAGGGTTTTGGCGACCTACCAGCAGATTCTTGATATTGACCCCACCAATATCGACGCTATTGACGCGCTTTTGGAGCGCTATGAAAAGTCCGCTAGATGGCCTGATTACGTCAAGACTTTGGCCAAGAAAATTGACGCCGTTTCTGATAAAGCCGAAAAGATAGCGCTGTTGGAACACCGGGCAAACATGATGGAAACTCGGTTTTCCAATGTTGCTGAGGCGTTGAAGATTTATGAGCGAATTCTGGAGCTGGCCCCTGATCGTCGTGACGTTGTTGAAAAACTGAAAGACCTGTACGAAAGACGCCGTGATTTCGAAAGTTTGATTCGTTTGCGTCGTGTTGAGGCCGAGCAGACCACCGATTTGGATGAGCGCGTCAAAGTGTTCGCGGAATTGGCGAAAACTGCCAGTGACAGCCTTCGGAAGCCTCCGTTGGCGATTGAGCTGTGGGAAAAGGTTCTTGAGATTGACCCGGTTCATATGGAGGGTTTGAGGGAACTGGATGGCCTTTATGAAAGGGAGAAGGACTACGACCAGCAGTGTGGTGTGTTGTCTCGGCTGATTGACCTGTCCCACGATGAAGACGAGCAGGTTACGCTGCTTGAAAAATTGGCTGGGATTCAGGGAAGCCGCCTGAATGATGCGTCTTCGGCTTTGGAGTCTTGGCGCAGAATTTTGGACGTTCGTGAAAATCACGACAGGGCAAAGCGAGAGCTGCGGTCGCGCTATTTGGCTGAAGAGCGTTTTGAGGACCTCGAAGTTTTCATGCGTAGGTTCGCCACTGTTGAAGAGCTGGGGCGTACGCTGGAATCTCAGATCTCTGGAATTGAGGACGAAGAAAAGAAGCTGTGGCTGCTGTTTAAGGTCGCCGAGATTTGGCGTGACGAGACCAATCAGCCTCAAAAGGCGGTCAGGCACCTGGAAACCGTCTTGGGTGTAGACCCCAGAAACCTTCGAGCTGCCACTGAACTGATTGAGCTTAATCGCCAGCTTGGTGATTGGCGCAAGCTTCCTGCGGTTTATGAGGTCGCGATTGCCGAAACGGCTGATCCTGGCGAGCGCACACGTTTGATGCTACAGGCAGCACAGGTGTACGAGGTTAATCTGGCCAATCTGGAGCGGGCATTCTTCTGGTATTTGCAGGCGTTCAAGGAGAATCTGCTTGATGACTCGCTGCGAGCCCAAGCTGAGCGCCTTGCAGGGCCTTCTGATAACTGGGACATCTTTGTAATCGTTCTTGAAGGGGCTGCACGGCAGATTCCCGACGAAAATCGGCAGGTTGCGACTTGGTTGCGAGTAGGCCAGATTTATTCGGAGGAGCTGAACGAAGGAGACGCTGCCCAAGCGGCATTCCAAGAAGCGCTGACGCTGGATCCTGAAAACCGTTTGGCAGTTAATGCCCTTGATGACCTGTATCGCAAGATGGAACGCTGGCCAGAGCTGGTGACCGTTCTTGAGCGGCGTTTGTCAATTGAACGCAGGGCCAAGGAGCGCCAGATTCTGCGCTTTGATATCGCTCAAATCCTTTACCACTCTTTGAATCGTGCCGATGACGCGATTTCGGTTTACGAAGACATTTTGGCTGAGGACCCGCAGGAGGTTAGAGCTTTTGCGGCCCTTGGTGACCTTTTGTTGGCCGAAGAGAAGTTTGCCGCTCTGAAGGAGCTTTTAGAGCGACAAATCAACGTGTTTACAGCCCTGGAAAGGCCGCATCCGGCGATTTTGGCTGACTTGCATTGCCGTGTGGCGACCTTGTCTTGTGTGCTTGAAGGGGCGACGGCAAGTGCGACTGAGTCTTGTGCCATGGCACTGGAGTATGACCCGCAGCACGCAGAGGCCATCAGCCTGCTTGAAAGCCTGCTAGGTGAAAAGGACCTGCGGATTGATATCGTGAATCTGCTGCGCAAGCCATACGAGTTGGCGAAGCGCTGGCAGGACTTGGCAGATCTGCTGGAAATCGAGTTGGCGGAGATTGGTGATACCGCTACTTCAGCCGAAACCCTTTGGCGCTTGGAAGGCCTTTATCGTGACAACGCCGTCGATGCAGACAAGCGCTTTAGGACGTTGTCCCGCATTCTTAAGGTGACTCCAGAAGATAGCCGCTCTTGGGATGCTATTGAACGTGTCGCTGGCGAAGTGGATGGTTGGCGTGAGTTAGCTTCGTTGTACGAAGCCGCCGCGTACGACATTCAGGATTCTGAGGCTCAGGTCCAGATAAATCTGCGCCTCGCCAGGATTGAATGGCAGGAACTGAACAACATCGACCACGCACGTCGGGCTTATCACGATGTGTTGGCAAATGACGAAACTAACGTTGATGCCTTGGACGCCTTGGAAACCATCTACGAAGAGATTGGTGACCACCCAGAGCTGCTCAAGATCTACCAGCGGCGTTTCGATGTCTCTCCATATCCAGGTGAGCAGATTGCCTATGCCTTCAAGATTGCTGATGAACAGGCGCAGCACCTGGAAAACATCGAGGGGGCAATTGAGGCTGTAAAGAAGGTCTTGGATATTGAACCAGATTCTGAAATGGCTTACCGACGCTTGGATGGTCTGTACTTCAAGGCCGAGCGTTGGTATGACTTGGCCTCTGTCCTAGAACAGCGAATTGTCCTCGCGCAGGAGCTGTCGGATCGCAGTTATCTGCGCCTGCGTCTGGCTGAAGTCTATGAATACCGCCTGGAAGATGTTCCTGGTGCGGTTGAAGTTTTCAGCCTGATTTTAGGTGAGGATTCGGCAAATGAAGACGCGCTTCGCGAGTTGGAGCGTTTGTTTGCGAATGAAGACGTTCGCGTCAGCGTGGCCAAGATCCTGCTGCCAGCCTACAAGGTCCAGGAAAACTTTGTGAAGCTGGTTGAGGTTTATGACGTTCTGGCTGGGGCTGAAGGTGACACTGAAGTCAGGCTGTCCTATTTCGCGACTATCGCCGAGATTTATGAAAACAAAATCCAAGACTTGGATAAGGCCTTCGAGTACAGGGCTAAGGCTTTCCGCGAAATGCCCGACCGAGAAGAGCTGCTTAATCAAGTGCTTAGAGTTGGCGAGGCCAAGGGCGCTCTTGATGATGCGATCTTTGTTCTTATCGAATTGGTCTTTGACATCAGTGATCCTGAGCGTAGAAAGGAAACTCACAGAGTTATCGCCAGCGTGTGTCGGGACAAGGGGATTGATCGCGAGCTATCCAAGCGACATTACACCGAAATTCTTGGGCTCGACCCCGAGGATATGGACGCTATCGACTCCTTGATTAGCCTGCGCGATGAGGATGGCGAAGTTGACATCCTGGTCTCGTTGCTTGTCAGAAAGGCCGAGATAGTGATGGAGCCCGAACGCAGAGCTGGATTGCTGCTGTGGGCTGGTGATCTGTACTCTCAGAAGCTGGAAAAACCGGAAGATGCTATCGCCAGCTACACCGAAGTGCTGGACATGGATCCTGCCAACGGTCATGCCATTCTTGCCTTGGAGGCTTTGTATGAGCAAAGCGAAGAATGGATGGAGTTGGTCGAAGTTTTGGGCAGAAAGGCCGATGTTGCAAACACGCCGCAGGAACGCGTTGCAGCCCTGAAAAAACAAGGACTTATTCAGCACGAGCGCTTGGATGCTTCTATCGACGCTATCGAGACCTTCTTGGTAGTGCTTAGCGTTGATGGCGAAGATGTGGACGCCATGCGCACTTTGGACCGCTTCTATGGGTCGGTTGAGGATTGGACCAGTCAGTACGACATCCTTGCCAAAATCTATGAGCGTGTTGAAGGTGAAGACAGGCTTACGATGCGCTTTAGAATGGGGCGCTTGCTTGAGCAAAACCTTGGCGATCCCTACAAAGCCATTGAAATCTATCGTGATTTGTTGGCTGAGTTCCCCGATAACGTGGAAGCTGTCGACGCCTTGGAAGGCATGGTTCGTGCTGGGGATGCGGCTGAGCCTGCATTTGCGGTCCTCAAGCCCATTTTGGCCAATAGAGCCGAATGGCAGCGGCTGTATGTGAACTACGAGGTTCTGACCGAGCGTGAACACGACCCCGTTAGAAAGGTTGCAAACTTGGTGACCATGGGTGAAATCGCCCAAAACCAGATGAATCAACCTATTAGCGGCTTCGAGTGCTTTGGCAAGGCGTTTACGACCGACCCACTGAATCGCGATGTGCTGGAAAGGGTGTACAGCTTGGCGGAAAGCTTCGATATGTGGCATGACGTGCCAGCTTTACTGCAGGAGGCCGCCGCCGAGATAGAGGGCATGCCTCAGGCGTTGGAGCTCTTGCTCCAGGCTGGAGCCGTCTTGCGTGACAGGCTTGAGAATCGTGAAGCCGCTATTGAAGTGTTTGAAAGTATCCTTAAGGACTTCTCGGACAACATGACCGCCTTGGACGCTTTGGATGAGCTGTACAGCGGACTTGAGAAGTGGGAAGACCAGATTCGTATCTTGCGCTTCAAGTACGACGTCAAGTTCGATCCAGAAGCGAAAATCCAAGTGTTGCTGCGACTGGCGGATGTTTGTGAATTCAAGGTCAATCGCACTCAGGACGCTCTTGAGGCCAGACAGGAGGCCTTGTATCTGCATCCTGGTCAACCTCAGGCAGTGCTTGAACTTCGCCGCATGTTTGATGAAGGCAAACACCTGGATCAAATACTGGAAATCCTGGAGCCAATCTACCAGGAATCCGGGGCATACTCAGATTTAGCAACCATTTACGAGGCGTCCTTAGTGGCGATCGAGGATCCTGACCGTCGCAAGGAAACTCTGCTTAAGCTTGCTGAAGTCTGGGCCCAGAACCTTGGTGAAGGGGTGACTGCTCTTGGCTGGTTTGGCAAGGCTTTGGAGCTTGATCCTGGTGACGAGATTCTGGAAATGCAGATTGATGAGCTGGCTGCTTCAGTTTCGGCTTGGGAAAGCCTACTTTCCATTCAGCTGACGGCGGCACAGGCTTGTGACAACAACGAGCGCAAAATCGCCTTGTGGCATAAGGCCGTTCAATCTGCCCGTGATCGCATTGGCGACTATGAAAAGGCTGAGGCCATTTGTAAGTGGATACTGGAGCTTAACGATTCTGATGCCTTGGCGTTGGCAGACCTGGATCGTATGTATCTGTCTCAAGGTCGAGACGCCGATTTACTGGCAATTTTGAAACGGGAAGTCGAAGTTGCAGAGTATGACGACGACAAGATCAAGTTCTTGATGCGAGCTGGAACGCTGCAAAGGGATAAGCTTGATGATCTGGAAGGTGCGATTGAGTCGTTTGCCCATGTGGTCAGGATTGACGAGATGCAGCTTCAGGCCCTGACGGCTTTGGCTGACCTCTATGACATGCGCAATGATTTCGAGCCTTTATTCAGAACGTTGTCATTGCTTTCCGACATGGCTCAGACCGGTGAGGAGCGTGCAGCGCTGCAGCGAAGGCTGGCCATCATTGCTGAAGAAAAATTGGGGCGTAAGGATGATGCCCTTGCTCTTTGGGACGAGGTGGCCGCGGCTTCCCCAACAGATGCTGGCGCTTTGCAGCAATTGCAGCGTCTGTACAGGGATAAGGAAGATTGGGAGGCTTTGATTGAGGTATGTGAGCGGGAAATCAACGCCACTGCTCCTGAAGTAGACCGCATTGTTGTGCTGTTGCGTGAAATTGGTGTCGTTGGAGAGACCAAGCTTGATGACCCCAACACTGCACAGCATGCTTATGTCCGCCTGCTTGAATTTGCTCCCGGCGACCGCGAGTCTTTGGAAGCGCTCAGGCGTCTGTACCTGGAAACTGGCGATCTGGAGTCTCTGTCTGGTGTCTTGGAGCAGCTTTATAACAGCGAGATGTTGTCCCAGGACGAAAAGAATGAGATTTGCTTGGAGCATGCCAAGCTGCTGACTGATGAGTTGGCGAAGCCTGAAGAGGCCATCGTTTGGTGGAATCTGGTGCTAAATACCGACCCGCAGATGGACGAGGGGCTCACGGCTCTGGATCAGCTTTATGAGAACACCGGTCGATTTGCCGATTGTGTCAGGATTATTGAGCGTAGGGCTGAGAAGGTTGAGGGCGATGAGCGGGCCAGTCTGCTGATTAGGGCTGCTGAGCTGCAAAACGGTCCATTGAACGACCCGGCTGCGGCGGCTGACACCTTGGAGGTGGTTACTGGCTTGCAACCTGCCAACATGGATGTGTCCCATGAGCTTCAGTCCCTGTACATGAGACTTGAGGATTGGGACAAGCTGGCCGCCGTGCTTTTGCGCCGCGATGAGCACTTTGGTGATGACCTCGATGGCCGCATCAGCAACCTGGGCGAGCTGGCCAGAATTTACGAGACCAACAAGGGCGCCGCGGACCTGGCCTTCTATGTTTGGGTCAAGGCTGCCCAGCTTCATCCTGAAGATCACATGGCCGTTTCTGAGCTGTGGCGTCTTGCCCAGGAACTGGGGATGTGGACCGAGTATGTTGATTCGCTGAGCGAGGCTGTAAACAGAATGCCGGAAGAGTCGAAGCGCGAGCACTTGCTGCGCTTTGGCGAGGTCATGTGGCGCAACGCTGAAAGGGATGACCAGGCGATTGGCTGGTTCGAGAAGGTCAAGGCTGAATGGCCGGAAGACGAAACCGCGTTGGCAGCGCTGCATGAGCTTTATCTGGGTTCACATCGCTGGGAAGAGCTGGTTGGTGTTGTAAATGTTCAGATCGAGCTGACTCCGGACTTCATGGAGAAGATTTCGCTGGGTCTGTTGGTCGGTGATGTGCTGGAAAACAAGATCAAGGACCTAGCAAGGGCGCTGGAGGCGTACAAGCTGGTCCTGAGCTTTGATGAAGGCTCGATCGCAGCTTTGGACGCGTTGATTCGAATCCATGAAAACCGCAATGAGTGGGAGGACTTGTTAAAGGCCCTGGATCTGAAGGCGCCTTTGGTACCAGAGGAAGAAGTCCAGATCAGAATGCTGATGGGCGCGATTTTAGAGGCCAAGGTTGGGGATGCGAATAGGGCTATTGAGGCCTATGAAGCGGTTCTGGATGTTGAGCCTACCAATGAACCGGCGCTTGAGCATCTGAAGGACCTGTATGGTGGCATGGAGAATTGGCAAGGCTTGGCGGATGTTTACGAGCGCAAGCTTGGCCAGCTGTACGAAGTTGCTGAAAGGATTCACTTTAGCCACCTGTTGGCGATGCTTTATGAAACGGCGCTGGATGACAAGCAGCGGGCGCTTGATTATTGGATGCAGATCCTCGACATGGACCGCGTTGATGAGGAGGCGTTTGAGACAGCGGCACGTCTGTTGACCGAAATGGAAGACTGGAACGAGCTGATCAACCTGTTTGAGAACCGCATCGCCAGTGTTAAGGATGAGCGCGAAAAAATGGCGGTCTTGGTCAGGTTGGCCAAGATTCACGAAGAGCGGGTTGAAGATATCAACAGCGCGATTGCCACTCATCAAAGGGTGTTGGATATCGACGACCGTAAGACGGATTCCTACGCTGAGTTGGAGCGCCTGTTTGGCTTGGTGGAATCTTGGGAAGATGTTGTTGATACGTTGCTTAAGTGGACCGAGCATTCTGATTCCACAGCTCAATTGCTTGAATTAAGCCATCGAGCTGTAGATGTGGTGCTTGAGAAGCTTGAAAATCCGGATCGTGCAGCTCAATTGCTGAAAGACCTGTTGCAAACTAATCCTAACGACGTCCCTGCCTATAACAAGCTGCGTGATATCTACGCCAGCCTTGAGGATTGGGAGCGCGTCGCAGACGTGTTCTTGGATCAAGAGGCTCAGGCCAGCACAGATGAGGAGCGAGCCAAGCATCGGGCTGCGGCTGGTGACATCTATCTGAATCGCCTGAAGGATCGCAACAAGGCTATCTTGCACTTTGAGCGCTCCATGGAGCTAAATCCCAAGCAGGATAATGTGGCGCTTGGGCTTGCCAGAAGCTACGTGGCCGCAGAGAGATGGGAGAAGGCGCAACCGTTGCTGGAAAGCTTGCTGGAAAGCCCGGATGCCATTGCGGATTCAGCTTTGGCGGCCAAGATTCACTTCAACATGGGCGTTTGCAGCGAGCGGCTGCTTGATTATGAAAAGGCTTTCCGTGAATATCAGGCGGCTGCCCAATTAACGCCTGACGATCCTGAAACCCTGATGGGGCTTGGCCGGATGTATCAGCGCAAGCAATTCTGGCAGCTGTCCAAGGATCGCTATGTCAGGGCGTTATCCGTTGGTGGTGATGCCTTGGATCAAAAGGAAGTGGCCGCCGTCAACTTTGCGCTGGGCGAAGTATGTATCGAGTTGAGCGAATTTGAAGAAGCAGCGAAGTACCTTGACCAGTCGCTGGCAATTCAGCCTGATCAAGCCAGAGCGACCGACTTGCAGATCACCCTGGCGGAAAAACGGGGCGATTGGCCGGCCGTTATTCGGTACCGACAGGCCAGAGCCGAGAGCAGGGGCGATATCTTCGAGAAGTTCTCGGTCATGTTGGAAGTCGGCGATATCTATCGCTTAAAGATGAACAACGTTTATGGTGCTGCCGCCGCGTACAAGGAAGCGCTGGAAATGAACCCAGGGGCCAAGGTGCCGTTGATTAAGCTTTTTGAGCTTTATCTGCAGGCTGGGAACATTGAAGACGCGCTGTTCACCATGGAGGAACTGGCAAGGGCAGAGGATAGTCCAACCAAACGTGCCGGTCACTACATGACTATGGCCGCGATTTATCAGCAAAAACTTAATGATGACATCAAGGCTGTTGAGTACCTGAACGCGGCTTTGGATGAAGACCCAGACGAGCTGCAGGCCTTTAGGGCAATCGATGAAATCCTGACCAAGAACAGGGATTGGAAGCGCCAGGCCGATGCTTATCAGCGTATGCTTGAGAGATTGGAAGGCCGCAACAATCCTGAGCTTGAGTTCAAGCTTCTGTTTGCGCTTGGTGAGATTTTCCGGTCCAGGCTGAAACAAAACGAAGAGGCCATCGAGGTTTATGAAAGGGCGACCAAGCTGCAACCTTCAGACAGGCGGGCTCATGAGATTTTGGCGCAACTCTATGAAGTTATAGGTGATTACAACAAGGCTGTCGCTGAGCATGTGGCGACGGTGTCGGCGGATCCTCTAAGCGGGTCGTCGGTCGAGTCATATAGGGCGATGATGCGCCTCTATCGTACTTTGGCCGAGCTGGACAAGGCCTTCATGGTTGCATCGGTCATGGTGGCTCTTGGTATCGCTGGTCCTGAGGAAAAGGCGTTCTTTGAGAACAACTTGGAGCCAAATCTGCCTTGGTTTAAGGGCACTATCGATCCTCTGCGCTGGGAAAACCATCTGGTTCCAAGTGGCGGCAGTAACTTGCTGGGTAGGATCCTTCAGGTGTTGTTGGTTGGGCTGGGTGAGCATCTTGGCACCAAGGATCTGAAGGACCTGGGGCTGAAGAAGAGGTCCGAGATGGATCTTGGCGCTAAGCTGCTGTTTGTTAATGTTTACAAGGCTGTAGCTAAGGTTCTGGGGCCGCTTCCACACAAGGTTTATCGTAATGATAATCCTGTTGGGTTGACCATTGAATTCCTGACTCCGCCGGCGTTGATTGTTGGCTCTGACATGCTGACCGGCCACGATGAGCGGGAAATCGGCTTCTTGATCGGACGCCAGCTGGCCTACATGAACCCGATGTATTTCTTGGCAGCAGTCAAGAACACCAGCGAATTGAAGGCCTTCTTGGGTGCGGCAATCAAGTTCTGCCGTCCGGACACTCAGCTTGGCGCAGGCGCAGATATCGTGCTGCACTATGTCCGCCAGATCGAGCGCCGTATGCCGCAGCAACAGAAAAACCAGCTGATGTCCTTGATTGACGAGCTGTTTACCACCTATCCAACGGGCGATTTTGGCACGATTTTCGAGGATTTCTTCCAGTTGATCGAGCTTACCTCGCTTAGGGCTGGTATGCTGATTTCCGGGTCAGTCCCAACTGTTTTGGGTATCTTGCAGGTTGAAGACCTGAGTTTCTCGGGAATGCCACAAAAGGAGCGCCTTGAGGAAGTTGTACGCTTCGCAGTTTCTGAAAACCACTTCGTACTGAGGCGGGCACTAGGGGTGGCAGTTGAGGCTACTTAATGTCAAATTCCATGGTCGAATGTCGGCTCTGCCCCAAGCAGTGCCGAATCGCGCCAGGCCAGGCTGGAGATTGCCGCGTCAGGATGAACCTTGACGGCAAGCTCACGGCTGTAACCTATGGAATAGCTGCAGCAGCTCACGTTGATCCAGTCGAAAAAAAGCCTTTTTATCATTACTATCCAGGGGCAAAAATCCTTTCGATTGCCACTGTAGGGTGTAATCTTCATTGCAAGGGATGCCAAAACTGGCAGATTTCGCAGGCAAATCCTGAAGAAGCTGGTGGGTTTCATCTGCCGCCAAAGGATGTCGCCAAAGTGGCCAAAAGGGAAAAGATTCCTTTGGTTGCATGCACTTACACCGAGCCGTTTGTGTATTATGAATACACGATGGATACGGCGATAGCCTGCAAGGAACATGGGGTTAAAACGGCAATTGTTTCAGCTGGTTATGCGAATAAAGAACCGGTTGCGGCGCTTTTTAAGGTCATTGATGCGGCCACCATTGATTTGAAGTCGTTTGACGACGCCTACTATCGCAAGTGGTGTGATGGCAGTTTAAAGCCAGTGCTAAACACGTTGGTGGCTGCGAAGGAGGCAGGCATTTGGCTGGAGGTGTCTAATTTGCTGGTCCCTGGGTTGACTGACAGCAAAGAGGGGCTGTCGGATTTGGTCCGTTGGATGGTCCAAAACTTGGGGGCGGACACTCCGATCCATTTTTTGCGGTTCATGCCCCATTACCAGATGAAGAATTTGCCTCCAACTCCGGTTTCGTCTTTGGAATTGGCATATAAAACAGCCAAGGATGCTGGGCTTAAGTATGTGTACATTGGCAATTTCAGAGGCCACGAAACTGAAAGTACCTTGTGCCATTCGTGTGGCCACATGGTAATTGAAAGGGTAGGGTATCAAATCCGGGGTGTGGACATGGTTTCGGGCCGTTGTCCCAAATGCGACACGTTGATCCCGGGGCGCTTTTAGTTGGTATGATGGATCGTCGAACATTTTTGGGCCTAGGCGTTGCAGGGGTGCTCGCTTTGGGTTTGTGGCCAGTTAGGGTTTTGGGCGGGGTTGGTGGGGGTGGTGTGGGTGAGTTTTTGGATGAAGTGGGCGGTCCTGAGTTTCGGGAGTTTTTGCAGCGGTTGAAAGTTCGGCCTTTTGACAGGGATTATTTGTTTGTGAAACACAATTTAGCGGGGTGACAAATGAAGATTTACCAAGCACTCCCTTTGATTTTATTGATGGCAGTGTTTTCCTCTTGCCGAAGCCAGGAGGTGCAGGTGGTGAAACAGACTGAACAACCAGTAGTAGCCAGCCCAGAGGTGCCAGCCAAGGTCGTTTATTCACCAATAGCTGGTTCTTGGTACACCAATAAACCTGACGCGTTGCGCCGCGAACTGCGCGGTTATTTGGATGAAGGCAAAGGCGACACCAGTTGGGGTGGCAGAGTAGTTGGTCTAGTGGCTCCACACGCTGGATATCGTTTTTCGGGCCCCGTGGCTGGTCATGCATATGCTCAGCTTGAGGGCCAAGCGGTCAAAAGAGTGATTGTGATAGCCCCTTCCCACCATGTGCCTTTTAGCGGATTTGCCTTGCCTGATGCAGGGTTATGGGAAACTCCCCTTGGGCAGATGCAAATTGATGTGGCGGCGGTCAAGAAGCTGCTGGAGGGGCCTGATTTCAAGCTGTTGGACCAGGCGTTCGCCAAAGAGCACGCGGTTGATATCCAGGTGCCATTTTTACAGCTGATCGCGCCTGATGCCCAGTTGGTGCCCATTGTTGCAGGTAGGGTTGACGATGCGGCGATTGTCAGGGCTGGGCGGGCCTTGGGTGCTTTACTGGATGATCAAACCGTTATTGTTGCAAGCTCCGACTTCACCCATTATGGGGCCAGTTTTGGCTACATGCCCTTTAAGTTGGATGATCAAACAGGCGAAAATCTGGCTAAATTCGCGGATATAGCTGGATCAGCCGCGGCGGCCTTGGATAGTGAGGCCTTTAAAAAGCACTTGGCAGAGACAAATGACACCATCTGTGGGGCCATGCCCATCTTGGTGTTGATGGCGGCGTTGGATAAGGGGACTGAAGGCAAGGTGCTGAGATATGATAATTCCGGTCGTATGACTGGTGGCTATGAACACGCCGTTTCATATGTGTCCATTGCCTTCAGGGCTTCTGCCCAGGCCGGTCCAATGTCTGAGCAGGACCAAAAGTACCTGTTATCCTTGGCGCGGCGCACCATCCAACACCATCTGGCAGGAAAAGGCAGGTTGAGCGTGGATGAAAGCGAGGTCCCGCCGGCAGTAGCCGAAAAATACGGCGTTTTCGTGACGTTGAACAAAAATGGAAACTTGCGCGGCTGCATAGGTTCAATACTGCCAGTGGAGGCGCTGTACACAGGCGTCATCAGGAATGCCATAAACGCGGCGGCCAACGACACAAGGTTTCGACCTGTGACCGCCCAAGAGGAGCCTGAACTTCATATAGAGATTTCAGTCCTGACCAACCCCAAACGCATTGAAAGATGGCAAGACATCGTGATTGGACGTGACGGGGTCATATTGACCAAGGGTTGGGCGAAATCTGTGTTTTTACCTCAGGTTGCGCCCGAGCAAGGCTGGAATCTCAAACAGATGCTTGAGCACCTTTCCATGAAGGCTGGGCTGCCGGCCAATGGATATCTGGAGGGGGCCACCTTTGAGATCTTTCAGGCCCAAGTTTTTAGCGAGTAATCCCTTTTAGCCGGCGTCAAAGGTGCGTTGTTGACAAGATTTCTAGGTGGCAGACTTTTGGCATTTGCCTTGGGGGCCTTCACGGTCGGCGCCCAAGCCGCCCTTTTACGCGAATATCTAATTTCATTTAAAGGTTCGGAACTGGCCTTTGGGCTGATGTTTTTCTTTTGGTTCTTTTGGATAGCCCTGGGCGCCAATCTGACTGGCAAAAGTGCGCGATTATCCGCGTTTACAAGCAGGCACACGGCCTTGTTGGCGGCTTTACAGCCAGTTTGGTCGCTTGTCGGATTGCTAAGTCTGGCCAGCTTGCGTTTGGTTTCAGGCACTCCTTCATTTGCGCCTGTTTCGATAACTTGGCTGGTTGCAGGGGCGGCTTGGGCCAGTTTTGCCCCAAGTTTCATCACTGGGCTTGTATTTCCGGCGATTAGCAGGGCGTGTGATGAAAGCCCAGCGGCCGGGGCCAAAACCGTTTATATCATTGAGTCTTTTGGCGCAATTTTTGGCGGCATAGCTGCGACCGTTGCCTTTGCGATGGGCCTGTCGTCGATTGTGGTTGTCGCTGGCCTTGGGTTGGTCCAGGTTGTGGCGGCCTTTGTGTTTATTTTGCAGTTTGGGCGGTCGTGGGGTGCTGGACGGGCAGTGGGTGATGGGCCGTCTGGGGGCGGGCAGGCAGTGGGTGATGGGCCGTCTGGGGCTGCCGGGCCGTCTGGGGGTGGGCCGTCTGGGGGTGGGCCGTCTGGGGCTGGCGGGCAGGCAGGGCCTGCTGGCTTGAAAGCTTTCGCCAAAGACTGTGCGGTGGTTGTGCTGGCCTTGATTACTTGCGTTGGGTTGTTGGTCCCGCCTTTTGGGCCGCTGTTTAAAGACAAAATCCAGCAAGTATCTCTGAAGGCCAACCTTGATGGCGCCAAGCTGCAATCCCAGATTGAAACCGCCTACAACCAAGTGACTTTTGCGAAGTACGGCACGCAAAACGTGATTTTGGTAAATGGCGAGGTTCAAGCCAGTTTTCCAGCCGGCCCAGAGGTGTTGGGTGAGGCGGCATTGCTGGCTGCTCAGGCGGGCAAACACGACAAGGCGTTGATTCTGGGTGGGGACCGCCTGGAAACGAGCATCGCCTTGGCCGCCTATTTCGATCTTGTCCAGATGGTGACGCTGGATGGCGAACTGTTTGATATTGCTGTGCGGGCCAGGAAGGACGCTGGTCTTGGTCAGTTGCCATCAAATCTGGAAGTTATCATCGAGGATCCAAGGGGTTATGCTGTATCCAGCCATGAACCGGTCGACTTGATAGTAATAGCCTCCCCTGAACCTTCAACTAGGGCGGCCGGCCGGATGTTTTCGGTGGAATTTCTTGGACAATTGGCCCCCAAATTAGCCGGCGACGGGGCCTTGGCCGCCTTTGTGCAATCCGGTGAAAATGCTTTGATTGGCGAGACTTTGCGCTATGGTCAATCAATCTGGCAGACCTTTTCTAGCGTTTTTGCAAACGTGGCGGTTGTTCCAGGCGAAGAAGCGGTGATTTTGGCTGGGCACAAGGATGCCAATCTGACCACGAATTCTGGCGAGCTCGCCCAAAGATACTTGGCCTTTACCGGGGGCAAAGGTCCATACGACCCCAGGCGCTTTTCAGAATTGGTTCAAGATGACCGCGCCACTTTTGTGAAAGACGCCTATCAAGCAAACACCCAGCAGATGATCCACAGTGATACTCGCCCCTTGTCATCGTTTTTGGCGATGCTGACTTCATTCCAAAGGGGCGGCAGCGGCAGTTCAGATGGGCTTTGGGCCTTGTTCTTGGCCGGACCAGTGGTCGCGGTCATAGTTTTGCTAGTCTTGGTTTTTTGGCTTTTCAAAGCCAGGGCCAGGCAAGGTGGCCAAGGCTACGAGTTTAGTTCCAAAGTGCTGATAACCACCGTCGGCGGTGCCTCCATCGCGGGGTCCATCGTGATGTTGGCCCAGTACCAGGCGGTTGTTGGGGCCTTTCACCGCGACATCGGCGCTGCTTCGGCGTTGACAATGGCTGGCTTGGCCATCGGCTCGTTCATAGGCAGCAGGTTAAAAAGTCGCCCCGAAAATTCGCTGTTTGTGTCACTGGTCAACGCCTGCTTCTTTTTTGTGCTCCCATGGCTTTTGCCTGAGGCATTTGTTGGAGCCTCAACTTTTGCCATCTTTGCAGGCCTTTTTGTTGCCCTTGGCATGATTACAGGCTTGGCTTGGCCAGTAGCCGCCAGTTTGATCTCTGGCCAAAATGTTGCCGCCACCTTGGAATCCTTCGATCACTTGGGGGCTGCTTTGCTAGCGGCTATCACCGGAGTGGGGCTGTTACCGCTTTATGGCACAAGAAACACCCTTTGGATCCTGGCTGGACTGGTGCTGCTGGCCGCTATTTCAGCGGCCACAGACCGATTGCTGGGCTCACAGAAAGGCAAACGCTTTTTGCACGGCAGGATTGGCAGGGCCCTGACCCATGCGGTCTGGCCGAAAAGCATCCTTTGGCCTGGACTTCTGGCGTTGTTTGCCATCTTAGCGGTGATAGTCCCCAACTTGGGGGACCGCACCCCACCTGGATTAAGCCCCAGGATTTCCCACGAAGACATCCGCAGGATTGAACAGGCCAAAGGTATCGAGGATTTCTTTAATCCCTTTGTTTATTCAAGGCTTGAAGGGACTGAAAAAGGTGAAGGAATAATCATTGCGACGACCTCGGTGCTTCCAGATGCAAAAGGGTGGGGCGGCCCCTTCAATTTGGCCATGGCCTTTGGTCGCGACGGCACAATCTGGCGCGTCCAAGCCTTGCATCACCAAGAGACGTCTTCTTATGTACCGGACTTGGGAAAGTTTCTTTCCTCGGTCGAGGGCCTGACCATAAAAGAGTTGCTTGACAAGGGCTTTATCGATGCAATGACTGGAGCCACAGTCACTTCCAAAGCCATGAGCGACGCGATCTTGCAAACCTCCAGGACCGTTGGTCAGGAATTGTTATCCCTTGATTTGCCTGGCACCCCGGAAACAAAACCATGGTGGACCGGACTTACAGACATCCGGTTTTTATACGTTTTTGCCACCTTGGTCGGCCTGCTGATCGTCCATCGTCGCGTTGGCAGGGTTGGTCGCCTGGTATTCATGGCCGGAGCCACTTTGGGTGCCGTCTTGCTTGACGTCCAGCTATCCTCACTGTGGCTACAGTCCTTGGTTAGGGCTGATTTTCCAGCCTGGTCGGTCACCCCAGCCTTTTGGCTTTTGACCTGGGGAGTCTTGGTCATAACCCTCTTCCAAGGCCCCGTTTACTGTGCACACGCCTGCCCTTTCGGGGCCTGCCAGGAATTCATTGGCCTACTAGGCCGCAAGATTGGGCTTGCCAAACCGGTCCCCCCCAGCGCCTTGGTAAGGGCCAGATCGCTAAAATACATGCTACTTGTGATGGTCATCATCGGGACCTGGTTATCAGCATCGGCGATTGCCTTTGACCCACTTACAGCATGGATGGCAAATGCCCCAACCAAGGCCGGCCTGGTGTTAGTCATCGTCACAGCCGTCGGAGCGCTTTTTTGGTACCGCCCCTGGTGCCGGTTCCTGTGTCCTGTAGGTGCATTTTTCAACCTATTCAACCGCGTTGTAAGCCTATTAAACCTAGCCCCAGCCCGAGCCTACAAGAACTGCGACCTAGGAATCACCCGCCCTGAAGATATCGACTGCCTCCAATGCAATCGCTGCGCCAGAGGCGGGGCCTGGATTGATGCAGACGAAGGCGAGGTTGCTGAGCACGATGGTTTCGACGATGCAGGGCCAGAGGCCACTTCCGATCCCAGTCCTACAGAAGGCATTGAAAAGACGGACATTAATAAAGATAGCCTTCAGGAAACAAGCCTTGAGCCAAGCGCCAAAAGCGGGTCTATTAAAGGCGAGTCTATTAAAAGCGAGTCTATGAAAAGCGGTTTCACCAAAAGAAGGCCCACCAAAAGAACTTGGGCCTTCTGGGCTCTAATAGCAATCTTTATCCTAACGATTTTACACAGTTTTTACACAAGCCCAGGCAACGTCATCACCAGTCTTGGCACCAGCCCAGGTGTCCGCAACATAGACACAGCTGAAGTACAAAGACAAATCGAATCCGGCACCCTCTCAGGCCACAAGGCCCTATACTGGGTACCAATCCTCCCAGGCAAAGAAGGCCAATAACAGCGCGTCGCCCCTTGAATTCACGACGCCAAGAAAGGCAGCCCCCGACTTTCCCACCCACGCAGGTATTACCCTTATTATTACCCGCTTTTAGAGGTAATACCCTTATTTGGGGGCGGGGACGGGGGCAGGGACGGGGGCAGGGACGGGGTCAGGGGCACTTCATGCCGTTAATCACTATTAAGTCAGTCCGGCTAGGCGCAGCAATTCATCTATATCAAGAACAGATTCGGAATCAAACAGGGCGTTCCATGCCAAAGCAAAGGACAGAGCATCCTGGCGCTTATCCCCAATTGAAAATCTCAGAACTGACAAGAATGATCGTAAGAATAAAGCCCTGTCGAATTCCGGTAGTTGTGCCAGCCTGTAAAGGTCATCCTGGTCCTTGGTAAGAAACCTAAACACTTTCATAACCGCTAGGTCCTCAGGGCACGGAACAAAAACCCGTAACTTATGAGTACCTGGCTGAAACGGAAAGACCAGTCTGCGGCGACTTTGCCAGTCTTCTGGGAGGTAGTTGTCGAACATGCCTGCACGGGCGTTGATATTGACTGGTGGGCTATGGCTTGTTCCAACCTTAATAGCTATTTCGAGAGTCTCACAGTTCAGAGTATCTATGTCGTCAGTTGCACGTTCCATGTCTTCACATAGTAAGGCAACTGCCGCGCCTCCGACCAAAGTTATTTCAGTCCCAGGGGTTGGAACTGCTAGATCGAGAGCGATAATAAACTCCTTAATTTCCTTTAGTTGTAGCAAGTGGGTGCTAGTTTTTTTCAAAGTGCCTCATAAAAAGCTCTTTAGTAAAGGAACCGAAAACACGGTGTTTGTGCAGTGGTTTCGGCGTGCTCTCGATGATTGTAACTGGATCTAGGGGTAGTTTCCCAAAAAAGATTGCATTATTCGGATCTTCCAGGCGCTCCATCGCCTTTGCCAACGAATTCAGATCTTCCCTCTCGGCTAGTTCAGCCGCCATAGCCAAGGCAGCTCCAAGAACACGTGTTTCGGAATCGTTTGATGGTCGAATTGAAAGTAAAACCCGCGGATCGGTGTCGGTCAGTAGCGCCGGTAGTACCTCGAAAGCCCGTGATTCCTTGCGGTTAGCCGCTGCACAAAGAATATCCATAACCTTTGAGGCTGATTCGGTGACATCGTCTTGTCTGGGGATTAGATCCAGCGGATCAACTCCAAGGGCTCTGGCCACCTTGCGCACACTAGGGTTAATGGGGTCAAAGTCCGGCTGCAACAAGTTGTAGATGGTCTGCCTGGAAATTCCGGCCAGTTTAGCAACTGCGCTAACGCCAAACTGGCTATTTGCAATTCTTTCCTGCAGTCGTGCCGAAAATTCACTCATTCAAACCTCCGCGTTTGATTATTGATAAGTGATGCGGGTGTGTCAAGCATAAGTTGACATGTAAAGTAATATGGACTCAAGCGTGACGAACCACAAAATAGCACAGACGACACGGCCGGCCCCAACACGGAATTTACACGAATTGCTTGGACAACCCAGATCGTCGAAGCCCAACAAATCCAGGTCCTTCGTTGGACGATACAGAACGTGGCGTGCTCATAGTAGCGCCTCCAGGTATGGTTCCATGACTCGTTTTACGCGGCAGACCCGAGCGTATTTTGTCAGGTCGTCAATTGGTCCTTTGCGTTGGCGCAGGTACTCCCGGAGCGCTTCGACGTACTAAATCGCTGGACTTATTGTCAAGTCCAGTGATTGCGTCCAAATTCCCCGCCTGACGATTTTAGGCAACGAATCTAGCCACAAAAGTTGTTTTATGGGGTAACCTAGCAACGGATCGTGCTTTTTGAACGATAAGTATTTGGCCCGTTGGCTGGAGGTAACCAGTGGTTGACCAGGATATTTTCGAGCTGCAACCTGAAGTTGTTGAAAATGCTAAAGAACCGGCTTTTGAAGAGCTGTTGCAGGAACTGACTGAGTTGGTGGAGCGCCTGGAGCCAGGTAATTTGCCCCTGGCAGAGGCTTTGCAGGATTATGAAAAGGCTGTGGCCCTGTTAAATCAAGCCCGGGAAATCTTGAATGCTGCCCAGGCTAGGCTGCACGTGTTAATGGACAGCACCATTGGCCCGGCCGACCAACAGCTGGATCCCCTGTCGTTTTTGGACAATAAATGACCCGTTGTTCCTTAGGATATCTGCTAATTGTGCCCATATTATTGGCCGTTGGGTGCCAGGGCCCAGACGCCAGACGACAGGCCTTTACCAAGGACCTTGTCCAACTTGAAACTGACGCCGCGCTTGGGCGCTACGGCGAGGCAATAGCTCAGTCCTCCAAGCTTTTGGCAGTCGCCACCGGAGCTTGCGAAATATGCCCAGTCAAAGTGGCCTTGGCCAGGTCTCAGGCCGGCCTTGGCTTAAACGACCAGGCCCTTGAAACCTACCGTCAAATCGCCAAGGAATGTGCTGACAGCCCACTGGATTCATCAGTCGCGATGCTGCACCTGGCCCGCTGGGTTGCCGAAAACGATTCATTAAACGCCATACCGGTATTCAAAGAGCTGGTGCGCACCTTCCCAGACGAACCAGCCGCCAGGCAGGCCGTCACCTGGATCACAGACCTCTTGCTTCCCAACAATGGCCAAGCCCAAACCGCAAACGAACTAATGCGATTTGCCAACGAAATTCGTCCAGATGGCCAAGCCAAGGCAAACGTGCTTTACACCGCCGCCGAGCTACTAGTTGCGACTGACCCCGACTCACAATTGGCCCTGGATCTATACGACCAAATAATCACAGATTTCCCCGCCCACGGCCTATCCAACGATGCCATGATGGCCAAGGCACACCTATTGATAAACCTCGACCGCCCAGCAGAAGCAGTCAAAGTCCTAGAAGCCCTCCTAGGTCGCCGTCAATGGTCATTTTTAATCGGTTCCTACGAAGTAGACCTATACAAAAAGGCCTCAGAAATGCTGCCAGAAGTAGCAGCCAAAGCCGGCGAAAGCCCCAAAGAAATAGAGCGCCGCCAAAGAGAACACCACCGCCGATATTCGAAGTAGTTGCCTGCGTCAGGCGCCAGCTTTGCAGTAGTTGGCCCTGACCGCGGCTTCCATGCGGGCGATTTCGTCGTCGGAGAGCGATGCGAAGTGTGATTTGCGCCTGGCGGATGATAGTTTGCCTTCGTTTTGCAGGCATAGGCGGATGAATAGATTGAAGGTGTGCAAAGTCGATTTGGAGTGACTAGTCTCTAAAAACACGTATTCTTCTGAAAATTCGTTACGAATGCCGAAATTCTATTACAAATGTGGGTTTGTGTGGAATTTTCATTACAAATTGGGGGTAGTAAATAAATCCTGTTACAAATCGCGGTGCATCTGAAAATTCCGTTACTAGTATCTGGTGCTGGAGCCGGTTCTCATTATCTGGGCATCTACTTCTTTAGGGTTTGGTCCGTATTGGTTTTCTCCGGGTTTGCCGGCTGAGGCCATTAACACCAGCATCCAAATTACCCCGATTATTGGAATCAAAACTATTAGAATCATCCATCCGCTTTTTCCTATGTCATGTAGCCGCCTTACAGTGACGGCTAAAGATGGAATGAAAACCCCGATTAAATAGAGGGTCTCAAAAACTCCGTACGAGTAACCCGTTGTTTTTGTGTTAAAGACGTTATCAAACACTGCTGCAAGTGCTGTGAAAACCGCGTTGAATAAAACGAACATCCAGAATTCTTTTCGCCGCGCTCTGCCGTTAAATTCAGCGTACTTCTTCAAAACTTTGAGATACCAGCTCATGATTCCTCCTTTTGTTGGTCCAGTCCCTTCACTAGTCTACCACCCAATGTGCCAGTGCAGGGGGCGGTCGGCGTCGCCGAAGGGGCCTATTCCTATGGCTACTCGGCCTAGGTAGGGGACTTGGAACCATAGTTTGCCGGCTATGGCGTAGGGGATGTCGAAGCCGTCCTTGCCGCCTCTTAATAAGTCGACCAGGACCTCTTTGGTGATCATTGCGTAGATTAACTGCGCCAGCTTTTCTATGCCGATGCTGAACGTGAAGGTCAGGTCGACCGTTTCAGATGGGGGGATGGTCCAGGCTTCCCATTGGCCGCCTACTGGTTGGCCGTTTATGGCCTCCATGATCAGGATTAGGGCGCCTCTGATGCCTGCTGCCAATAGAGTGTTTAGGTCGCTGACGTCGTCATAGCGGTCTACGCAGGCGCCTCCTGGTGGAATCGGGCAGTCTGCCGTGCCTGGTTCGCATAGCGTTGTGCATATGCCTGCTAGATGGGAATTTGGTAAGTCCAGGTTGGGCCATAGGTGTAGAGCCACTAATAGCTCGGTCGTGGGGACTGGAAGTTGATTTGGGTTGGATATCTGAAACGTCAGCGAGAACTGAAACTGCATCTGAGATAACGGCGTGTGTCTGTAATACGGGATTAGGCCGCATGCCAAGGTGCCGAGATATCGGTCACATGCCCATGAGCCGATTTGTTGGACAGTTGGGTAAGCGACCAGCTTGGCCTTGGCGTCAGGTAAGTCGACCAAAGGCGCAGCCCATGTGGCCCCGTCACCCCCCTCAATTATGTTGGTCAGCAATTCACAGCTGGTTAAAGAAAAGCTTACGACCAGCACTGTGATTATCGTGAATGTTCTTTTCATTGTCTCCAAGCCCAACTTACAAACACACGAACAATACAATCTTAGGCGCTTTATGGCAAAGCCTAGAGCAGCATTTTTTTGGATAACGGTTTTCGACCGAAAGATTGACAGTTAGCGTATAATCCATGAGATTTTTTGGGGGGCCAGAAGTCTGGGGTGCCTGCTTGCTTGGAGTGCCCGCTTGGTTGGCGTGCCCGCTTGGCTGGAGTGCCCGCTTGGTTGTTTACTTGGGAGGGAATTGTGAGGCTGTTTTCTTACACGATGTTGGCAGTTTTATTCGTTGCTGTCCAAGGTTTGGCCGGCTGTTCGGATTCTGACACGCCTGATAAAGACGCTGTGGTTGATGATAGGGGGGATCTCCCAGATCAAACCGATCCCGATGTGCCGGATACTGCCGATCCCGATGTGCCCGACACTTCAGAGCCAGAGCAAGATGTGACCCAAGATGATGGGGAAAGCATTGATGATGCTGATGATGCCTGCGACCAAGAGGACTGCCTGGGCGATGTTGCAGACGATGATACCGCCACGGACCAGGAAGACCCATTTGACGTGGAAGTAATTACCACCCCAGGAGGGCTTCCTCGATCTTTGCCTTTCAAACTTGAGCGTGAAGATGATGCTGACCCTATCCCACAGGAAGAAATCGATTCCTTTACTGATGCGATGGTCAAGTTCTATAAGGATGTCGACTACTTCAAGTGGGCCGCTGAGACAAGCGCTGGCGTGGATGCTGTCACTGGAAAACCTGACTATCTGATTTGGTGGCATGACTTTGTGGCCGTCAAGGAGGGGAACAAGGTCACGTTCAGGGCCAGTAAGGCCGATGGTGGTAGCCACAACAATGTCGAACCAACCGGTATTGTTTTGATTAATGCCTTGGTTGCTCACCTGGAAAACCCTGATGACGAGGGGATTCGCTACGTCGCCGAACAGTACACCAAGTCCTTCATAGCTCTACAAAAGGGCATGGTGTACGATGAAAACGACGAAGTTGATTGGCTTTTTGCCAGAAATATCGCCCCGGCCTTGGCCCACCAAAGCCACATTCCATGGGCCCCTGAAAAGGAAAAGTGGGTTGAATATGACGAATGGTTTACCTCATATGAAGGTTGGAACGCCGACCGTTTCCTGTATGAAAACCAGCCGCTTTGGGGGCCAACGTGGGTAACCAATAAACGAAGCAAAGATGACCTGCCCTACATTTATCGTGTCGCGGCTTGGTTGCCTTATATTATTGAGCTTACAGAAGACGAAACACTGCGGGAAGTTGCCACTGAGGCTTTGGCGCTGATAATCAAAGGGACCAAGGATATCGTTGATAACGAATGGATAATCAGGAGCAAGAATGCGCAGGGTGAAATCATAATTCCCAAGGATATTGATAACCCGGACGCTATTCCGGATTTGGCTTCCCTTGCGACCTACGTTGCTCTTATTCCGGATAGTGAGTGTGATGCTCGTTTGGCCACTGCCTTGTTGGCATACGGGGATACTAGGGACCAGGATTGCGAAACGGGGCAGGGTAGCGCCTTTGATTTAATTGCGGCTACTGGGCATTACTTCAACTATGCCATTATCGATAATTTCCACCAAGTTGCAGCTTTGCTGGCCTTGACTACAGGCCATAACCAAGTGGCATATGACCTTGTGAGGGGCCTTATTATCAGGGGCGAGCGTTATCAGGACCCCAATAGCGAAGAACCAGGTTGGAAAAAGGCTGAATGGGAACGTGATATTGCGCTTTATTTATTGCGCAGCGCGGCGGTTGGCTTGCCTTTGACCGTCGAAGAGGCGCGTAAGATCCAGGCGTATCATTTAAGTACCCTAGCCTCATATGCCGATTATCCAAGGTGGAATATGTGGGATCCTTCTGTGGAAGATGGCACCTATTCATTCAGACGCAACGGCTTCCATCCTCAGGCCGGCCCAGATGTCATGCGCTCCGAGGACATAGCGAGCTTGTTCGAGTATTGTGGTTCGCCATTCAAAAATCCTGCCGGCGCCCAGTTTATCGATTGTGACAAGCTGCGAGATTACAACCGAGACTGAAGCCTAGGCTTCAGCCAAGGCTAGCCACTTCTTATTTTGCTGTAGCTGATTCCCAATTTTCCAGCAACCACTGTAAAGTCATGGAGATGCCATCTTTCATGGTTGTTTGTGGTGTCCAACCCAGGGCTTTCTTGATTCGATCATTTGTAAAGGTTTTGACCATCGCTCCATCAGGTTTGTCCAAGTCGTAGATGATCTCCCCTTTATATCCAACGATTTCTTTAATAAGTTGCGCTAGTTCTGTGATTGTCAAGCCACCAGCGAGACTGACGTTTAGCGGCTCTTCGCCCTCATAGCAATCAGCAGCTGCCACTATCGCCTGGGCAGCATCCTTTACAAAGAGCCACTCACGCACAGGCTTTCCAGTACCCCACACCACAACGTTTGGCGAGCCATCTCGTTTCGCCTCAACAAACTTACGCAGCAGCGCAGCCAATCCGTGCGAACGATCCGGATGAAAGTGCTCGTGGGGGCCGTACAGGTTGGTCATTATCAAATGAACCGATTTAAAACCATGCTCCCTTCTGTAGCATTGCCCCTGGACGACCTGGGCCTTCTTCGTGAAACCATAGGCGATTACAGTTTCATGCAAAGGCCCGTCCCAATAATTGTCCTCAGACAAAATGCCATCCACATAACCTGGGTATGAGCACGCCGCGACCACATTCACATACTTGCGGGCCCCACAGCGCCAAGCCTCATGCAGCGTGTTCAGGCCCATCAACATGTTGTCACGGTAAATTTGGGCTGGATGAATGCGCTGGTACGCCAACCCGCCTTGGTGGGCCGCACAGTTAATTACGATTTCAGGCTTGTTTGCATCAAAGAAGTGCGCCGTGTTTGCCGGGTCACGAAAGTCCCAGCCTTGCGCCGTTGTTGGAACTACTGGCTCAATCCCACGCGCACGCAAAATTTCAACAACGTGGCGCCCAACAAAGCCGCCTCCACCAAGGACAGCCACTTTGGTTGTTTCATTCATTTCAACGGCCACCAAGCCTCCTGGAACAGATCCATAACCCTGATCAAGTCATTCAACCCCTTGTCAATCGTGGTCTGAGTTTCAAAGCCAACCTGGCGAATCTTTTGATAGGAGACCTCATAGTCTCGTTTGTCTTCGTCGTGTCCAATATCTGCAAAATGCAGGAAAAACGGGACCTTTTCGCGAATTTTCAAAGCGATGTCTTCTTTGGTCAGGTTTAGCGATTCATGCCCCACATTAAAGGGCTGTGACAGCATCTTTTCGGCATTATCCAGCGAGAAAATAATGGCTCTGGCCATATCCTGGACAGCTATAAAGGTCCTGCGAAAGTGCCGCTCGTAAACTATTAGCTGCTTATCAACTATGGCTTGGCGTACAAAATCGTTTACCAAAAGGTCAAACCGCATTCGAGGCGAAATCCCAAAGCCAGTAGCAAAACGCAATGCCACGGCGTTTTTATGAGACAGTGACAGCTTCTCGCCTTCAGCCTTGGTGATAGCGTACAAAGAGACTGGATTTAAAGGGCTTTCCTCGGTACAACAGTCTTCCACGACTCCGTAATTGCTGCCACTTGACGCGTAGACCAGAAGTTGGTTCGAGGATAAAGAGTCAACAACGTTCTTTGTGCCAATCACATTGGTTTCTTTGGCCAATTCCGGATGCTTGCGGCACGCTGGAAATCCAACAATCGCTGCCAGATGTATGACTGCGTCTGCCTCCTTAACCGCGTTTTCAACTTCCGCCGATGCTCTGACGTCGCCTTTGATAAAGCGGAAATTTTCATGCTGAAAAGGCCCCAGCAACCCTTGTCCTCCATGAAGCAGCGC
>Ga0209723_1001642_pt1 | contig 33811 bp, 25 predicted proteins | sample BiotimSIPDNA_2_FD_185750 | JGI IMG/M metagenome (GOLD analysis project Ga0209723, IMG submission 185750) | Anaerobic biogas reactor microbial communites from Washington, USA - Biogas_R2 time_0 SIP DNA (SPAdes) (version 2) | ecosystem: Engineered > Bioreactor > Anaerobic > Unclassified | place... | reverse complement strand
TATAATATTCAAATCCCGACCTGTCGGGGGTACAAATAAGACTACAATAATCAAGTCCCGACTAACACGTCGGGGGTACAATTAAAAGCTATAATAATCAAATCCCAACATTGTCTTCAAACGTCGGGGCTTCTGCGATCGGCGAACATTATGATCCATTCTCTAAACAATCAAAAAAAAACAGATATTCACCAGCATCAAATTCCAATAAACAAAATTCCCGTTCGTACTGATTTATTCGACCAGTTAATGTAACTGATTCATAAACAACAAGATACGTAAATCAGATTCAGCAGTATCGCAATATTCATTCAAGTCAGCAGGAAATCGGGAGGAATCAGATGCCTGTATCCAAAAATAACACTCTGCTTCATCACATGAACGCTTTGAAAGAAAAAAAACGTGTTTTCGAAAATGCATTTCAGGGAGTTGCCCGAATGATTCTCGAAAGCCAGATTGAAAAAGTTGTTGTAAATGGTAAAACAATTTACGACTTCAGTATTTTCCGGACTGGAAGAAAACATGTGATAGGTATGTATGATGAAATCAACAGTTTTGTTTCTTACGTTAAAGATGCTGCTGAAGGAGGCTCATCATCAGAAATGGCTTTTGTTCTGGTAGGAGAACCGGGAAATGGAAAAACCTTTTTTGTAGATTTTCTCTGCAGCAGATATCGTGAGTTTCTTTCGGAAAAAATGAATCGCAAGTATACTTTCCGTTTCAACAATCTTGACAAAATAGGTAAATACGGGAAAATTCATACAATTGAATCACAAACCTATGAAGACCCTGCGATTCTTGCCATGAATCTCTTTGAAAATATCAATGACAATAAAACTTTCCTGGGAAAGACAGTTGGATTTTCAGATAAAAGTATCGAATCCCTTTTCTACTACTATCGCCCTCTTGGCGCATGCAGCGGATACATATGGAATGATATTCGTGAATATACCAATGGAAAAATCGAAGACATGTTATCTTTTGTAGAAATTGTACCGGTTCCGCTTACAGAAAGCCTTGGAACTGTTACCGGGAAATACTCGGCAAAAGATAAAATGACCTCCTCGGCAATTGATCTTTTGGGTGAAGAATCAATTCAACGACTTCTTCATATATCCGACACTAATAACCCTTACAGATTCGATTTGAGACGTGGTGCACTTGCACGAGTTGGCGGTGGAGGAATCCATTTCAGTGATGAAATTTACAAGAACAAAAAAGACCTTGTTCAGGTCTATCTTGGAGTAATCCAGAACCGAAATATTGAAATGGACGGATTCAAGTGGCCGCTTGATACCCTTATCATTGCAACAAGTAATAACTCTGAATTCAACCGGTTCCTTTCGGAAAAAGAGGAAGCCCCGATTGTAGACCGATGCAGAATCTGCTACGTTTCCCACAACACCAATTACATACTTCAAAGACAGCTTACAAATTATGCAATAGGTACTGAAGCCAGGACTACATTAACCAGAGAAGACCTTCACCAGGACCCTAACCTGAACTATGCAGCTTCAGTTGCCGTGGTGTTGACACGTCTCGCAAAATCTGAAAAACTGACGCCTGTTGAAACATTGAAACTTACTGCTGGTGAAGTTGCCGGTGAAAAAAGTATCAAAACACTGGCAGAAGTTATTGACACCTTAAATCAGGACCCTGTTATTGTCAATCGGTTCGGGCAAAAAGGACTTGGCCAGCGAAACCTCGGAAGAGCAGTTCAGCTCCTTATCGAATCCTCCGAGACCAATGAGGGTAAATGTATGTTTGCCTATGATGTCTTTAAAGCTCTTGAACGAATCGTTCTTGATTATGTTACAGATGCCAATGATCGCAAAAAATATATCGAAGATCTCAAAACTGCCAAAGGCCTGTACCGCGAACGGATAATGACAGAGATGTTCAACGCGTATATGGATGAACCACATGCAATCCGCAAGGATGTAATGAGCTATGTAAACATGATTATTGGAATTGATGCCGAAAATCTCGGCCCCGACCGGATGTGGAAATATCGTGACCCTCAAACAGGTGAACTGAAAGCATTAAAAATTGACGAGCGGTATATTGCAAGCGTTGAGGAAAGGCTTGGCCTGAAAACCAAAGAACAAAGGGATACATTTCGTACATCAATCAGAAAAATCTACGGACAAAGGATTTCCCTGAATCCTGATTATGATTTCATGGATAACCTTGAACTTGTCAAAGCTGTTACCGATGTTCGTCTGAAATCGGATATTGCAGGTGCCGGAAGTCTGGTTGGTGCTCTTGCAAACCGGACCAATGAAGAAAATCAGAAATTATACGACCGCATGATCCAGACCATGCTTCAGAAACTTAATTATTGTACAACCTGCGCACAGAAAACAATTGAATATTTCTGTACACAGGAAGATGAGAATTAAGATGAAAAAAAAGAAACAATATCACAACCGTAAAGCGCTGTCTTCAGAAAAGAAAAAACGGATGCTCAAAGAACTTGGTGAAAACAGATCGCACGAACCGATAAACGACAATTGGAATAAAACTCATTTCCCTGACAGTTTTTATATGTTCAGTGATTTTGATCTGTTTCATATGTCGCGACAGTTTAATTCCCCATTCAGCGCACTTACTTCCATGGATGAACTTCTTGAACGGGACCGTAAACGGGAACAGGATGGCTTTCCAAGAAAAATCAAGGTAGGACGTCTGATCAAACCCGGGAAAAATGCCAATGGATCTATTGTAATAGTACCTACTGTGGTTGAAGAAAAATTTATCCACGATTCCTCGTTCAATTACACAAACGGCGGTGAATCGGGTGGTACTGGTGATGGAGATGAGGGTGATATAATTGGAGAACAACCGGTTCGTCCTGAACAAGGTGAAGGGACCGGAGCCGGAAACGGTGAAGAATCTTCACATGATATCCAATCCAGTGCGTATGACCTTGGGCGGGTTCTTACAGAAAAATTTGAACTTCCCAATCTCAGAGACCGCGGTACACGACGTTCTTTGACCAAATATACTTACGACATTACCGACAAGAATCGGGGTTTCGGACAGGTACTCGAAAAAAAAGCAACCATTAAAAAAGTTCTGGAAACCAATTTCAATCTTGGAAGAATTCCTGAAAATATAGATGACCTTGATACTACAAATCTTCTGGTTTCACCAAAAGATAAAATTTATCGGGTTTTTTCCCGTGAAAAAGATTACGAATCCCAGGCACTTGTTTTTTTTGTAAGGGATTATTCGGGGTCAATGGAGGGAAAATGTACCGAACTGGTTGTTGCCCAGCATGTTCTTATTTACAGCTGGTTGCTTTATCAATATTCCCGAAGAGTTGAAACCCGTTTCATTCTTCATGATACAAGCGCCAGGGAGGTTCCCGATTTTTACACTTATTATAATTCAAGAGTTGCCGGCGGAACCCAGGTAGGAGCCGCTTATCATCTGGTTAATGAAATTGTCGAAAAAGAAAACCTTGCCCAGGAGTATAACATCTTTGTATTCCAGGGTACTGATGGTGATGACTGGGATACAACTGGCGAAAAAACTCTTCCTGAACTTGAAAAAATACTCAAGTATGCCAGCCGTGTCGGCATCTCCATAGTTTCTCATGCGTATGCCATTAATGACAAAACAGAGGTACAGGAGTATCTTGAAAAATCCGGAATGCTTGAAACCCATTCCGATTTACTCAGAATGGATATTATGAACGAAGATGCAGATGAAACCCGGCTTATTGAGGGTATCAGGAAGCTGCTTGCCCATGAAACATACAAATGATAGAAGGGATTTATCCTGATACATGGAACTGATAAATCAAAAAACAAAGTATATTATGGAGGGGTGTAAAGAACGCGCCCGAAAAGCCGGTCTTGTCTTTCAGGATGAGACACTTGAATACATTGTAACAAACCGCGACCTTATTGAATTAACACCAAAATATATGATCCCTACCCTTTATGATTACTGGGTTCATGATGTCGAAGTTCTGCGTGAAAAAGGCAGATATGAACTATATCCATCAAACCCTTACGAAACTGTGATCAACACCAGGCCAGCCATATCATTTTACAATGATAATAACCCGGACTGGATGAATGTCATGATATTCTATCATGTACTGGCCCACATTGACTTTTTCCAGAATAATATTTTTTTCCGTAACACCTGGGATTATGATTTTACAGGCAGTGCCCTTTCAGATAAACGTCTTATTGCAAGGTTACGTTCCGAAAAAGGAAGATGGGTTGATTATGTTATCGAATTTGCCAGAGGTATTGATAACCTTGTCGGTTATTATCCTGATCTGTTACGTTACGACTCCCTTCCTTGTCATGACGAGACATCTGTTCTTGATTTTTATTTTGATGTTTTTCTTCAGTCCGTTCTGAAAGCACCCTGTACAGAATACACAAAGGAGCTTGAAAAATATAATCAATATACAAAAGAATATGGAGAAAAAGCAGACCAGATTTTCTTTTCTGAAATCAGGTCAAGACATCCCGAATTCAACTCTCTTCTTGACAAGTACCGTAAAAATATCAAAACCGACAATCGTGACCTGCTTCAGTTTATAATTAATCATTCAAGTTTTCTTAACAGGGATGAGAATGTCTGGATGAAATCAGTTTTGGAGGTAGTCCGAAAAACATCACTTTTTTTCCAGCCCCAGATTCGTACAAAAATCATGAATGAGGGATGGGCCAGTTACTGGCATGAAAAGCTTTTTCTTGAAGATGACCGTATCAGGGGTCATGAGGTCGATTTTGCCAAAACGCACTCCGGTGTTGCATCATTGCCAAGAATTGGTTTAAATCCATATGCCCTTGGAATGCGTCTTTTCCAGTATATCGAACAGTTGGCGGACAAAGGGAAATATACAGTTTCATTCAGGAAATTACTTGATATAAAGGAGAGGGAAAAATATGCCTGTGGTAACATATCAGGACTGGATTACATTTTTGACGTTCGTAAAAACCTCAGTGATCAGCTATTTATTGATTATTTCATAGATCAGGAATTTGTAAACATACATGACCTGTTTACAGCCGGACGCCGTCTTAATCAGGAACGGATGGTCTGGGAGTACTATGTAAAAAGTCGCAAAGTGGATGCTTACAAAGAGATGCTCCATGAAAACCTCTATCATCCACCAAATATTATCATAGACCAGAGCAGAACCAGTGATACACTTCTTTATCTGAATCACCGTTTTGAGGGCAAACCGCTTGTAAACGAATATATAGCCAACACAATGCTGGGAATCGAGTTTCTCTGGGGCGCTACTGTACAGCTCGAAACATCCGAAGTTGCTTCATTATCAGGAGACAATGGAAAGTATGCCAGTATTGCACCGGAAAAACCTGGTAATAACAGACAGATTAAATGGAAAAGAGTATTGTACACGATGAAAAACAGGGAACTTACCAAAATGGAAACAGAATAATCTTCTGAAAAATGCATCCATTTCCTTTTTCTGAATAGTTAAATCCCGGGGATCTCTCTGGTATCGGGTTTTTCCTGGTTATGTTTTCTAATAATGATCAGGCGGGTGTGAACACGTTTCATAATCAGGCATTGCTTGATGACAATCAGATAATGCGGGAATTTGCAGCCGACAGTATTGCATTTCCCATCATTTTCATTACCTGATAGCCAGGTATTAAAATTACCTATACATTTAAACTGACAATAACAGGATATGATATGAACACTGTAAAGAATGCTTTGTATAATCTGAATCATAAAATGATAGACTGCAGCCGCAAACCTCCAGTATCTTTCGAGGCTTTTCTTCAGGATGTCGTCTCGAGACCACAAATCGTATTGCGTAATATTTTCCAGGTATTCCACGACATGATTGAATGGTATATCGGAGACGGCTTTGATGAGTATCCCAATGATCCGGAATCGATTCATTATGTGAATTATGACTGCAGCCGGCTTTTTGAAGAAGAATCGGACAGGCCGTTTTTTGCCGACAGACTTTTTGCAAACCGTCTTGTCCATCTTGTTGAGAATATGAAGCGTGGTTCCCAGCAGAATAAAATCTATATATTTAACGGCCCCCCCGGTTGCGGGAAGAGTACATTTTTAAATAATCTTCTCAGGAAATTTGAAGTATACTCCAATAGTGAAACCGGTATCCGGTATGAACTTGTATGGCGTATCAATCCGCATATATTTGGACCACCTCCCGACAATTCATCAATGTCTGTAATAGAACAACTGGCTGCACTGTTAACAGCCGAACGTCAAAACAGTTCGGGTCTTACCAATATAGAAACCCATGTACCCCAGGGTGCCGACGGATACATAGAGATTCCATGCCCTAGCCACGATCATCCCATTCTTCTCATTCCAAGATCATACAGGGAACAATTTCTTAGTGAATTATTTGAAGGATCCCCATTCAGGGAAACGCTGTTTACAGATAAAGGATACCACTGGATATTTCGGGATAAACCGTGCACTTTCTGCAACGCACTTTACAGGTCTCTTTTAAATACATTGAAAGATCCTGCTCTGGTCCATAATATGATCTGGGCAAGGCATTACAGATTTAACAGGCGACTTGGTGAGGGAATAAGTGTTTTCAACCCCGGAGATTCACCTGTAAATAACAATGTGCTCCATAATCCTGCTATTCAAACAAGGCTTAACACTTTATTGAAAAGTTCCACTGAAGTCCATTATCTTTATTCGCGTCTTGCAAAAACAAATAATGGTGTGTATGCATTAATGGATATAAAATCTCATAATACAGATCGTTTCATTGAACTTCATAATATAATAAGTGAAGGTGTGCACAAGGTTGAAGATATTGAAGAGAATGTCAATTCTTTGCTTTTGGCTATAATGAATCCGGAAGATCAGAAAAACATCAAGGAGTTCAAATCATTTTCAGACCGTATAGAGTATATCAATATTCCATATGTAATGGATATAAATACAGAGGTTAAAATTTACAAAAACACTTTCGGCAAACAGATTGAGGAGCGGTTTTTACCCCGGGTATTGCTGAATTTCGCTCGTGTCATAGTATCTACCCGTCTTATGACACGTTCTGAAGCATTGCTTGAATGGATAGGAGATCCGGAAAAGTATAACCTTTACTGCGACAACAATCTTCAGTTGCTTAAAATGGAAATCTATACTGGCCTTATTCCGCAATGGCTAAGTGATGATGACCGGAAAAAACTAACATCCAAACGACGCAGGCGAATTATTGCAGAATCGGATCGTGAGGGAGTCAGCGGTATATCGGGCCGTGATTCCCTGAAAATATTCAGTGAATTTTTTTCCATCTATGGAATACATGAAAAACTGATAAACATGTCGGTACTATGCGATTTTTTCACACGGAAGAAAAGGGACCTGATGCAGTCCATTCCTGGCGGGTTTCTGGATTCATTAATGAGAATGTATAACTATACGGTTCTTCAGGAAGTCAAGGAATCTCTTTACTACTACAACGAGCGACAAATTGCAAGAGATATCATGAATTATCTTTTTGCTGTAAACTTCGAGCCTTCTGTTACTGAAGTATGTACATATACAAATGATAAGATTAAAATAACTGATGAATTTTTTGATGAGATCGAAAGCAGGCTTCTTGGTTCCGCATCAAGCAGGGCCAGCCGAATGGAGTTTCGTGAAATAGTTCAATGGGAATATACTTCCAAAACTCTGACACAGGAAATTCTTCTTGATGGGAAATCCATTACAGAAACCGATATCTACAGAAGACTTCATGAAAGATATGTTCAGAACATAAAGGAAAAAGTTCTAGATCCTTTTCTCGAAAACAGCAATTTCAGGAGAGCCATTAAAGACTATAATACTCCTGATTTTAAAACCTACGACAAGAGAATAAGAATTGATGTAAAATATCTGATCAGAAATCTTCAGCGCAAATTCCATTATACCGAACAGGGGGCAAAGGAAGTCTGTATCTATGTTATTGATAATGATCTCGCCCGTACATTTGCCTCCAGATAGCGAGCGCGCAGATTATTTCTCCGGAATTGCCCGATAACAAACCCGAACCTGCAAGATGACAACTTCCGCAGGTTCGAGTGGTTGTAAAGGGTCATCTGCATATCCACTTTTCGGTATCGTTGTCGCATCAATGAAACAGATTTGTTCTGATATCGGAATTCCGGGTCGGGGTCGGTATCGAATCACCGAAAAAGAGTGTGATTACAAATAAATTATTCTTGTTTGCGTATAATAATCAACACCAAAAAAGCATTTGAGAAATTGGGGAAAAGAAATCGATTCCGATTCCGACGCCGAGTTCCGACCCCGATTCATAATTCGCCACTCATAATTCACCACTCATAATTATTCTTAGTCCTTGCAACTTGACTGAAATAATGTCATACTGTATTAACGAAGTCTTTTAAGAAATCTGTTTCCTGTCTTACAATTTATTGACATCAACTTTTCTATCAAACGAGGGAAAGGTATCGGCGGAATGAATTTATTATTTACTGCCGGTTTTGTTTTTGTAACTGCAATTGTAGTTCTGCTTGTTCTGTATTCAAGACTTCAAAAGAAAGTGGAACAACTGAAACAGTTTCACACTTACACCGAACGTGATGTTACTTTTTCCGACCAGATTATTATCAGCAAAAGAGAACTTGAGACGGTTTTTGATGCGATTTCTGAGCTGATTTGTATTATAGACAAAAATTACAGAATAGTACGGGTAAATAAAAACTATGCTGTTTCGGTAGGTATACCCATAAGAAGCATTCTGAACAAGCACTGTTATCAGGTATTCAAAAACCGAAGCCGGATTTGTGATAAATGTCCCGCAAAGGAAACTTTTAAAACTGCAAATGTTGCTACCCAAAAAACTGTAAGCTATAGATGCAATGATGAAGTCAGGTATTACGAGCTTCAGACATTTCCTGTTTTCGATGAAACAGGAGGAATTATCAGGGTTATAGAACGCATAAGAGATGTTACTGAGGAAAAGAGGTTCTTTGAGCAATTAGTCCGGTCTGAAAAACTGGCAAGTATTGGAATAATGACTTCCGGAGTTGCACATGAAATGAATAACCCATTGTCCGGTATTTCCGGGATCGCAGTCAATCTTCTTCAAATGCCAGAAAAATATGGTTTTAACGAGAAAGCTGTTAGCAGAATAACAATGATCGCCGATCTGGCATCACGAGCTACAAGAATAATGAACGATTTACTCCACCTTTCACGAAAGCATGATCAGGCCAACATTAAGGTTAACATAAATACTCTTCTGGTTAAAACCGTAAACGCGATTCACCTTGAAGGCATTACAGAAACTGAATATCAGTACGACCTTGAAAATTCATTGCAGCCAATTGATTGCGATCCTTCAAAAATCCAGCAGGTAATTGTAAATCTTGTCACCAATGCGCTTCAGGCAATACAGGAAGAAAAAAGCAGATGTGAAAGTATTGGAAAGGAATACAAAGGTCTGCTTCAGATATCATCTTGCAGACAAAAAGAAAAAACAGTACTGATTACTGTATCCGACAATGGAATCGGCGTTCCAGAAAAAAACAGTTCCAGAATATTTGATCCTTTTTTCAGTACAAGACCGACAGGACAGGGAACCGGACTCGGTTTAAGTATTTCACATAAAATTATTGAGGAACATGGCGGAAAAATTTTCTTTGAAAGAATTGACGGGTTAACCAGGTTTTCAATAAAATTACCAATAGAACGAAAATACAATGTATAATAAATCAGGACAGGATAAGATGGAAAAAATGTCTGAAAAACAACCTTTCAGGATACTTGTTGTAGATGATGAAAAAGCGATCAGAATGATGCTTCTGGATTATCTGGAGAACAAATATGAGGTTGATACAGCTGAAAACGGAAAAGCTGCTCTGGAACTTCTTGAAAGTAAAAAATTCGATCTTGTAATCTCTGACATTAACATGCCGGGAATCAACGGTCCTGAGCTTTTGTTTAAAATCCGTTCCTTATATAAAGGTATCAAGACAGCATTGATTACCGCATACAATATTGATGATTATATAAGGATAGCTAAAGATTACTGTATTACCAATATTATTCCTAAAACTGTTCCTTTTAATTTCCTTGAGCTTGATTCCATTATAAATGGTCTTCTGACAAGTAATATCTTTGGATTATCACGCTATTTATCTGAAAATCAAATGGTATTGGAGAAATCCTTAATCTGTTCTTCCAAAGACGGCAGGGAACTTCGGGAATCTATTGTAGAAAATTTTGAAACGAAATTTGGTACTTCTGGTGATATGAAACTTATTCTTGATGAAATTATAACCAATGCGATATATCACGCACCGGTGCTTGAAGATGGAACCGAGAAATATCAGGAATTTTCTGATATTACGCTTGAACCGGATGAGTATATTCAAATTGAATATGGCTATGATAAAGAAAAATATGGAGTTTCAATAACTGATTACAAGGGCCGCCTTACAAAAGAAACCGTGTTATATAAAATCGACCGTCAGATCGCTGGCGAAGGTCTGCTTGATGATTCTGGACGGGGTATTCATATGAGCAGACTGTTTGCCGATAGAATGATCATAAACATTGAATCAAATAAAAGGACTGAAGTTATTCTCATAAATTATTTTTCCAACCGGTACCGTGGATACAAACCACTATATATCAATGAGTTGTAATAAATACAATTGATTGTTTTGGATTCACCTGTTTTTAGTGTATTTTAACCTTTTTTAATTATTTTGAGTACATTTTAACTTTTCTGAAGGATGGTATTGGAAAAGTGGCGAAGATTTCGTTTTTTATCAATTTTAAACGTAAGTATTCGAAATTTTTTTACTTTCATTATAATGATTCGATTCGGGTAAGGAGGTGAGCTTATGATAAACAGATGCCGGGGACGAAAAATCAAACTTCATGGATTCAATAATCTTACCAAATCACTCAGTTTCAATATTTATGACATCTGTTATGCTCGCTCCAAAGCCTCTCAACTTGATTATCTGGAGTATATTGATGAAGAGTATAATTCGGAAAAATTAAGATGTATCCTTGAGGAAGTAACCAATATTATAGAAGCAAAGGTGGTAAATATATCTACTCAGGATTATGATCCACGCGGAGCAAGTGTTACCGTTCTGATTAATGAGGGGCATTATCCTCGAACTGAGGGTGTTCTGGCTCATCTTGATAAAAGCCATATTGCTGCCCATACATATCCTGAGAACAATACTAATACAGGAATATCTACTTTCAGGGTTGATATTGATGTTTCTACCTGCGGAATGATCTCACCTTTACGCGCCCTGGACTTCCTTATAGACAGTTTTGATTCTGATATAGTACTGATGGATTATCGGGTAAGAGGTTTTACACGAGACATTAATGGAAGAAAGATATATATTGATCATGATATAACCTCAATTCAGGATTATGTTTCTGATGAGCTGCTTGAAAAATATACTGCTTATGATATAAATATCGTATCTGATAACATTTTTCACACAAAGATGGTTTTAAAGAATCTTAAAATGGAAAATTATCTGTTCGGACCAGAATCCGAAAAAATGACAAAAAACGAACGAGGTCGTATTAAATCACTATTAAAAAAAGAGATGCAGGAGATTTTCGAATGCAGAAACATTTTCGAACGGGGATAAATATTCCCCTTAAAGCCACCGGTAAAAAGATATTCACTGAAGCTCTTAATCAAAATTTCGGTTATTTTTACACGGTTAATGAAATCCTTAAAAAAAGTCGCTCCAAGTTTCAGGATATTCAGCTTATTGATACCGATGAATTTGGAAAAGTATTATTACTTGACAATATTACCCAGGTAGCAGAAAAAACTGAGTTTGAGTATCACGAACCCATGGTTCATCCGGCTCTCTGTTCTCATCCCAAACCGGAATCGGTTCTGATTATCGGGGGTGGTGATGGTGGTATTGCCCGTGAAGTTCTCAGGTATCCTGTTGTAAAAAGAGTCGAGCAGGCAGAACTTGATGAGGGTGTGATAAAGTTTGCACAAAAATATCTGAAAAAAGTCCATGGCGGATGTTTTGACGACAAAAGACTGAATGTAAATATCGTTGACGGTAGAAAGTACACAGATGAACATCCCGGTGAATTCGACATTATTATCATGGATATGACAGATCCTTTCGGACCTTCCAAAATGCTATACACAAGAGATTTTTTCAGAATGGTAAAAAAAGCGATGAGAAACGGCAAGGGAATTTTTGTAATGCATTCAGAATCTCCTGTGGCACGCCCTGAAGCGTTTGCATGTATCAACAAAACTCTTTCGTCAACTTTTGAACATGTTTGTCCGTTTTATCTTTATATACAGATGTATGCTGTTCTGTGGTCTGTTTCGTTAAGTTCCGATGAAACAGATGTTTCGACTATCAAACCACAATTTATTGATAAGCAGCTTAAAAAATATGGCATCAATAATTTGAAAGTGTATTCTCCACAAACACACCTGTCCATGCAGACAGCTTTCCCTTATGTAAACCAAATATTAAAGCGGCGCGCACGTATTATTACGGATAAAAATCCGGATTTTCCAGATAATTTTATTTCCTGATATCAGAAAAGCAGATTCTTTTATATGGAATTCAGTGTTGTAGAAAAACTGGTTTTAAAGCATCAGACTCCTGTCTTGTTTTTGTCCGTAAACAGGCTCCGGGAAACATACAGAAATCTCAAAAATGCTCTTCCCGGAGTCTCTTTGTATTACGCGGTAAAATCAAATTCCAATCCTGACATCATAAGTGTACTCAATGATGAAAACAGCTTTTTTGATGTTTGTTCCAATGGAGAAATTGATGTAATCAAAAAATGTGGCATTACAGCAGATCGCTGTATTCATACTCATCCAATCAAACGGGATTCAGACATTAAATATGCACTGGATTATGGCATTTCAGTTTTTGTTGCTGACAATGAAGACGAACTGGAAAAATTAATCCCGTATAAAAAACAACTTCGGGTACTTGTCAGGATGAGCATACAGAATCCGGGATGTCTTGTAAATTTATCACATAAGTTTGGTGTTGCACCTGAATTAACGTGGGATTTGGTTCAAAAAGCAGACAAAAAAGGTTTATCAATTGCGGGTATCAGTTTTCATACCGGATCTCAGAACGAGAATTCACTTAAATATATTGAAGCTCTGGAATACTGCAGGGATATATTCAAACGAGCTGCCTTGAGTGGAATCAACATGGAAATTATTGACATCGGTGGTGGTTTCCCTATCAGTTATCTAAGACCCGTTTTACCTTCAGCTCAATTTTGCCGTCCAATCAATGAACATCTGGAACGATATTTCAGCAGTTATAAAATTATAGCTGAACCGGGACGAGTTCTTTGTGGTCCGTCGATGACTCTGGTGTCAAAGGTCATAGGGCGTTCTTTACGTAATGGTGTGTGGTGGTACTATCTTGATGAAGGGATGTATGGTTCTTTTTCCGGTAAAATGTATGACCATGCTGATTATCCAATGTACATAAACAGAACCGGACAGAGATATACATCGGTGCTGGCCGGACCTACGTGTGATTCAATAGACGTGATTTACGAAAACATCAGTCTTCCGCTGCTTGAGGTTGGTGATATGATTGTTTTTGAATCCATGGGTGCATATACAACTGCAAGTGCTTCAAATTTCAATGGATTTCCAAAAGCAAAAATTGTTGTTGTTGAATAGTGTGAGAGGATATAAAAAATGAATACGATCAATTTCCATCCTGAAAGCGGATCATCAATCTGGTTACAAAATCTGATTCATGGTATGAGCGGATTAACTATCAAAGCAAAGCACTCTGTTTTTTGTGATTCAAGTCCATTTCAAAAGATTGAAGTATTCGATACATATAGTTTTGGACTGGTGCTATGCCTTGGGGGGTCGATTGTATTGACTGAAGCAGATGGGTGTATATATCACGAGATGATTTCGCATCCTGCACTGTTTATGCATAAAAATCCCCAAAATGTCTGTATTATCGGTGGTGGTGACGGGGGTTGTCTTAAGGAGGTTTTAATTCACGAAACTGTAAAGACTGTAACAATTGTTGATATTGATGAAATGGTTACAGAGACTGTGAAGCGTTTTTTTCCTGCTCTTGCTGAGGGGTTCAATGATGAAAGAACCCGGGTTATATTTGAAGATGGATACGATTATCTTGAAAAAAATGATCAAAAGTTTGATCTGATTCTTGTTGATTCATATGATCCTAACGGACCGGTTCAATCTCTTGAAACTGATGATTTTCACAGGATTGTATCATTGAGACTGGAAGAAGATGGTATTGCAGTTTTCCAGACAGATTCTCCGACTGTGAACAGTAATTTCATTAGGAAAACTATCAGGGGTGTTTCTCCTTATTTTGAGTATTATAAGCCTTATCTTTGTTCTATGTATTCGTTTCCTGAGGGCATTTGCAGCTTTTTAGCATGTACCAGAAAAGAATCGGTTCTGAACAATTTTGAAAAAGGGCGTTATGAAAAATCTGCAAATCGGTTCCATTACTATAATGAGGAGATTCATTCGGGCGCATTTTTGCTACCACAACATATTAGAAATCTGCTTAAGTCCTGATTTTTTTACAAAGAAGCTTGCCTCGAAGGCAGGCGAAAAATATCTTAAGTAATAAGGAAACAACCTTCCTGAGATTCCCCATGGAAATTATTAAAATTTTTTGGATTCTGGTTTTTTTTCTTTTTTCTCTAAATTTGATTTTCATTTGGAGCAAGATACACGTAATATGTAAAAAGGTTGAATCTATTACCGGGCTCCTTGAAAAAATACAAATCCTTGATACAGAATTTAAATAAATCAGAGGATTATGGATCTTTTAAAAACCCCGGTTATATTATTAAAAAGATTCGCTCTTTGAAAAGTTCAAGCTTATATAAGCACATGCTCCGTATATGCGAAAGCAGATTATGGAAAAGATTTGTGAGTATCACATTTTAAAAGGAGGTTTAAGGCAAGATATAGTGAATCATGCAGTTTACGGCAACTGGGTGTATAACAACAAAATGCATGATAAAATTTTTTAATTAACGCGCGAATAGATTTATGATTGAGTTATTGAGGCGCGTTCAATCGAACTCACACGATTATACAATGATTTTAAAACATTTATGGAGAATTAATAATTATGGAATCAGCAGATATGATTACGACACTGGTCGTTATACTGCAAATTATCACATTAGTGCTTATCCTCAGTACATTAAAATCAGTACGGGAACTGGCTAAAAGAAAAGTATCTTTATCTCATAATAACAGTCATAAGAACCGAAGAGACAGGGATCATAAAAACAATAAACGGTCACCACAGGATAACACTCGAAGAACTCAAATTCAGAAGCCTTCCGGAAACTCTTCTACAGATCCGGTTGAGAAATCGTTACGTGATATTAACCTGAAACTGAAAAATGCAGAACGGGATCAGGAGTTTGCACGGAAGAAGATCAAGGAAAATTTTTCGAAAGATCATAACCATCGACGAGACAAGAACAGTAATCGTCGGGACCGTCGTGGAAAATGGCATGACAGAAACCAGCCTGATCATGCAGTTTCTTCTTCAAATAAAAATGATTTTTCCAAAAAGGTGAATTCTAATAACTCCGCAGTTCAGAAAACAGGGTCATTACCTGAAATTATTCCTCAGGATTTTGAATCTGAAGAGTTGCAGCATGGACGTAAGGTAGTGGTAAAACGCCGCATGCTTAAAGATGAAGAGAATATTCATGAAAACAGTGTTTCTCAGATTTCAGATACCAATACAAATGCAGATAATGTATCTGAATCTTTTGATGAGAAAGGCTCTCTGGAAACTTCTGGTGAAATTAAATTTGGCAGACGTTAACTTTTTGATTCGAATTTTATAAAAGCCGGACAGCTTTTGTCCGGCTTTTTTTATTTACACATCCCGAATGCATACTAGCCTATTATTGAATGTATTTTAACCATTCATGTATGCCGAATGCCCGGCAACATGATTATCTAATATTTTTAATTGCCAGATGAACATCAAACAAAAACCATTATAGTTCAAAAACTGTTTTATTTTAATTAATGTTATCGTATTTTTACATTTTATCAAAATGCCGGAAAATACAATAATAATAATTGAAAGATTAACATACCATGAAAGCCAATGACATTCTTGATCTGATTGGAAATACTCCGTTAATAGCACTCAGGGGAGAAAACATTGTGGCAAAAGCAGAGTTTCTCAACCCTGGCGGGAGTATAAAAGATCGGGTAGCCTTATCGATGATTGAAGCCGCTCAACGGGACAAAAAACTTGTCCCGGGCATGAAAATCGTAGAACCAACTTCGGGAAACACCGGAATTGGTGTTACAATGGTAGGTGTTGCAAAGGGCTTTGAAGTTGACATTGTTATGCCTGAAGGGATGAGCCGTGAAAGAAAAGATATAATCAGGGCTTTTGGTGGTAACCTTGTTCTTACACCAGATAATGAGGGAGTTGCAGGAGCTGTAAAACGTGCTGAAAAGATTGCAAAAGAACAAAACGGATTTATTCTTCATCAATTCAAAAACCCTAATAATCCGCTGGCCCATTATGAGTTTACTGGTCCGGAAATATGGCGCCAGAGTGGAGGAAGAATAGGTGCTTTTATAAACGGCATCGGAAGCGGTGGAACTATTCAGGGGGTTGGTAAATTTCTTAAAGAACATAACCCTTCTATAAAAATTATTGCTGTAGAGCCCGCAAAAAAGAGTGTTTTGCTGGGCCATGAACCCGGACTTCATCAAATCCAGGGTATTGGTGATGGGTTTATACCTGATATTCTGGACGTTTCCATGATTGATGATGTAATTGAAGTTACAGATGATAACGCTATAAACACAACCAGAGAACTTGCGAAAAGCAATTCAATACTTGCAGGCACTTCTTCAGGCGCAAATATATGGGCTGCCAGACAAATTGCAAAAAATTTCCCGGATCTTCTTGTTGCTACGATCCTTCCCGATCGGGCTGAAAGATATTTCAGTACAGGACTTCTTTGATGGATAATCAATATTTAAAAAAATTACTCTCTGATTTGCATAATAATAATATCTCAGTAAACGAAGCATTTTCTGAACTAAGAGATCTTCCGTTCAAGGATCTTGGTTTCGCAAAAGTCGATCACCACAGGGCTTTAAGAAAAGGTTATCCGGAAGTAATTTTTTGTCAAAATAAAACACCGGAGCAGGTAATTGCTATAATCAAAAACCAGATTGAACATAACGAAACAGTTTTCGGAACACGAGCAGACAAAACAGTTATAGTTGAAGTCCAAAAAAATTACCCTGAGATTAAAATCGACCACATAGCCCGTTGTTTCTGGCTTAAATCCGGTGCCTGGAAACTTCGAAAAACAAGAGGCGAAATTGTTATCTGTACTGCAGGTACTGCCGATTCAGCAGTAGCATCAGAGTGTAAACGAACAATAGAAATTCTTGGCCACAAAACGGTTCTGCTGTCTGATATTGGTGTATCCGGAATTCATCGTATTTTTGCACACCGTGAGAAACTCGACAAGGCATCCGTAATTATCGCCATTGCAGGTATGGAAGGAGCACTTCCATCAGTTATTGCAGGATATGTATCGTGTCCTGTGATAGGTGTTCCAACCAGCGTAGGATACGGTTCTCATCTTAATGGGCTGGTTTCCCTTTTTGCAATGCTTAATTCTTGCGCCTCCGGTTTAACGGTTGTAAATATAGACAACGGATTTGGCGCAGCCTGTGCAGCAGTATCCATTAATGAAATTAAAAATGCCTGATTGAAAATATCAATCAGGCACAGTCATGATACTGTAAATATCCATTTCAGGTATGGTATTCGGCATTGATTTTTACATAATCGTAACTGAAATCACACGTATGTGCAACTGCTTTACTTTCACCTGAACCTAAATCAATATCAATAGAAACCACTTTTTCTTTAAGTCTTTTTCCAGCTTCATTGTAATCAAAAGGTAATGGTTGAAGATTCCTGAAAACCGGAATCTTACATAGCGAGATGGTCATATTGTCTTTTGAAAAAACGGCGCCTGAGTAACCTATTGCGCAGGCGATTCTTCCCCAGTTCGGATCATTGCCAAACAGTGCACATTTCAATAGATTGGAATTGGCAACTGCTTTTGCTGCTGTCCTTGCATCATTTTCACTTTCAGCTCCCGTAACTGTTATCTCAACCCTTTTTGTTGCCCCTTCACCGTCAGCAGCAATCTGTTTACACAGATCATTACATACTTCATATAAAGCCTGTTCAAACAATTCCCTGGATTTCATATTATCTATTCGAACATCTGACATTCCATTTGCAAGAACAAGTACCATATCATTGGTTGACGTATCTCCATCAACAGTAAGATTATTAAATGTCTTATTTACCGTTTTTTTCAGGATTTCAGACAGAGTTTCGGATGGTATTGAAACATCAGTTGTAATAAAAGCAAGCATAGTAGCCATATTGGGATTAATCATGCCCGATCCTTTTGCACATCCGCCAATAGTGAATCTTTTTTCGTTACATTTTACAGAAAAAGCAGATTCCTTGATTGTGGTATCTGTAGTCAAAATTGCGGAAGCGAACCGTTTTCCACCGTCAGTAGAAAGAATTTTTGCTAATTGCGGCATTGTTGATTTGATTTTTTCGAGGGGAAGGAATTTTCCGATTACACCCGTTGACGCTACCAGAACAGATTTTTTGGAGATATCAAGATTATCAGAAACAATTTGAGCCATTGTTTCTGTATCTTTTTTACCTTTTTCTCCTGTACATGCGTTTGCACATCCGCTATTGCATACAACAGCTTTTATTGAACTGGCGGGAAGCAGATTATCACACCAATCAACACATGATGCACGGATGGCATTGGTTGTAAAAGCACCAGTCGCAGTACACTCCTTTTCGCAAAAAAGCAAAGCAAGATCTTTTTTACCGGTTTCTTTTATTCCAGCTTCAATACCGCAGGCAAAAAAATGAGGAGCAGCTGTTATTCCGCCACTTATTCGTTTAATCGTATCTAAATCATTTGTTTCTTTTAACATAAATTCCCTTTCAAAACATTTGATGTAAATACGTTATGCTGATTATTGTTGTCAATATAAACCAGACCATCCCTGTTTGTAGTATACACGGTCTGCAATCTTGACAATGAGATGAAATCAAAATATAATCTTATCTTATGAACAAATTAAATTTTTCGAAAATACTGTTTATAGCTGTAACTCTTTTTTCAGAAAGTATTTATGCCCAAAATACTGAAAACAGTTCAATTAATCAGCAAACGAATCAAAGGTATATTATAAAAAAAGATGATACCCTCTGGGATCTGGCTTTTAAATTTCTGGGAGATCCCTTTCAATGGCCTGCAATCTGGAATGTCAATGCTTATATACATAATCCAGATCTGATTTACCCCGGAGATCCTCTTTTTATTCCTGAAAGAAATAGTTCTGGTATTTCATCTGATGAATCCTCAAATACTGTATCTCAATCTCTGGTTTCTTATACCAAAGGGGCTATTGATACAGTTTCTGAAATTATTGATACAATTCACACTGATAACATAATGGAAGACACGATAATTTATTCTTCTTTGCGGAAAAACAATCTGTTAAGCAGTAAATTTTTCTCTCAAATTCCATTTCTCTGGACAGAAAAAGATGTTTCGGGGAATATCTATCCGGGCAATGGTATTATCCAGAAGGTATCAGATAAAGAATCTTATTATCTTTACGACAAATTTTCTGCCAGATTGTTACAAGATGCCAAATACCAGGTTGGCGACACTGTAGATATTTTTAAATCTATACGCTTTGTTCGGTTTAATGGAAAAACTGCTAATTTAGTAAAAAGGACTGGAAGAGCGCGGGTTACTACAGTATTTTATAACAAGGTTGAAGCGGAGCTGTTTGAAATGTGGGATGTAATATCCGGAAAAGAAAGAATCGCTCCTAAACAAAATTTTCCTGCAAAAAGTATCGATTCCCTGATTGAACCGGATATTGCAATAAAGGGGAAAATTTGTCTAAGAGTAGAAGAATCAGTCTGCACTTATCCTTTTCAGACACTTATTCTTGATAGAGGATCTGATGATGGTGTGAAACTGGGAGATATTTATGCAGTTTACGAAACTGTAGACAAGAAAACAAAAGAAAGTCTTTCCCTTATCGGCTGTATCGCATACCTGACCCCTAATTCATCATCAGTGATTATCCTGACAATGTCAGACCAGAATGTAAAACCTGGTTCTGATGCTGTACTTATTCGCAGATCAATTTTTAATGAAGGGTAAATGTGGGCAAGTTTTTATTATCAATGGGACAAAGGCTGGTAATCAGCAGGCGTAACAGTTGTGTCCGGCAAGGATTCATATTTGCAATTACCAATCTTCTGCTTTTATCTGGTTTAATTTTTATTCTGGAACTTGTGCTGATTTTAACAGGTGTCGAAAATATCATTATACCATGGACAAGTGAAATACTGAGTTTCTTTCATGATCTTGTTTTCTGATTACTGATTTCAATATGTCTTACGGAAATTTTCCCGTTATCAATTTTTAATACCGCAAAACATACTGGTAAATTAAACCTTCGGGGTCCAGCACTTCCAGGATTCAGATATAACACACCTTTTTTGTAAAAGCTGTGTGGGTTATGAGAATGGCCGTACACAACTATCCGAAAACCGGAACAATATGGATCCAGATCAAGAAAATCAAGATTATGAAGAACATATATTTTAAAATCGTAAATTTCCAGAATATCAAAACTCTCTAATTCCGGATATAAACAGGGGTTATCTGTATTACCCCTTACTGCCAGAACCGGTGCAATTTCATGGAGTCTTTGAAGAATCTCCCTGCCACCGATATCTCCGGCGTGAATGATATGATCTACTTTTTCCAGTTCAGTTAATACTTCGGGTCTTAATAAACCATGAGTATCAGAAATTACACCAATTTGAAACATTTTTTTATCACTCTTTTTTTCTAACATCAGTCATACATTTCGCATGTCTAGGCTTTTTAAATCTTTTTTGTATTTCCAGACTCTTTTTGGGAATTCCGACATTCTCTTCTTCTTCAAAGAAATATTTAATCTCTTTATTATAATCTGAAATACGTTCTATAAATTTTTTTATCTCATCAGTGATTTTGCTCATAATACAAAATCCTTTTTCAGTAAATCTCCAAACATCCTGTTAATATTACGATTTTAATAATGTAATAGTTTGCCAGAAACCGGAGTGATCTCTTGATGAATTATGAATGGTGAATGATAGATTGTGGATTGGGACCCGGAATTTCGATTAAAGAACAAAAACACTGTTTACCCTTTTTACTGTCACCTTACAATCCTATCGGGGTCGGAACTCGGAACTCGGCGTCGGGATCGTTTTTTTGTATTCTTCAATTCCTCAATCGCTTTTATGGCATTGATTATTGTACGAAAACAAGAATGATTTATTTGTAATCACTCTCTTTTTTATGATTCGATACCGATACCGATTCCGACCCGGAATTTCGATTAAAGAAATAATGAATACAGTTTTACAGTTTTTCCTGTTTCATATCGGGGTCGGGGTTCGGCATCGGGATCGGAATCGATTCTTAAACACTCAAATCCAATCGCTTTTACTAACATTGAATTAAAGAATATCATTACTTTTTACTATCTCCACACTGTGTTTAATCAGCTCATCTTTGATTCTGTAAAAATTTTTGGAATCGATTGGTTTTGACGCATCTTCTATTAGTACTGAAGAGAAATTCAGATTAAGGGCATCACGGATGCTGTAATAAACACAAATATCAGAAGCCAGACCACAGAAAAAGAGCATTGATACACCTTTATCTCTCAGATAACCTGCAATTCCGGTCTTTTTCTTGTGTCCGTTATCAAAGAACCCACTATAACTATCAATGTACGGATCCATTCCTTTTCGGAAAATAGCTTCAATCTTTTTTTGATCAAGTCCGGAATGGATTTGGGCACCGTGACTGTTTTGAACACAATGATCCGGCCATAAAACCTGTTCTTCACCAAACAAATTGATTTTATCGTAACTATTTTTACCCTGATGGTTTGATGCGAAACTGACATGATCTGCCGGATGCCAGTCTTGAGTAGCAACAACCAGATCAAAAGAATTCTGAATTTTGTTTATTACAGGAATAATTTCATCACCATTTGGAACCTCAAGAGATCCACCAGGACAAAAATCATTCTGAATATCAATAATGACAAGAGCTTTCAATTCATTTTCCTTTTATATTGTTCAATAAGTCTGTCTCTTTTTTCTTTCAATCCTTTACTTATTCCTATTTTGTATATATGTGGATTTTCCATCCGTTTGTATTCTTCAGGCAACATATTTAACCTGGATTTTGTGTATTGGGATATTTCAGATAATAGTGGTTCAGGGTTTAACCGTTTTCCATTTTTCATGACCGGATTTAAAAGAGCTTCCTTTTTATAATCCTTGATCCTCATTGATTTCAGCAGTTCAAAAGGATGAAACATCATTTCAGATTCACCCTCATTATCAATGTATACAGCATCAGCTCCGATCCAGTTCCCATAACTGTCTGATAAACGCAATATCTTTTTTTTATCTGGTAGTGATGTTTTTTTGAGGGTTTCAGTCAGTTTTATTTTTGATTTACCCGAAACTGATGACATTTTATAAACCCCATCAACTGCACCGTCCGGATAACCGGTAACAAGATTTGTGCCTACGCCATAAATATCAATTGGTGCATTCTGAAGTTCCAGACTTCTGATAACAAATTCATTCAGTTTGTTTGATGCAGCGATTTTTACATAATGAAGACCAGCCTGATCAAGCATTCTCCTGCTTTCTTTTGCAAGGTATGCAAGATCTCCACTGTCGAGTCGGATCCCTTTAAGAAAGTTTCCATTTTTTTCCATCTCTTTTGCTGTTTTAATTGCATTGGGTACACCGCTTCCGAGAGTATCGTATGTATCTACAAGCAGCACACATTTGTCGGGCCAATTTTTTGCGAATTTTCTGAATGCTTCAAGTTCATTGTCAAAACATTGTACAAATGAGTGTGCCATAGTTCCGGATACAGGTACATTGTAATCTTTTCCAGCACAAACATTGCTGGTTGCATCAAATCCCCCTATTATTGCAGCTCTGCTTGCATAATATCCGCCTGGGCCCTGGGCTCTTCGCAGCCCAAAATCAATAAGTGTCTTATTACCTGATACAAGTCTTAACCGGCTTGCTTTTGTTGCAATAAGAGTCTGGAAATTTAAAATATTCAGCAGAATTGTTTCAATAATCTGCGCTTCGATGATTGATGCTTCGATTTGAACTATCGGTTCTGAAGCAAATACGATTTCACCTTCTTTACAAGAGACTATATCTCCCCTGAATCTGAAATTTTTCAGGTACGAAAGAAAACCAATATCAAAGCCGTTTTCTTTCAGAAAATCCAGATCACTTTCGTCAAACTTCAGATTTTCGGTTATATCCAGAAAATCTTCTAATCCGGCAAAAACTGCATATCCGCTATTGAACGGGTTTTTTCTGAAAAAGAAATCAAAAACTGCTTTTTGATCTTTTTTTCCATTAAGAAAATAAACCTGTCCCATTGCCAGTTCATAAAGATCGGTATATGTGAAAGTAAAATTAAACATACAGCTTCTTTATTTTGTGTGATTTGTGTTACCCGGATTGTCAGCTTTTAAAATTGTAAAAGAGAACGTACTACCTTTTCCGGTTTCCGAATTAACCCAGAGTTTACCACCATGTGCTTCAATAATATTTTTTGCTATTGTCAACCCCAATCCACTGCCCTTTTTTCTTGATTTTTTTGCGCCTTTTGTTCTGTAAAATTTTTCAAAAATTTTTCCCTGATCTTCACTATTGATTCCCGGACCGGTATCACTTACGTTAACCTGTAAAAATTTATCCTTGTCATCGACGCTTATTGAAACCTTTCCGTTTTCACCCGAATAACTGATAGCGTTATCTATCAGGTTCATAAGTACCTGTTTCAATCTGTCGTGATCTGCCAGTGTCATCAGATGATCTTCTTCAGGAATAATCAGTTCCAGTTTTTTATCTTCCGGAACCGATATGATTCTCATTGTTTCTTTTATCAATTTTATAAGGTTTTCTTTTTCCAGTCGTATTTCCGTAGAACCGGTTTCTATTTTGGTCAAGTCAAGCAGTTCATTAAGTAAAGTTGCCAGCCTTTTTCCTTCAGATTCAATTATACCAAGAAATCTTTCGCGTTCCTCTTCAGTCAAATCTATATCTTTGGCAAGCAGAGTCTGGGTCATGCCTATTATTCCGGTGAGCGGTGTACGGAGTTCATGAGAAGCCATTGAAACAAATTCACTTTTAGACTTATCAAGTTCCCGGAGTCGTTCATTTGCGGTATCCAGTTCCCTGTTCTTGATTTTAAGTTTATTTTCATTTTCCCGAAGCAATGTATCAGACTGCTTTTTTACAATCGCATTAGCAAACATCATTGCTGCTATTCTCAATACTTTCACGATTTCTTCAGACCAGGCCAGTTTTATTTTATACGATTCAAATACGAGGTATCCCAGAGTCTTTCCCTCAAAAATCAGGGGTGCAACTATAAGGGATCTGATTTTATGTTGTTCCAGTTTCTGTTTATATTCGTAATCCGGTAATTTTTCGACGTCCGGTACATAATATGTTTCGTGTTTATTTCCGTAGTTGATATAGGGGAAATTATCAATATGAATACGAACCGGATTGTAAATGTTTTTATCAAGATCCTTATTATGCCATTCGTATTCACATTTTAACCAGTTTTCATTATTTTCTTCGAATAGACAAATGCATCCCCTGTCCATGTTTGACAATTTTGTAACCAGCTTTAATGAATTATTGATAACATTGACAAAGTTATCTACATTTACATTTATAAGATGTGCAGATAAAGTACCTGTTAACTTTTCCAGATTAGCCCTGAAACGGAGTTCTTTCTCTGCCATTTTCAGTCTGGTGATGTCATTACCAATAGAAAGTATTTCTATCACATTTCCCTGCCGGTTTTTTAGAGGCTTGTTTGTGTATGTAATCCATACCCTTTCTCCATCAGAACGAACATTTTCGTGTACCATATTAACATATTTATCCGGATTCTGAACCATTTCTGATATCATTGATGAAATTTTGTATTCCAGTTCGGGTCGTTTTACAAAAAAGATAGATATTGACTTTCCCAATACATCCTTTTCAGTATACCCGAAAAACGAAAGTGTGTAATCGTTAACAAATGTAATTCTGCCGTCTGTATTCCATCTGAATATTATACTGTTGGCGTTCTCGACTATTTCACGATATCCGGATTCCTTTGCAACACCATTTTTATCCTGTTCCGGTTTTTTATGCTTGCACTGATCGTTCTGCGGGTTTTCTTTTGTTTTGGCATCAACAGTGTTCTTGTTTCTTATCATGTTTTCAATAGTTCCATTTATATTTTTTCTGGCAGATTCCTTTTCTTCAATCATTTTCCTCCTCCTTAATACATCGACTAAAGTCGGAGCAACAAGTATCCATAAATCGATTCGTAAGGTCTTGATTTATCTGTGAATGATTCAGCAATCTCTTCTGCTTCAAAACTGGTACCCATTTGGAAAGCATACGGTGCAGAAATTATTTCAGATACCAATTGAATCCTGTTCGCAATAATCGCGATAAGAGTACCTGAGAACAATATCGAATTATATGAATTTTTGTCATATTTATTGTGTCTGGCGTAATTTTTTTTATCCCGGCAATTATTATTAACAGAAAACATTTCACTCATTTTTTTGAAACCAGAAATATCTAATTTTCTACTCATCCTGTTAATCCGAAAAGATAAGGTAAAAGCGGAGTGTCTCTCTTGCTCCGGATTTTAACAATCAGGTAGCAAATTATAAGCCTGAAAAATCATATTCCTCAACAGATAAGTTAATATTCCGTCGTTTGAAACCCGTAATTTATTTTCCTGTATGAAGATACTGGTATACGGCAAGAATGGACGGTTTCAAAGAAATTGGCCCTTTAAGAAAAAACTTCAGACAACTGTTTGGTAATTGTCAATAGCAAGAACGGTACTGATTGAATATATGTCGCGATGTACCAATGCCTTGAATCAATAATCCAAAGTAATTTTCGCTATTGGGGCACACAATTCTGGAGATAATGTATAATGGAAAACAAAAAGAGAAAAGCAAACAGCAGTTCGTCTGGAAATAATCTTACGGGAATCATTGATTATCTTGATTCTGAGCTTAAAACAACACAAATAAAAGATTACTCATGCAATGGTTTACAGGTTCAGGGCAGTAATAGTGTTAAAAAGGCTGCATTGGTTGTGGATGCCTGTATGGAAGCGTACAAGATTGCTGTAAAAAAGGAATGTCAGTTAATAGTCGCTCATCATGGAATTATCTGGAATGGACTTAAATCAATAACCGGCTCCGTTTATGGTCATATCAGGTATCTTATACAAAATAACCTTAATCTCTATGCATCACATCTTCCTTTGGATCTCCATCCACAATTGGGAAATAACGCCCGTTTGGCATCAATTATCGGTCTTAAAAAACTTGAACCCTTTGGTCTTTACAATGGTATAAATATTGGATTTGAAGGAGTTTTACCGAGAGAAACAAAACTTGATCTGATTGTACAGTTACTTTGCCGTAAATTAGGCGGTGAATGTACTGTTCTTCCATTCGGAAAAGATAAAGTTAAAAGAATTGCAATTGTTTCGGGCGGCGGCGGTGGTGAACTTGATGAAGCAATAGAGAAGGGTATTGATTGTTTTATAACAGGAGAAACTTCACACCAGAATTACCATTCTGCTTTGGAAGCCGAAATTAATGTAATTTATGCAGGTCATTACTATACCGAAAAACCTGGAGTACAGGCTATCGGGAACATTCTTGAAGAAAAATTCAATATAGAAACTGAATTTATCGATGTTCCGACCAATTTTTAATTCATTCCCGAATCAGACAGTTAACTTTCTGTGTACCAATGGGCGTGCATTACAGAAAAAATTTTCGCAATATAGGGTCTGATGACTATTATTAAAATTCATTTTTACAAAGTAATAAAAAGTATTTATAGGTTTAACATTCTGCAGGGTTATCATGTTTTCAAAAAAAATACCAGTTATTAACTATTCTGACACCAGAGGAAAAAATTTTTTATTCGAGATTATTTCTTCAAGACAATCCAGAAACAGGGAGATTATTTCCCGGGTAGAAAACATTCTCGAAAACATAAAAAATGAAGGTGACAAAGCCCTTATCGAATACACCCGAAAGTTCGATCTGGTTGAACTTTCTGAAAAACAACTGAAAATCTCCGAAGAAGAGATCAGTGAAAGGGCAAATCTTGTTGATTCGGATCTGAAAAAGGCTATTAATGAAGCCGCAAAGAGAATCGAACAATATCATGAAAAACAAGTTTCAGACGGTTTTAACATGGAAACGTCTGAGGGAATTTTAGGTCAGCGTATTGTACCCCTTTCCCGAATAGGAGTTTATATTCCAGGAGGCAAAACAGTTTACCCGTCAACGGTATGCATGGATATTATTCCTGCAAAGATTGCGGGGGTTAAATCCATTGCAGCTGTAACCCCTCCCCGCGACAATCTTGATCCTGGTGTTGCCTATGCACTAAAACTTTTAAATGTTTCTGAAGTATACCGTGTTGGAGGTGCTCAGGCTGTCGGCGCACTTGCGTATGGAACCCAAAGTATTAAAAGTGTAGAAAAAATTGTCGGTCCCGGCAATGCTTATGTTGCTGCAGCAAAACGGGCTGTCTATGGCGTTGTTGATATAGATTCCATAGCTGGGCCCAGTGAGGTAGCAATAATGGCTGATGACTCAGTTAAAGCAGAATGGGTCGCACTGGATCTTCTTGCACAGGCAGAACATGGTACTGGTGATGAAGTAGCAATCTGTGTAACAGAAAACCGCGAATTTGCAGAAAAAATTGCATCAACTGTTGTTGAAGAAATTAACAGGTCTCCGCTTATGAAAACATTTGCCAGTTTACCCGATGATGCAATATCGGTGTTTGTTACAAATTCACGTGAAGAGAGTATTGGCCTTGTTAATGAGTTTGCACCCGAACATTTGCAGATCATGACCAGGGAATATACGGAGGATGTCGAAAAAATTGTAAATGCTTCGGCCATTTTTCTGGGTCCATATACCCCTGTAGCTCTGGGGGATTATTTTATCGGAACAAATCATGTTTTGCCAACAGGCGGAGCTGCTAAATTCTCGTCACCTCTTGGTGTAGACAGCTTTGTAAAAAGGATCTCGGTAGCTGAGGTTTCATCAAAGGGTTTAACAAATGCTGCACCGCATGTTTCAAAATTTGCCCGATGCGAAAATTTTATTCACCACGCTTTGAGTGTTGAAAGAAGAGTTGGTGATTGATATAACAGGTTTTGTTATAAAGTGACTTCTTTATTGTTTTCACTTTGTGATTAGCACAGGCATCCGCTGGTTTAAACAGACAGTTGTTTACATTACGGAAACAGCGAAAACAAAACTTGGTTAGTAATAAAAATATAAAGATTATCCGTGTCGCCGGACGCAATATATGCTTTAAAAGATATCTTGTTCGCCGAGCGGACACGTCCCCCGCGATAGCGTATTGCAGCTCTGAAACTTCTGTTTGGGGGCGTGTGGTAAACTGTGAATAGTCACTATTTTAGAGAACTTTTAATTGCCTTTTTTTACTTGGATCTTACTCTCAAGTTTAACTTGCATGTCCAGGTAGATACTTTAATTTGCTACTTTCATGATTCCTTTTATGTCTGAATTTATTAATGTAATAACCATTTAGATTGCAGATTAAAACGAATGCAGTATTACACAGGCAAATATCGCATATATTATTTTGAACAAGAATTCAGAGATAAAGACATTATTTGAAAAAGGAAAACATAATGAAACGGATTAAATTTACATTATTGCTTTTAATAGTCACTTTGTTTTACTCCTGCCAGAAAAAACCGATAATTATTGGTGATTTTAATGGAGAAAACCGGGTTACATTCGAACAATTAAGAGAAAACCCGGAACCCTATATTTTCAAGGAAATCAGTTTCGAGGTGGGAGACTTTAATATAATTCAACATGGAGTGGATGTAACTTCAAAAGAAGACCGCACCCTTGTTTGTTCATATAAAGAAAGAAAATATACAAGGATTGAGAAAATTATTGAAGCGTATGAAAATGGTGATACAGCATTTTTACCGGATGGAGGAAACTGGAATATATACTACAACAGTATTCTCCCAATTCAACTCGAAACATCAGAAAGTGACTGGAAACATCTGGAAAACAGATACACTATCCCTGAGCAATACATTAAAAACGACAATAAATTCATTTACACTTCAGAGAACACAGATTCACTCATATTCAGTGGAGTACTTTTTGAATCAAGAAGAGTTTTAATGAAAGATTCATTGAGAAAAGAGTTAAAAAGCAAATATAAAAAAGAATTCAGCATTACATATAACCGCGTTTATCTTACAGGAATAAAAATTATTCCACGCTGATATCTTTTACAAATGTTGTATCGACCAGTTTTCCCTGTGAATTCTTTGACTTGAGCATAAATTCTCCATCCGGGTCAAGAGATAATCTGAAAGATACGTTAGCCTTTTTTGATAACAAAGGCATCCTGTAAAGGAGCTCATTTCTTACATTTGACATTATTTTGAATTTATCCAGTGGTATCTTTACATATCCGGTATAGTTATTACCATTTACTTTCAGGCTATTTATTACCATACAGTCAAGATTACCACCCTCTCTATAAACACAGTAATCATCATCTTCATAAACCCATAAATACACAGGGATTTCGCAAGCAAAATTATATATAACAACCGCAGCAGTTATTGTTTCATCCAGATTGAATTCATCTTTTGATAAAGAAATACCTGCATAAGGAGTAATTATAGTACAGTAATCATCAGTTTCTTCTGTTTTCGCTTTTGTGATTTCGTCGTCTTTGTACTGCTCATCATTGAGATAAATAATTCCTGCAATTTTTTGATCTCCGCTCAAAAGATTTTTGAGGAATTCCTTTCTTATAGGATCTGTAAAGAACTCACTGCTTATTGTCATTTCATTAGTTATAATAATTTTATCAGGGTATTCAGGCATTTCACCCTTTGTATCATTTCTTTCTCTTTTGATTTCCTCACTAAATACCGGCAGTACCCACTTATAGTTTTCTGAAGACAACGATTTTTCCTTTATACAGAGGTCAAGACTGTAATGAGAAGGATCTGGCTGGCCGCGATAATTGGCATAAACAGAAACTTTCTGACCTAATAAAACATGTTTTTTAGAAAAATATGCTTTTCCCTCATGCGCATGAACATTACCCCAAATAAAAGAAAACGGTTTCAGGCCTGCTACAGGTTTGCCTCCGATAAAAAGCTTATCTCCTATGGAAATACCCGATCCGGTAAGATGCATAATCTGGTAATGTAGTGCACTGTAGTCTATCTGAGCAAGATTTGAAACAGTAGCGTAAATCTGTGAATCGAGACTTAAAGTATGATCTATTTTCAGAAACGGATTAAATATAGCCTGTATTTTCTCCTGCATTGCAGAAAGAAAATTTACATCAAATCCTATTTTACCTTCACTTTTTAACGAAAGGGATATACCCAGTTTCAGTTCTACCCAGGTAAGTACATATTTAACCGTATCGGCCCATTTCCACGCCTCAGGAAAATCTGCATCTAATTTTTCCTTATCCATCATCGACCACACCGCTCCAAGCTCAACCGCAAGTGATATAATTCCCATTGGATCGAGACTGCCATTAAGAAAATACTCCTCCTGGTCTTTTCCTGTTTTCTTTTTACCAAAACTTACCTGCGCCGCCAAAGCAAAACCCAGTTTAAGTATCACTGCCCATTCAAGCCAGGCAAAATATCCCGGAAGATTACTACCGCAAAGCTCCTTCGTTTTCATGGCTTCCCTGAAAACATAATCGATATTAACCAGCTTTCCATCTGATTCACCAAAACCAAGTGTTCTATTGATATTTTTTGAATTATTTGAATTCCAGAAAGAATTCTGACGTTCTTCATACTCTTCTACAAAACTCGCATATTCGGTATCACTTCCTGTCAATGCAATAGCATACGCCTGTTTGAAAACTACTGCAAAAAACTGACACAATCTCTGTTCTTTATCAAAAAAATGCTGATCCGATAAGTCTTTACCTTTGAAAACTTCATGAAGTTTCTTGTTCTGGAAACTCTTCTTAAATGATTCTTTGTCGTGTACAGGTCCCATGCTCGCAAGTATTGCCGCATGTTTTGGAAGCGCAAGCGCATCAATAAGTGATTGAAACTTTTTCTTGTCGTTTTGCCCCTCTTTTATTTTCCGCAAGAAAGCAAGGAGAACAAAATACGCAATGCATGTTGATAATTGAAGTATCCATGTGTGCTGCGGATCTTTTGCTATAGAAGCAACCTGCTCATCAGTGAAAAGTTTGTCGATCTTTTCAAGTACTTCTGTGGGCAAAAGTAAAATATATACAAGTTCCTGCCTGTATGAATCCACCGAACCAGTATTCTCTCCCCATGGATTTACAACTATCTTGTTTCTTTTCCAGGTATGATTTCTAAATGAATATGGACGAAAACAGATATCCTCTTTATCCAAAGAAGGCGTATTGTTATAATTCTCAAATATAAACCCTTTCCCATTTTCACCGGGAGAATCCACTGTAAACATAGTTTTCATGCATCTCTCCGATTCATCATCAGCTACATCTCCTGCCATTGGCGGCGGGCTCCAGCAGTAGTCCAGATTACGTACCCAGATCTTCAAATATGACCCGGCTTCGTAACGGTCTATTGAAGAGATTATTTTGTTTATCGAATCCTTGTCTTTTCCCTTGTCAGAGAGATTTTTCGCGATTTCCTGTTTCATGGATGCTGCTTTTCTCTCCCGGTCTTCTTTTGTTTCATCATTGCGTATAACCGCTTTAACCTTTATCTGAATTGTATTGCATGTACCGTCTTCATTTTCAATAAGTCTGTAATTTATTTTCTCCCTTACATGATTTTTATCTCTATTTGAACAGTAGATCCCTTCAACAACAATTTTTTTACCATCAGGTTCCGGCTTATATCGTTCATAAGCAGGTGTTTGGCCATTAACCTTATTGTTCTCTCCACCGTGTTTGCGACTCCACACTATTTTAGCTTCATACCAACCGGCCCGCGGAATATCATCAGTAACCCACCCTTTTTCCTTTTCCAGTCGTTTACGGTCTCCTCCTATGGAAGCCGGCTGTAAAAAACCCCAAACATGAATGTTTGGAAAAGTCGTGTAATCTCCATCTATTATGGGCTTATATGTTTTTACCTGAATGATTATCCACTGGCTTACCTGTGTACATATAACTGTATTGCTTTTTCCTTTTGCATGAATCCGTGCAGCTTCCTTTAACATTTCATCAATTGGTATACGTGAACTGCCCTCAAATTCCGGGATATTGTTGCTTTTCTGGGCATATTCAACCACCTGTGATGTAGCTTTACCGCGGTCTTTTCGCAAATTCAAGGCTGCATTTGCCCTTTGTAATATGCCCTCTTTTTCTATCAGGCTGTAATGCGGAGCATAATACCGTTTCGTATCCCATTTGTTTCTATCCGCATCACTCCAGAATATATCAACACGACGCCATGAATCGGGAGCGCTCAGGCTCCTTCTATTGGATATAATTGAATTTGCACCAGACATTTTTTATTCTTGCTTATTCTGTTAAAGTGTTTAAAAGATCTGTTTCTGTATCTTTATCTTCATTGTTTTCAAATTCTGAATTATCCTGATTCTTACCAGAATCATCAGGATGAATATGAAGCGTATCTCCTTCAAAAAACGGAAAACCAGGAATTCCTACATTAATTGAAGGTGCATCAGGGAGAAGTAATTGAAAATTCTCTGTGGTTTTTATTGAAAACTCACTGTAGATTTGTTTAAAATCCTTATCTGTAATTTTAACCTTTTTATTCTCTTCAAAATTTATTTGCATATTAGTAACATTATCAACAATATTAGCTTTAAAAGGCACCCACACGTAACTATATCTCAATCCATTGACATAATCAAATAGACGAGCGCCTTTTTTCTCTATCTCTTCGTCCCCCTGCGTATCATCCCATTTAGGAATGGTAAGCTCCAACCCGGGTTCAAGTAAATCCGGATTATCTCCAATTGTTTCTTTATTTACTTCATAGAGATATTTCCAGGAAGTAATACCGTAGTCAATTGCGATTTTCCCCAGATCTTCACCTTCTTCAACAGTATGAGTCTTCTCAAATTTCTTTGGAAACGGACGTGCTGCCAGAAATTTCACAAACGCTATCCACACCTCATCATCAAACGGACCATCTTCATCCTTTATGTCATGACCCAGAAGCTTAAGTCCGCGCCTGAGGTTTTTCACATTTATCTTGTGCTCTTCGTCTTCAAAGCGATCCGGGTGATCATCCATCTCCCTGACCTTTGAATCCTCCATGCCGTATAGAAGCATGAACCGTGTGGGCATGATATTGGGATCATTATCCGGACTGGTGTCTTCACCGTTAATATATGCTCTTGCAATCTCTGTCAGTCTTCCGTAGTCAAGATGTGACGCAAAATGACGGGCAGCTTCATAACCTTCATTTTTTTCTACACTTTTGAGTACCTCTACAATATCAGAAAGTGTAA
>Ga0209723_1001641_pt1 | contig 33823 bp, 37 predicted proteins | sample BiotimSIPDNA_2_FD_185750 | JGI IMG/M metagenome (GOLD analysis project Ga0209723, IMG submission 185750) | Anaerobic biogas reactor microbial communites from Washington, USA - Biogas_R2 time_0 SIP DNA (SPAdes) (version 2) | ecosystem: Engineered > Bioreactor > Anaerobic > Unclassified | place... | reverse complement strand
AGGGGAAGCCTGCAGGAAGGAAAGACCGAATTCATTGCACGGGTCGGGGGCGAGATTGTTGTCGTCAGGGATGTCCCGGCGAGTCCTACTACGCCCGGCTCAAGTGCCACGGTCCGGTGACGACTATTACGTCACCTTCACCCGGAGGACCGTCCGGGTCTCGTCCTACCAGGACGACGCCATCCGCGAAGCGGTCGAGACCTGGGCCAACACCGTTCCCGCCCTGGCATGAAGGGGACTCATCCACCCCGCTCTTTTTCCCTGCACCAGGAGCCTGGCAATCGGGGCGGCTCTCCTCCCTGTGGGGGCGTTTTGTCTTCCGGGCGGCGGTGGATGTTCTCAAAGAGGAGATCGGATCCGGAGGATATCCCCCCCAGCGAAGAGGAGATCGGAGCGGGAAAAGTATCATCTGCCGGGAGCACCCACGTACGCATATTCTGGAGTGTGCGGCATGGGAGTGCGATACATCTGTGATGCAGAAGGAAGAAAGACCGGCGTTATCGTGCCCATCGGCCTCTGGGACAGCCTGAACCCCGAAAAACCTGCCGGTGAACGGGTTGGGGTTCCGGATCCCGGAAGATATCGGGGCATATACAGAGACTTAAACGTCGATCTAAAGGCTGAGATCCGGAACCTGCGGGATGAAACTCCCCGACGCGGTCATTGCAGCCACCGCTCTGGCTCACGAATGCGTACTGGTCACCCGAAATGAACGTGACTTCTCCGGGATCTGCACGCTCGAGGTCGTAAACCCGATCGACGACGAATAAACTGATGGGATCCGGAGAAACGGCAGGATACAAGAGACAACCCACGAGACCACCGTCACGAAACTCACCCGGAACCCCGGTTCGGGAGATCCCGGCCCGGGAAAGAATGATTGACACTCTCCACGGCTAAAGTCGGGGGCTTGCTTGCGCCCCTTGAGCCCCCATTATTCCGTCACCAGCAGAGAATACACCGAAACTGACCCCGTTCGCCGGCTTTCTGCTCTAAAGAAGATGAAGACATGGCCTGCCGTTCTGCCTCGTGCGAGACTGCCAGACCGAAAAACGTGCTATTATCACCGCAACACATGCCGGTTCTCACGACCCGGAGCGTTGTGCCGTGAGGAGTAACACCCATGACGGACTTCATGCAGAAGACCGTCAACCGGGCGGTGGGGCCCGTGACCTCAACGGCGCGAGTACTCCTTGTGGGCCCTCTCGATTGTCATGATCTTCGCGATCCTGACGGTGTTCTCCTCGTGCTCAATGGTGTAAAAGACGGTGAAGGATCTGCTGATATGGAGGCGGTAGACTGCGGGGGGATGGGGGCATTCAAGTTTTTCCTTGTTCCCTCCCGGAAACGGGTCCTCCGAGAGATCCTGGATCTTTTCGACGACGATCCGTCGGGTTTTTGGGGGGAGCCGCTTTAAGAACTCCCGTGCCTTTTTCTCGATCAGAACGGTGAACACGCTCTCAGTCGTCCCGCAGAATCTCGTCCGGGTCGAAGGCTACGAACTCGCCGGTCTCCTCGATCTCGACAACCATCTTCCAGTCGCGATAGTCACGCTCGCGCCGGATCATCCGGCTGAGCAGCTCATCGTAGCTCTCTCCGGCTTCTTTGAGGTCGTGCAGGTCCTTCCAGGTGGGCTCCTTCACGGGAATGCGCTTGATCTGGCTGCCGGCATCGCTTGTGGCGGAAGACATGCATCTCTGTGGATCATTATGGTATTTATTGATGTGCACAATTGCCACAATGAGTAAAAGTGCCACAATGAGCGCCCCGGCTGAACAGGTACTGCAGCGCCTGCTCTGACCCTGCCGCAACGTCACAGCTCATATCGACAGAAGAGTACGGAAACAGCTACGGATGCACCGCGCGGACTGCCCGACGCGATCTCTCCGCTCTTGCCGAAATGAGCACAATTGCTGTGAAACAGGAGGGGCGACTGCGGCGATATATGCTCAATCCATCATTCCGGTCATTGCGGACAGTTGCGGACAATCCCGGACAGAACCCGGACTGAGGGAGAAGGGTAAAACCCATACCCAACGAGCAAAACTGCCGAAAATCAGAGGAACGGGCACTGAACCCGGTAACAGTATCCGGACAATTGCGGACAGCCAGCATCCGGGGACCACCCCCCTTCACGTTCATCCTGCGCACACCTCGCCTTCACCACGCACCATCACCCCGGTCCCCGGCACCTCCTCCCCGGGGTGGAGCGAGAATATGGTGGGTGTCGGCCCCTCTCCTGCGACGGGAAGGAGAGGATCTGCGCCGGTAAGCGGGAAAGAATGATATGCGATGCAGAAAGAGATACAACGATATGAGACGACGCCACCTGCTGGATGCGGAAGGAAAAGATGGGGTTCTCCGCACCATCCGCACGGTCCTCGCCGGATTTGACGAGATCGAGGTGGGGTATGTCTTCGGAACGTTCTCGCAGGGGGATTTCGGCGACGTGGACGTTGCAATCCTCGTCACCGGCGAACCCACCCCCTACCAGGCGATGCGGTTCGCGCGGAAGATCGAGCGGGAACTTGAGCGAGGGTTTTGTTACCGTTTTGAGGCTGACGTGAAGATCCTCAACACCGCCCCGGTCTCTTTCCAGTACGAGGCCATCAAGAGCGGCCGACCCGTATTCTTGCGCGACAGAGAGCGGAGGATCCGGTACGAGGCGGGCGTGCTCTCCCGGTACCTCGATTATGCGGATACGCTCGACTGGTTCGACCGGGTTCTGCTCACGAGGGCCTGAGCATGGTCAGGGACGAAGGGGTCCTCACCCACCTCCGGGAACTGGACGAGGCAGCCGGGGACTGGGAACGCTACCGGTCCATCACCCTTGAAGATCTGAGAAACGACCGCGATAAGAGGAATATGGTGTTGCATGCGCTCCTCGTCAGCATCCAGGCATCGATCGATATCGCCAACCACCTGGTCGCGGCCTCGAGCTCCCGGCGGCCCGAAACCTACCGGGAGAGTTTCATCATTTGCCCCAGATCGAAGATCTGAGGCAGTTGCACTGAAAGTGCAACTCTATGTGACGAGGGGCTGATCCCGGAAGACCTCGGGGCCCGGCTCTCCGACCTCGCGGGCTTTCGGAATGTTCTGGTCCACCTCTACTGCCGGCTGGACCTGGACGAGGTCTACGGGGTGCTCCAGGACGACCTTTTAGTCGTGAACCGGTACCGCGATCTGGTTCGGGCGATGCTCCGGGATCGCCTCCTCCCGGAGTGACGGCTACGCGCTGGAGTGAACCGGGGAGGGTTTCCTCGCGCTGTTCACCGCTCCGCCCTCAAAACCCCCGGGTTTTTCAAGTTTCGGACGTTCACACCTTCGGTGCTCCTGCTCCGGTTCTAACGAACCATCGCGTCCTGCGCCTCCATTCTCTGCAGCGAGTCGCACCTAACGGTGCGACCGCTCCGGCCCTGCGGCCCGTCGCATCTTACAGATCCACTTCACATCCCGGTTCGTCTCGTAAACGAGCTCCCGGGTGGTCTTTGCGTCGGTCATCCCGGTAACCCTCCCGGAGGAGAGCAGGACGGGGAAGAGAAAAAGGCTGACCGTAAGGACTATATGCAGAAATCTCGGTAGAAAAAACGCTTGTCCGGCCGCGACCGGCGGCAGAGTATTGTCGCCGGTTCAGGAGTTACTGTACCTCCCCGGCGGATCTGCCGGCCTCACCCGGTGAGTTCAACCTCGCCTGCCGCGAGAGGCCGGCAGCAAAGCCTGCCGCTGTGGACGTCCTTCATCACGGCATCGATCTTCCGGGAAACTTCCGCGCTGTAGTATGCCTCGCCGCAACGGTCGCAGATGAAGGCCGGGACATCCCTGATGACGATGATCTCGTCCCCAACCCGCGCCATGAACTCGGTCTTTCCTTCCTGCAGGGTTCCTTTACAGAACGTGCATCGCTCTGGAATCATTCCGCATCCTTTTCAGAGATACCGGGCAAAATCGTCGGGATCGATCTTTGCCAGCTTCAGAACCCCGCGGAGTGTGCCGATCTTCAGTTCGTCGTGCAGCGGGACGACTGTCCCCACCTTACCCCCGGGCGTCGCCTTTGACAGGCGCACATGGCTCCCGGTCTGCCCGCTGACGACGAATCCGTACTGCTTCGAGAGTATCTTTATCACGGTCTCGCCCGATACCGGCTTAAGCCCGGGCACCCTCGGTCACCTCAAACGTCGTGATGATCGGCCTTCTCCCGTCTTCCAGCGGGAATTCCTCTAAGTACAACTCCGTAGCCTCTTTGAGGTTGGCTACCGCCTCCTCTACCGTCCGACCCTGGCTGACGGTGCCGACCTCCGGGCACTCCGCGACGTACATATCCTCTTCCCTGTAGAGCACGGCCGTGAACGTCCTCATGATCTCACCGATAGAATAGCATCTCTCTTCGTGGTGATAATACTGACCGACGTATCCGGGTGGTCATCTCCTCCGCTGTGCCCCTCGGGTGACGACTACTACGTCACCTTCACTCGCACGACCGTCCGGCTCTCGTCCTACCAGGACGACGCGATCAAGACCGCGGTCGAGGCCTGGGCCGACGCCGTCGGCGAACTGGCGTGAGGGGGACTCTTTCCCCTTCACTTTCAACCTGCGCACGGCCACCCTTTATACCATTCCCCTTCTCCAGACTGGATATGAAGTGTTCCCCTCCCCTCCGCTACGACGAGACCCTCTTCCGGGACCGTGAGGTCTTCGAGTTCACCCACATGCCCGGCGATCACCGCAATGGGGTGGACACACAGGAGACGATAGGCAAGGGCCTGCCTGAGAACCCGGAGCTCATGCGGATATTGCAGGACAGGTTGATCGAGGAGAAGATCAAGCGAGGTGATACTTGCAAGGGTGCTCCACATGAACCGGCGCGAGACGTACGAGCACCTGAAGCACAACCCAAAGAACGTGCGGTTCAAAGACCTCTGCCGTGCGGCGGAAACCTTCGGGTTTCGCCGGAAGGGCGGGAAGGGCAGCCACACCGTGTACGTGCGGGACGGGATTCCTGATATCCTCAATTTCCAGAACGTGAAGGGGAAAGCAAAACCGTACCAGGTAAGGCAACTTCTTAAGATTATTGAGCACTATACTCTGTTGGGGGATGAAGATGCCACATAAATATGCAATCGAGATCTTCTACAGCGATGAGGACGAGGGGTTCATCGCCGTCGTCCCGGAGCTTGCCGGCTGTTCCGCGTTTGGCGAGACGGAAGAGGAGGCTCTCTCTGAAGTGAAGGTGGCTATCGGCCTCTGGCTCGATACCGCCCGGGAGGAGGAGCGGGAGATCCCGGAGCCGAGCGGCCGGGAGCAGCTGCGGGAGATCCTTGCGGGCAAGGGCGTTGCGTGCGAACCACGGGAAATAGCGTAGACCTTGTAGAGGCTTCCACCCTCGGTTTCTCACACGCTCAACGTTGAATCTTTTCCACAGTGAGAATAGGTGACTGCTCCCCCGACTTCAGTCGGGGGCATCCAGGGTATTTCAACCCAGAGATTGCAGTCTCATAACATTGATCGCCGCATTCTGGTAACCTGTTATGAGGACCGTTTCCATGGCCTACACCTATGTTGTGGCCTTTTTCCGTCTTATCCCCGATAAAGTCATGCTAATCCCCTCCCCCGTCCACCCTGTAGTTATCTGTCATATTCCCGGGAAGAGTTGCACTGCAAGTGCAACTGCCTCAGATCTCCGATCTGGGGCATCTGGCAGGCAAGGAGTAAGACCCATGGCAGACTTCGTACAGAAGACCGTCAACAAGACGGCGGTCCGGGACCTCGCCGTCCCGATCGCCGACGTAACGTCGTTGAACACCCTCATCGAGAGCGTCATCGCCGACAACCCCTTCGGGTGCGTCGGGTATACCGGTGCCGACGGGCAGCCGGTCGCGGCAGTCATCCGGAACCGCGAGCACTACACCGCGAAGGTGGACTTCATCGACGCCGTCATCGCGCTGGAGTGAGAGGAGGTCTTTTGCCCCCACTCTCTTCCCCGCGCCGGGAGCCTGGCAACCGGGGCGTCTCCCCTACCTGTGGGGGACGTTTTGTCTTCCGGGCGGTGGTGGATGTTCCTGGAGAGGAGGAGATCCGGAGAGTACCCTCGCCGGCGAAGAAGGGATCGGAGCGGGAAAAGTATCATCTGCCGGGAGCACTCATATCTCCATATTCTGGAGTGTGCGGCATGGGAGTGCAATACATCTGTGATGCAGAAGGAAGAAAGACTGGCGTTATCGTGCCCATCGACCTCTGGGACAGCCTGAATGCCGAAAAACCTGCCGGTGAACGGGTTGGGGTTCCGGATCCCGGAAAATATCGGGGCATATACAGAAACTTAAACGTCGATCTAAAGGCCGAGATCCGGAACCTGCGGGATGAATGGAACCGGATATGAGTCGGTACCTGCTCGATACGAACATCCTCATCTACTACCTTGCAGATGCCGTTCCGCCGGCGAGAGTAAATGAGATCGAAGAGATGCTCACCTCTTCATTTCGTGTTTCAATCATCACAAAGATCGAATTTCTCGGGTGGAAGAAGCATACTCCGGAAGGGTATGCGATAGCCGAGGACTTTATCCGTTCTGCGGAAGTATACCCTCTGATCGATACAATTGCGGACCGCGCTATCCACCTGCGTCGAACTTGCGGGATGAAGCTCCCCGACGCGGTCATTGCAGCCACCGCTCTGGCTCACGAATGTGTACTGGTCACCCGAAATGAACGTGATTTTTCCGGGATCTGCACGCTTGAGGTCGTAAACCCGATCGACGGCGGGTAGATGCGGCGCAGTGGTTTCGCGTGGTACTGGCGGTCAGTGAGACTCAGGGCTGCTCGCATCTTGTCCGATGCAGATGTCCAGAGCACCCCATCAACACCAGGAGTTCGCTTGCCTTTGTTCTGTGTGACGATCCGCACCGCGAGGAGTTTCGCGGAGTAGGTATGCGTCAGCAGATACCTGAGACGTTTGACCATATTCCATTTTCCTTCGTGCGTTGCCTTTGCAATCCGGGTTTGTAGCCCGTTAACAATGGATTCACGATCCCCGCCGAGATCGTCGTGAGACGGAGTGAGGGGGCGACTTTCTTTCGTTTCGGCATACAGAGCGGCAATATGTTTCCGGTGTGATCGTCGAAGCAGATCATATGTAGTCACAGGTGAAACATCCTCTGGATGGCACCACGGAACGTACCCGGGACCTGCATGCTCTGCAGGGAACCGGTGAGCAGGAGGGGGGCTTTGCGGCACGTCGAGGGCTGCCTCCGGTCGTCGGGCTGGCCTGCAGGGGAAAAGCCGTCGCTCATCATCACGATACAGGGGCGGCACGACAGATCCTACTGGCTGGTGGTTCTTGCGCGGCCCGACGCCACGCTCGAAGACCTCGACTCCCTGATCCGCGACGTATGGGTGGAATGCTGCGGGCACATGAGCGCGTTCTCCATCGGCAAAGAGAGTTACCTGAGCGGCGAGGACGAGCCGGGAACGAGCATGGCAATCCCCCTCTCCGGGTTGGTCCCGCCGGGAAGCACGTTCTCCTACGAATACGACTTCGGCTCCACGACGGAGCTGGACCTGAAGGTGATCGGTGCAATACCCATAATGCCTCCGGAGAAACCGATCTGCCTGATCGCGAGGAACAACCCCCCGCCGTTCCCCTGCGACGCCTGTGGGAATCAGGCGGAATTCAGCCTGTTTGACGATGAAGACGGTACCCTCCGTTTCTTCTGCCGCGAATGCCTCGTCTCGGCCGAACCCGATCCGGAGTGCACGGAGATCATCGAGAACTCCCCGAGAACCGGTATCTGCGGCTACGTTGAGGACCCTGATGCCGCGGTGTACTGGTATCCGCCGGGATGGAACGCGGAGGATCTCGCATCCCCGGAACTCGAAGAGATCCTGAAGAAACTCCCGGAGTTCGATCCGGACGACTGCATATATACTTTCGAAGACCCGCCCGGGGACGCAGAGGTGCAGGCCATGATGGATGCCGTCTGTGCGGATATCGGCCCGGAGATTGAGGCGTTCATCGCCGATGAGCGGGCCGCGCACGGGGAGTTCTACGGTGCGCTGGCGGGAGAGACCGTTATGGAGTTCTGCGTCTTCACGTACGGCCTTCGCGGAAAGACTATCCGGGAGTGGGATGCCCGGCTCGTACGCACGTGCCTGATCGAAGAGATGGCGCAGAACCCGATCTTCCCCGAGGAGTGGCTTGAGAACGCCGTCCCGATCCTCTGCCGGTTCCTCTCCTCCATGGAGGCGGCCGGCAGGCTGCAGAATGCCGCGGAACTGATCGCAGTACTCAAAGAGGCGGAACCCGCCTTCCGGGCCGCGGCCACGAGCCCGGAGAAGTATCGCGACCTTTCCGGTCGTATCTTCCAGCGGGCGCTCGACGCAGGGGTCGACCCGGAGGATGAGCGTGCCCTGATGAACTTCGTCCAGCGCGAAGTCGTAGTAATGGCCGGGATGGACCCGGACGATGCGGATCTCATCGAAAAAATCGAATATCTATTTAAGGACGACGGAATCGCCCCGAATTCCGGGGATCTGCGGGTCTCCGCGATCCTCTTCAGGTGCGAGGAATTCTGTGCCCGGCTTGAAGACGGCACGATCCCGGGACGTTGCGGGGCCATCGTCGGCGACCTGGCCGCCCACCCGGCAGCACCGCTCTCGCGGGGGGACGAAGACCTCTGGAGTGCGGCCGTCGTCTATGCAGCATGCCGGGACGTGGGCCTGATCCGGCCGGGAAAGGGGGGGACCCCGTTGGCCCGGGAGATCGGTTCCTTCTTCGATCTCGAACCGTCATCGGTTCGGAACAAGGTGGCCGCGCTCAAAAAATATCTCACGGGTACGCCGGGAGCGGAAGACTGAGCCGTGCCGGGAGCACACGCGCAGGCGGGATGCGAACCGGCGTACGATTCCGGTTCCCGTCGATGGCAACCCCTTCGGGTGCGCCGGCGCTGTTGGAGGGCCGTCCCCGCGCGATTTTTGTCTGCATGATCCCGGGCGAGGGCCGGTTACAAAAATCCTTTCTCATCGAGGAGCCGGGCGATCAGCCGCACCTGTCCGGGATCGCCGACGGCCGTCTCCCATTCTTCCCGGATGGAGGAGAATGCATCGTCGCAGTAGTCGGGCGCTTCGTCGAGGAGCGCGGAACCCGAATCCTGCTCGAACCGTCGGATCCCGAGGAGAATGCCCGCGCAGAAGAGGCGCGACTCGTCGGCCATGCCGCGCCGGAGGTAGGCTGCCATCTCCTCCTTATAGGGCGCAACAATCTCGTCCATCATCTCCCATGCCCGCTCGGACGGATAGAGGTAGCCGCCGTCGTGGGTTCTGCCCGAAGTTTTCCAGACGTCCTCGATCTCGATGCCGGCGAGGTCGCCCGCGAGCGAGTCGGCGATCTCCTCGCTGCCGACGATCCGGAGGACGTCACGGGCAACGCCTTCCGCCCGTGACGCGAGGGTAGGGTCGTCGCGGATGAACTGTGCGAGGACATCCTGCGCCTGTTCGGCGCTGAGTGAGTCGAGGAGGGGAGTCACGGATGCGGTTTTCTTTCGTTTCGGCATACAGATCGGTACCCGCGGAGGACAGATAGCATTGCCGGAGCCGAAGCGGCGGGAGGGACGTGAGGTTTGCAACGCAACGAGCTTTCACCGGGACGGGCTGTTCCGGGGAGAGCGGCACCTGCAGTCTTATAATGACTGATGAGCAAGGGGTAAGCATGGTGCTCGAAGAGACGCTGGTGGTGTACGATCCGGACGAAGCCAGGAGGATTGCTGGCGAGCTCCGGAAAAAGGGGATACCGGTCCGCATCGTGCGCAAGGACATCCTGGTACGGTCGATCGACGTTATCGGCAGGATCCGGGACCTCAAAGCCGCAATCGAGGAGGGGATCGCGCAGATTGGGGAGGACGACGATGCCAGGCCGCGGCTCAAGAGAACTCTCGCCTCACTGGGAGAGGACGAAGAGGAGATTGCAACCTTCCTGCAGCAGCATCCTCCCGGCAAAGCAGTCACCCCGGTTATGCCGAAGAAAAACCTGCTCGAACTCTATCAAGCGTTCCGGACGGAGGGAGCCGGTGAGGAAGAGGTGAGTGGCGAGATCGCGAAGATCCTCAAGAGCCGCAGGATCTTCGCGCTTCTCGAACGAAACGGGCTGATCGAATGGACCAAAGACGAAGAAGCAATCCTGCACGGGCATGCCGATCCTGCAGATCTGGTTACCGCGCTTTCCGGGGAGATTATCGAAGAAATCGGACTCGAAACCCTGAAAAGACATGCCGTCAAGACCAGCATGACGATCATCTCCGAGCCTGATTACCGCCTGGAATTCAACCCGGAGGCGATCAGTATGATACAGATCGCGGATCTGGATGAACTCGTCAACGAGATGGAGATCGATCTCGACGCATATGATCTGTTCCGGGACAGCGTCTATGCAAAAAGAACGGTCGCCTCCAGGGTAATAGGTATTTTCGAAGGACGCGGAACAGTTCCGGCCGAGGAGATCTTTGCTGTCCTGCAGAGCGACGTCTTTGAAATACCGGGCAAGATCGAAGAAATCACCCTGGATCTCGACCTCGACTTCGTGAAAGGGCTGCTCGACGATATGCGGAGGATCGGGGTGATCCGCAGAAAAGGGGCGGGATACCGGTTGGCGTGACGCACCCGGGCACCTACAGGCATCCTTCCGACAGCCAAAACCGCCTCTCTCTCCACAGAATACATCCGAACCCATGCAAAATAAGTATCTACCAGAAGTAAGTCGCTGACATAGGGGTACAGAGTTAGTAGTCACCGGACTGCACCCCGCTCAAACCGTTCCTGCTCCCGCCGCTCCGCGGGGCGTCCTGCGTACCCGCACAACGGCGGGAGAACCTTCGCTCATCGCAACTTCGCCTCCATCTCCGCTATCCATCCCTTGACCCGGTCGATCGTGCTCTGAATGTCGGAAATCCGCTCGTTCTCCTCGTCAATCCATCCTTCTACGCGGTCGCGGTAGGAGTCAGACCATGCCGAGTCTCTCATCTCCTCCAACTTGGAGAGGTTCCTCTGTCTCCGGTCCAGAGCAGACTCGAGGCTATCGAGGCGATCCGTCAGGTTCGCAATGTTTTCTCTCGTCCGCTCCTCCCACGCTTCTTTCTTGGCTATCGCCTCCCGCCTTCTGGCCTGACGGGTCTCCCATGCGGCTTGCTTCTCGGCATGATACCGCTCGATCACCGCGCTCCTTGCACGTTTCCATTCGTCCCACGCTACATTCAGGGCCTCCGATGCTCTCGTCAGGGCTTCAAACGCCTCCTGTTTATCCCTGCCGGACATCCGGCCCTTGTTCCGGGAGAGGTAGGCCCATCCCTCTCCCATGGTCTTGCTGCACGCTATAAGTTCGAACTTCCGGTCGTCGAACGGGCCAAGTATCGCATCGAGGACCTGAGTGATGACGATCGAGAGTCCTCCGGTGATGAGCGCAAGAAACACATCGTCCGACTCCGATGACGGAGTCGCCCTCCGTGCAAGCGAAAGGATTTCCGATAAGTGAGAGTTCGATTCGCTCACTCTTGCTGTAAATTCTTCCTTTGCCCTCTCCTGGGACGCTTTTACCTCTGCAATGATTGTTTGAAAGCGATCCCATGCCGCCTGCCTCTCCCGGACGGTTGGAAACTTCGATCCTTTAAACGCCTGATTGATACTCTTTATCTCATTCCATACCTCTTTCCACGTTCTGTTGCGTCTTTCGGCCTCGCCGATCAAACGCTCCAGTGAGTCCAAGAGCCCTTTAATCTCCGATCCGTCGGTCATGGGTGCGCACTCTCATCTTCACATCAAACGGAAATCAGCGTGTCAGTATCTGGGTGGGAACGCTTCAAGCGAGGCTTGCGGCGAGAGAGACCCCTCTCTCACCCGCCCGCTCCAGCCAGGTACTCCCGCGAAAGCCGGGCGATATCCTCCAGGTCGCAGACCAGGTACCCGTCTTCTCTTAGATCTTCTTTGCCCTCTATGCTCTTTGCTACCAGGGCAAAACGTTCGTTCCTGCTCTCGTTTCGCCATCTCACCATGGAGGCCTTCTCCCGGAGTGCCGCAAGGATACCGCGGGCCTGGCGGCGGTTGAGAACGGACCACTTGCATTCGCAGAAGAGGGCATCCCCGGAGACCTCGTTCAGGCCTACGAGATCGATCTCCGTCTCCTTCTGCCACCATCGCCCCAGCCGCGAGTACGAGGAGCCAAACAGAATCCCCCTGCGAACGAGGTCGAGAGCGAGTTGCTCGAACATCTCTCCGCAATAGGGCGCGATCTCTTCCCTGATGGAGGCGAGCACCTCCCCGCTCTGTCCCGTCTCGGTCTCCGCCCTCCGGGGATACACGAAGCGGAACCAGAACCTGAGGTAGGGATCGGTCAGCCGGTAATGCCTTCTCCGGTAGCCGGCATGGGCGGTCACCGGAACCTCATCTCTGATCAGGTGCATACGCGAGAGGACGGCAAGGTACTTGGAGACCAACCCTTTATCAAGCCCGGTCCCCTGGCAGAGGGATGCGCTCGTGGTATACCCCGCGGCGAGAGCGCGGAGAATGGCCATGTAGTTCCCTGCTTCGCGGAACTCATACTGCATCAGGATCTCGGCTTCGGAGTACAGGTATGCACCTTTGCGGAGAATCTGCTCCTCCACGTTCTCCCAGAATGTTCGGTCGGGGCGAAACAGACGGAGATAGGCGGGAACTCCACCGATCGCGCACCATGTCATGACGAGTTCCTCCTCGTCGTAGGGGAGGAACCGGCGAAGGTAGGGGTAGGAGAGAGGCTCGAGCTGCCACTGCCCCGTCCTCCTGCCGTAGAGCGGGCTTGTGTACCCCAGCACCTCGGTCTCCATCGTGCTGACCGATGAACCCGATATCACGAGCATCACCGGCTCCCGGGAGAGCACCGTATCCCACACCTTCTGAAAGACGGAAGGCGTGGCCCGGTCGCGTGCGATGAGGTAGGGGAACTCGTCGATGACGATCACCACTTTCTCCCCCTGGGAAGGGGAAAAATTCCGGTGCCTGACCAGCGCCTTAATGACGGTCTCCCAGTCGGGATACCGACTCCGCTCGAAGTCCGGATCGTTCAGGTACTCCCCTGCGTAGTGGGAGAAATCCTGGACATTCCTTGCCGTCCCTTCTTCTGAGGCCAGGAAGTAAAAGCCCGGGACAGTCTGCAGGAATTGGGCAAGAAGCGTCGTCTTGCCCACGCGCCGCCTCCCATACAGGATCAGGCACTCCGGAACCGGGGAACGATATCGATCGGTGAGGAACTGCAGTTCACTTTCCCGGTCTACAAAAGAATGTTGAATCATAAGTATACTACTTTATAGTCAACAACAACTTAAGATAATCGGTAAGCGCCGGTAGCCGGACCGGAGATGGCCGCTGCGCAGACGGGCACCCCCTTTCCGGGTTGATGGTCGTAGCCGGGCAGGATGAGGACGAACTCCCCCGCTTTCGCGGCGACGATATCGGCGAGGTCGCTCCGCTGGAGGAGGGAGAGCACCTCCCCGGCGAGCACCTGGTAGTAGAACTCGGGGTAGCCGATGCCCGAGGGGCTGAGCGGGTGGTAGTGCCCTCTGGTCCTGACGTACTCCCCGGAAGAATGACGGTGATCTCGAACCGAGGTTCTGCTCACGAAGATACGCGCGATCCCCGGCAGTGAGGGCGAGGTCGCGGTACATGTAGTATAGGGGCATGCTCCCGGACTGGTCTGGGTCGGCGAGCACGCATCGCATATCGTCGAGGGTCCGGACGGAGGGTTCAGGGAGGGGGCCGGGCCAGTAACTGTTCATCAATCCATATTCTGCTATAACTGGTGATAATTTACGCGATGCGATCCTAACACCGTCATCACGAGGGGGGGCTTCAATGAAAATGGGAACTCTGAAGTAGGCCTGTTACCGGTGGAGCGGGCTTTTACGGTTCTGGAGGCGAAGTGCTGGAACTTCTAGGGAGATGCTCCCCTCGACGAACGTCACCCGGGGGTGGTCCAGGAGGTGCTCGATGTTTTCCCGCCGCCCGGTGGCAAGGTTATCGATGATGACGACGTCGTGGTTTTGCGATAAGGTGTCTGCAAGGTTTGAGCCGATGAAGCCGGCCCCGCCGGTGACGATGTAGTGCATGAAGAATCTATGATGGGGGGCGGTTTAGGGCTTTCTGAATGGTGCCAGTGGAGGGAGCATTCGAGCTGATTCGGGTTCCACAGTATGGTCCTGGCGAAGGTATGTTAGAGCAGATAGTGAACGGTTAGGGATCCCGACTTTATTTTTCAGGACCCAGTACCTGATCGATTACCGAAGGTCTGCATTGGAATGCCGATTGTTCATTATCATCAGGCTTTATGTTCTAAGCGTATTTGTTCCGATTTTCTTCGCAATGTGTCCTTACAACCTTCAACCATGATTCATACCAATACCACAGTTTGACCACCGTGACACCATACCCTTTCGCTGGACTTTTTCCATCTAATTTCTTCCATATCTGTGTGTGGTGATACATGTTGAATTTAGGATAGCCCTCGTCGCGCATTGTCTGGACGACATATCCTGCGGGATACTTGGGCCGTTCCGTTTCCTTTATCAGGGCATATGTCTTGTTGATACTTTGAGCCATCTCAGAGTCTGCCTTGACGAACGTGATCACCTCATCGGCCTGTCTTTTGCTGTTTGCGGTTTTCCCGGTGAGTAAAACCCGGTATGCATATCGCGTGCTCTGAAACTCTTCCGGCGAGAGTTCGTCTTCAAAACGATTTATGCAGGCAGAGATATGTCTCGGGATGTCGGATCTTTCAGAAAGGATGTTCAATTGCTCTCGACTTACTGCTGAGAACTGTAAACTTACCGGTAAATGCTTATCAATGCCGTTTCTCTCTCCGAAGAATTTCTGGACGTAGTGGTTGTAGTTTAAGGCACATGCTTGGAATTTCGCGGTGATAGTATCATCAATATGCGATGTCATCTGGTGTTCAATCTCATGGCGAAGTGTTATCAGAAATCGTAGATTATTGGATGTATCGCTGTCTAATGGGTTGTTTTTGTCGTTCAAGCACCTTTCGAGTTCCCAACGCTTGTCTGCGCCATACTTCGTTTTATCAAAGCGCTTACGTTCCCCATTTTGGCTATAATAACGATAATCTATCTTGTTACTCCGGTAATAAGCGTGCAATAGATATATCCAGGCAATATGCATGATGACAATGAAGAGCTCCGACTTGAAGCTGATTTGGGGATTATTGAAAATCTGTACAGCTGCCATCGCAGCTTCTCGCGATTTGTTGACGAGTTCCGTCTTTATAGATCCAATACGTTTTCTTCTAATGCGTGGCATCTAATCATCTCTGATCTAGAATCTCTATCGCAGTTCTACAGTAAGGTAAAGAGAAATAATCTCAGCATATTAAATCTCTTTTGATGTTTCCTTGTATCAGATATGGCTGAAGTAGGGTTAATTTGCTTTAACCCAATGCCGATGCAAAATCGGTCGAAATGAAACCCCAATACTCCGATACCTCGAGGCCAGAAGTTAGGGAACATAACTTTTGATCGATCACTCATATTGAAGAGTAAACATTCAACGTCTCTGTCCCTGTTGGAGAATCGCTGGGTGACGTCTGATCTCTTTGATTTTAAGCCGTGCATTTGAATTGGGCCGGTCCCTTATGACTCATGCCTGCTCTTTTAGAGCCGTACCTGATACCAGTTTATCGATCAGAGTGTGAAGATACTTTTACATCCTTTCGATAAAGATAAACCATCAATGGTAGGGCGCGGATGATTACAGAGATAATGAGTAGCCTCATTGCTTCAGTACTGATAAATGGAAGCAAAAAGCTCGGTGCGAAGATGTTTCGCGAGGAAGACATCAGGGATTGGATGGGTTCCTCTGACTTTGCAAGATTCTTTGACGAGAAGATATGCTTTGAAGCACCTCCAGAACCTGCCCCCGATCTGGCTGTCCTTACTGAGTTCCTTTCGTCTGAGGTGGTTCTCCTCATTGTGGAGCAGGTCTTCGAACAAAACAAGCAGAGCCTCTCAAAATTAGAAGCGGATTTTGTTGAGGCATTTGAAGATCATACCACGGCACTTGAAGCCCTGAACCCCGAATTTGCACACTGGTTGTTCAGAGTGCTGATTTCGGCATTCAAATCGTTTCTCTCTGCAAAAGCAAGAGATAGCAATCCAATCGCGAATGAATATCTCCGTATAGTGCAGCGTAAGGAGGAAATGGAGGAGCACAGGAAGATCAAAGTAGGGATGGAAGTGGTCCAAAGGTCGGTTATAGGAACCCCGAAACTTATCCAGTGGCAAAAATATTTCAAAGACGCTGAACAGTACTTGCTGCCCCTAGATGCAGGACCCCGGCTCAGGCAGACCACATACTTCCTGAACGAGGCAGAGGTATTTTTGGCTGACAACCTTAGCAGAATTCTTGTTCTCCATGCCCCGGGCGAATCTGGAAAATCACATCTACTCCGTCAGATCGCATCTGACCTTGGAAAGAAACATCCCGAGTACACGATACTCTCAGTGGCACCAGGGTCTCCAGATCTGGAGCGGGCCCTCGCAGTTGAACTGGATATTGCTAAACGGTATCTCCTATTATTTGACGATGCAGATAGATGGCCCGAGGAGCTCGCTCCACTCCTTGCGTACGTAAAGTATCGTTCCTCTACCGTGAAGATTATCCTCACAACACAAACTGCAAGCTTACAAGAGATTCTGGCTACTTTAAATCAGCGAGGTTGTCGAGATCTCGCCAAAATAATGAGGACCAAGGACTGGGACCGGGATGATCTCAAGGAACTGTTACGGCACGTCCTCGGTGGTAAACGTCATAAACAGGAAGAGTTGATTGTTGCCATGATGCCAAATCCGGGTCTAATCATCTGGGCTGGAAAAATGCTCAGAGGAGGGCCTGGAATTGTAGTCGAGAAACTTTGGCAAAGATCTGTCGGCGATCTGGAGTTTGAAGCCTTTAAGTCGCTCTTGCCAGAATTTAATGAAAAAACCGCTAAGGATTTTCTGGCGGATCTGGCACTGATTGGATCCTTTAGGAAAGATGATGGAACTATCCTATCGCTGCTGAGTGAGAGGCATGGCATTGCTGTAGATACAGTGAAGACCCATATTGCTCTTTTAGTAGAAAACGGTGTTCTTAGAGAAGTGGGGCCTTCCATCCGGTTTAGCCTGGATGTGAAAGGTGATCTCTATCTTGCGTCCCATATTGACCAGATCCATACGTTCGATGCATTGGTTGGATGGATAGATTTCTGGGAGTCTAAATTACACGGGAAAACTCTTGCGAAACTCGAGACCGCTTCAAGATACTGTAATGAGAGTCTTGCCAAGAATTATGTCAAGAGTTATTTTTCGGTATGGATTCAGAGAGTCACCAGAGAGTCAAAAGTAACACCCGGCTATCTTAGAAGAGAGCATTTAGAAGCGCTCTCCAACTTCTGTCATCTAGTCCCTGAAGAGTCACTGGATCTTATGTACACCTATATCGACACCCCGCTCCCGAAAAACGATAAGTATCTAATTCTTTCCCCAAACCGAGATATATATGGGGCTGTAATCTTTCCTCTGATCCCGACTAAATTCTCTAGGAGTGAGATCTTTGATATCCTTGCTTATATCCACAAAAAGGCCCTTGGGGGACAATATTTCAATTATAAGGTGGAATCTTTGGTCTCTGAGGCAGTCTCTCCCTTTTACAATTCGTTTGAAGGGATACGGGAAACACTGACTCTACTTGAACAGAGACTTGATGCGGGCAATGAATTCTCTATCATTGCGCTCGGTAAGGCTCTCTCTGAGGTATTGCAGGGGGCCCATGAGATGAGTTACCTATCTGCGCCCAACACGGTGACATGGGGCACACAATTGGTTCCGGCCACTTCTATTGTTCTTGAAACCCGAGATCACGCGATCTCGATAGTGAAAAGAATGCTTCGCCATCAGTCTGTGCAGATAAGAAGAAAGGCCATTGAAATCTCGAGTGAGATTGGTTTTAAGCTTGGAATGAGTGAAAGCCCTCTCTCAGAGAGGATCGCAGGGGAGCGAAGAATCCTCTTAGCAGAGTTCGAACGAGTGATTCCACATGAAACCGATTATGGAGTGTTGAGTGATATCGAGAGCCTTCTCTTCCAGTGGTGGCAGTGCAAATCTCCGGGTACGGAAGGTGTGGAGTCAATTTTAAAGACGTTTCCGCGTCCCATGGAGTATACCATCTATGGATTTTTATTCTACTCAAGACCGCTGCTCCTCTCGTTTGATCCAGGGACAATGCCATCAGGGGAGGAGGAAAGGCGTAAGTGGTGTTTAGGTGTGATGCCCGGTTATGCAATTCCAGAGGACATATTTACTGAATTCAGTGAACCAATCGTGAGTTTCCTCTCTATCGCGTACCCCGATACGGACTCCGTTATCACCCTCTTCCAAGAACTTCAAGCGTATCGGGAGCGCCCAGATTTTGACTACCCCCGATTGGAGCTGCTATTATCTACCTGGATCACGAAAAACCCGGATGTGTTCCTCGATTTACGCAGTCAGGGGCAGGCATGGAGTGAACTGCCGGTTGAAATCAAGAATGCCGTTGATGTTGGGCTGTGTAAACATATCCCTGGATTATTGGAATCTCTTGCGGATGAGGTATTAATTGCTCCTCAAGAGGTGGATACCAAAAGAATAGGCACTTTCATAGGGCTCATTGCGAGATATCCTCCAGATGAGGCCAGAGTCAGGGATTGGCTGACCAAATTGATTGATATTGGCGAAAGAGATATTCATCTGAAACTTCTCATAAATTTGGGAGTGTTCTCCTCAAATTTTGCCAACTATGAGATCGTTGTAACTTCATATCTTGATATTTTGAGTTGCCATGAGGTGATGGATGAGAGACTCTTTGATATCATCGCTACGTATGTGCTACATGATCTAATAGAAAATGAGGATCGTCTTGCAGGTCATCAGAAAGAGGCGATCCAAAAGTGCCTCATTGAGATACTAATCTCAATTCCCTCATTTTGGGGTTATCCGGGTTACGAAACTCAAGCATTAATAAACTATGTTCTCACCGATACAGAGGAAGTCCTGGATTTTATCCACGAAAGGGCCGAAAAGAGACGGGCTGCACATGATTATCTGATATGTCCTCAGGATGATGTCTCGCTCTTAGAGAATATAGGAAGTTGTACCGAATTATACTCCATCCTTGATGAGTTGTTTGCCCTGATGAATGAGGGACTCGTATATCGTGAACAATTTCAGGCTCAACTGAGAGCAATCGCGTCACTGAAACATCAGATCTCAGGAAAGTTATGCCTTGAAGACTATGCTGAGCAGTTGCTGAGTGACGGCCGGGTAGATGATGCCCTCGTGCTCTGCTCAGTAATCCTCTCCCAATCTGGAACCGAAGAGACTACCCTAAAGATTCTGGCTGGTGCGGTTGCCGCTGATAAAGAAAAGGAAATCAAAGGCCTGTTCAGTAACTTTGTCTGGTTTGGCGGAATTTCAAGCGAAGGTGACCATTCACCTGAACTCGAGCGCAAGAGAGAGGTCATTTCGCGCATATTGAACCTTGCCCCCCAGGGGAGGCTGCGGGTAACCCTCCGTGAGGTATTGCGTCGGGTTGACGCTATGATACAGACCATTAGGAAAGAACATGAGGGAGACTGGGCGATAGGTTAACAGGCATTGAGACAGAGCCATGAACTCGGATGCAAAGTTTCAGTTGGAACAGTTAGGGAGGGCTTTTGCGAAGGCATTCCTCTCAAGAACACCTGGTGTCGGTCTCGTGGCTGATACTTTCTTCGAGTATCGGAGCCAGGTTAAACTGGAGCGTTTATGCAGAATTCTTAAGGAATTTAAGGAGAACATTGAATCGATTGATTCCAAGAAATTCAATCAAGAATACCTCCGAAGCGAGGAGTTCTCAGATATTCTTGAGTCCATCCTGCGGAGGGCTGTAAACACTGCATCCGAGGAGAAGGTACGGCGACTTAAGAAGATTCTGCTGAACGAGATGACACATCCCTACAAGTCTGATTTCAAAGAAACATTTCTCGATATCGCCTCCCGCATCAATGAGGATCAGATCCAGATCCTCAACCACTTCCGGGAAGTCAAAGAATGTGAGTCTGAAGGCAGCACTGAGCAGGGAGCCGTTGACGGTAGGGATGAGGGTGCCGAGGCTTCTCTCAAATGTAAGGAAGACTTCCTGGGATTCGATGAGGGGAAATATTTCTTCTATGTCCAGGATCTGGTCTCAAAATCGCTCCTCTATGATGAAATTATTGCGCTGTTCGGTGGAGAGACAAAACCCTACACCAACCTGAGAATAACCCCCTTTGGAGAGGAATTTCTGAGATTTGTTGAGGGGTTTCCCGCTCAATGAGGGCGTAACATCAATTCTGCTCCTCAATCCGTGAGAAACCGTCCAAACACTCCTCCTCAATTGTCTTTTCCTCCTGACGCTTGGGAAATATTAGGCTCCACGTCTCAATATCTTGGACCACCTTGACTTTTGCGTCAGGAGGAAGGTCCGGATGGATCGAGACCATATATGCCAGCCCCCTCACAAAAGTTCCGGCATTTGTTTGGGGGGTGACTGCGGTCAAAAAGTAAAGGAATAGGACATCCCGGCAGACATCACCGACAGGCCTCTCCCAGAGCAACTCTATGAATGCAAGTGCGGGTTTTAACCCCTGCAGTCCACCTGGCCAGCAGATTTTGTGTGTGGCTTTGATTACGTCGGTGAATGGAGTTTTGAGATCCCAGGATGCCTTTTCTGCGGCTGCTATAAGCAATTCGGCGTCAATAGGCAGAGGGTAATAGTTCCAAGCGACTAGACGTAACATCAGGTCATCGTACCGGTCCCTTGTAATAGCGCCTGCGTGAAGACAGTCGAAGAGGAGGGCGGGGATGGAGAATGCCGGGCATATCTTGAACTCATGTTGTGCGAGGACATGGATCGCCTGATCGTCTGAGCATAGAATGACCTCTGGTTCTGTAGCAAGGAGAATGCTATCAGCTGAGGCGGGACCGATGAGGGTATTATATCGCTGTTTTGTTGCATAATCGATCTGCAGAGCAGGGTAACAGGGCATTATAGCACAGTTTGTACGCACCCACCGCAGCAGGTCTTCAAGATTCTTCTTGTTTTTATTCTTCTCCTCGGCAGGTATTTCGTACATTGCCGGGGCATCATCGATTATGGTGAGGGCGTGACTTGCTCGTCCCTGGATTCCAGTGTACTCTAGAAGTGCTTCCTCGATCATGTCGACGGTGCTCTGCGCGACCCCACATTTTCCGTATCTGTTCGTAAGCAGATCGCCGATGTGGAGTGAGTGGATGGTTGCGAGGGCAACCGGGTCGAAGATAAGTGTCCTCGGTTTCCCGCCGTTCGAGACGAGTTCTGGAGAGTGTCGGGTGGCTTTTGAGGGACACCGTATCCCTACATCTGGTAACTGTGTCAGGAAAGAGCAAACAGAAATTGTGTTCTGACCGAGCAACCTGGATAACCCTTCAATGGTCATGTGTCCCTGCTTGTAGACTTCAAGGGCTCTGCTCACCCCTTCTGCTCTTTTGGAGGCTATCGTCGTTAAATTAGTAAGATCATCGGGGTTTACACCCCCACTTTCCATGGTTCTCAAATGAAATCTTTGAAATTCCTTCCCTTCACGAGGGAACCTCAGATTGAATGATGAGGCACTCTCCCGGAATGCATAAACATACTTGCTGACGATATCGGTTATGGTGAGCGACTCTTCAGTGCCTATTCCAACCTCATCCTTGCGGAGGGCTATCTTTGAGCCTTTTGGTTCCCCGAGAAGTAACTGGGCAAGCGAGTCATGAGGAAGGAGAACATATTCCGCCCTTTCGTCGGTATTCAGATCTTCAATCGTGTAGACCTGTTTCCGTCCAAAATTATCTTCAACATGGACAGCGGTATCAAGGCTCACAGCATCTGGTTCGGAGAGTTTCGATGCCCTGTCATCGATATCGAGTACGAGGCTTATGTAACTGAGATGAGCATCTGGTAGGTTATGGAACTTCTTCCGTAACCTGTATGCCAATTCAAGGGCATCGTCAAACCGGTTCCGTAAATAGAAGAGTCGAACCAGCCTTGATCCCTGGTCGTAAGAGGATATATCGCATTCATTGGGTTGCGGAAGGAACGCGTCCACAGAGGATAATGTCCCCATCCGGAGATCAACAATGGCTTGGTTTAACTTCATGTCATAATCTTCGTGAAACGCGTTGAGATACGCTATACAGAGTCTCTTCGCCTCTGGCATATCCCCGATCTCATGGTATATCGCAAGTTCGATGTCTGTGGTATGGAGAAGGGGGCCGCATGCGGCATGGAGGTTCCGGCACAGTTCAAGTGCCTTCCCATGCTTACCGTCACGATAGCACGAATCGATACATTTTTGTGTGAATTCAGTATTCTGGCGGGGATCAATACAACGCTGATAAATTTCTGCAGCATCGCCATACTGCTCGAAGTTATAGAGAATATCAGCAATCTCAAGTTGTTTTATAGGAGAAAGAGAACTGGCTACATTTTTGGCTTTATCAAGGTGCTCCTGGACATCCCTTGTTCTCCCGGTATATCTGACTATTTTTAGATACTCTATACGTTTGTCAATATTCTCGCTGTCTTCCAGAACTCTCGCATACGCGAGATCCAGAGCTTCCTCAAAGTGTTTATCCCCTCTAGAGATCAGGCATCGAATATACTCCTGAGAAAGAACTTCTTTTTGTTCATCTGTCAGATTGCGTGTTCTGAACTCCTGTATTCTCTCAATTCCCTCTCGCGCGCGGCCGGTCCTCCGGAGTAATTCTAGATACAATGCAAGTGGGGTGGGGAGAAACTGATCCATCCAGAGAACCTGCTCAAAAAAGCGTTCAGCCTCTGCATAGTTCTTAACCTGAAACGCATACCACCCTTTTAGGTAGAGAACCGTATGGTCGGATCCTTCGAGTTTGTATGCCCGATCAATGATTGCTTCAGCATCTGCGTGAAGTCCAATCAACCATTTTGCATCCGCCAATTCGATAAGGAGATGTAAATACGCTTTTTGGAGCTCAATATCTTCGGTTGCGGTACCCAATACTTCTTCGAATAGTTGAACTGCATCATTCAGCAGTCTCTTGTGCTGTTCAGATATCTGGAGACCACTAAGCGATGTAGAATCGGTTCTTACCCGATAATATTCTGCCGATGCCAGAAGTGCTTTGACGGTGATATCATTCTTTACATCGTCCAGTGCGATGCGCAGCCAAGTTACTGCCTTGTCAAAGGCCCCGTGATTGTAGAAGTGTTGCCCTACTACGCTGGCGATATCATGAGTATGCTGAAGAAATCCTGGGATCTCTGAAAGGATCGTTTCAATGGGCTCGCTCTGTCCTCTTGCCTGTATGAGAAGAGAATATCCACGTGTGCTGACGGGGTTTTGCTCAATTATTTTTAATGCAAGGGATTTTGCCTTGTCATACTCTCCGAGAAGGTAATGCCCTGCTGTTGCATTCCCAAGCGCATTTTCGTCTTCGGGATTGTATTGCAGAGCTTCAAGCATTAATCTTCCACCACGACAGTGGTCGTGCAATCGGATCCATGCCTCAGCCTCGTATGTTACGATCCGATGTTTAATAGTATTCGATGCTGTAGACCAGACCCGTTCCTTGAACTGCTCCAATAATCGCAACGCTGTACTTGGACGATGCTCTTTCAACTCCCTTTTGACGGTCTCCAATTCCTCCCTATATTCGTTTGAGAGTTCATGCTCGACAAGGCCGGATGTGGTAGCATCTCTAATCTGACGTATCTCATCAGCGAGAATCTCACATGTTTTTCTCTGGCCATTCTCAAATTTTTCTCCAATTATCTGGACAATATCTGCATCCCTTGCGAATGACCAATGACGTCTTAAGATATCCGGGTTTTTTCTCAGCAGATCCGCGATATCGTCCCAGAAGTAGATCTCCACTGAAAATTGCTCCAATTCCTGGTTTCGAGTGGAAATCTCCGCCACAAATCTCTGGATTTTTGCATCGCGTGGTGCTGTTGTCAAGATAATATAGTGGACAATTGGAGGAGTAAATATTCTGGCTTTCTCTATTTCTTGAAGGATCTCATCTTCGGTGAGTTGCGTTTGAGGATATACCTCTTTCTTTTTACACTGTAATCCTACCCAGCCGCGATATTTCTTTGACTTCCCAAAAATGTCAACACCATTCTGAGCTTGGCCTGGTCGACCGTATCTCTTGGTCTCAAACAGGTCTAATGTCTCACCGAAGATATCCCAGCACAACAGCTCGAAATCCTGCCAATTCGCTGGTGGGGGTATCGATGTATTCCATCCGCTAAGCAACTCTCTCCTGACCTCCTCAATTGTCTGTTCGGATATTTTTGGGCGACCTCAGGGATTTGGCTGCAACGGAGCTGTTGGATGGAAGGCTGAGGTATGAATTTTCATTATGATTCCTAAATGCCCCTTTGGATATATATCTTTATGCAGTCTCCTCTACCGACGGAAATGCGGATAATCACTTACAGAGGGCGTCAGAGGCACCTACCCGGCCAGAGATGGCTGTCCGATCTGCACAACTATTATCATCTGCACAACCGAGATTCATCTCATGGGAGTAACGATAAAAGAGATATTCGGCCTTGTGTTATTCATCGTGATCTGTGCCTTTTGGTCTTATATGCTACATCCTACCTATCATCGGGATTTTCGCTGCATCTGAGGGATGCCGTGAATGCGCTTGTCACCGCTATGATCGGGGGCGCTGCCGCCGCTGTATTTCTGGATATTATAGGGTTCCATAATACGAGGAATGAGTGAGACGTCCCGGATCTGAATCTTTCCGTATCTGATGGCTCCTTCCAACCTGTTTACTGTGTGATCCGATGAAATCCCATTTAAGAAGAATGTGGCTAAAAGCGTGGCCGAAATTGGCGGTCGCTGTTTTTGGAGCAATATTGTATATCTTCGCTGTTAATCTCTCCGGCGACATCAAGGGACTGCTGGTGGACATCGCTGCCGCCTTGATTGCAATTCCTGTTATTGTCGTCACCTATGAGTTGTGGAACGATAAAAGCCACAAAGCGTTGAACGAGAACGTGTACCGTTATGCCGAAAACGAGATGGGGCGGGCAATGCTCGAGATAAAGGCCCAGATGGAGATGTTGCTTGAGGGCTACTGTGTGTATTTCGATGCCGGCGACGTTGTGCTGGAAGATTCTGGCCAGGGGAATTACATTCTGCGGATGAAGGATGAAGCGAAAATCCTCTACGACGAAGACGGCACACCCTATCAGCGAAAGTATCAGGTTGAGTATGATGGCGGGTTCGAGGCTGATGAACCCGATATTGAGGAGTTTGACATTGGTACAGTCTTTTCAATCATAACAGACGTGCAATATCTTGGGTATCAGATTTGTGATGTTCAGTTTGAAGGTGCAATCCATAGACTGGATGAACTCATTAAAAACTCATTCATAATGGAGAGAATGGACGATGAAGAGAACTCAGTAATCATTCATCTACTTGAAGCGCTGAGTATGCTTCACTCATTTGTTGAACAGCATAGGCAGGATCTCTTTTTACGTACCGATATAGAGGTTCAGGGTTTTGCGTGGGATCTATTGAAACACCGAAATGTCATCTCAGGTGTTGTTGGTCTGTATCGGCTGTATTATAGAGAGAAAGATGAAGGATCAGAAAAACTGGTGTACGAGCAAGCGCTTGACGAAAAAGTGATGATGGATGCAGAGGAGAATAACCTAGTATCGGTGTACATCGTTAATCCTGACTACTACACCATTTTTGGCGATCTGATAAACGAGGTGTTATCCAGCATACGTGATTGGAGGAGGACAAATGCAGGTTCTGTAGTCATAGATTTTGATTCTGCTCAAATAAGACGGTTATAGATCCTAGATTTTGCAACTATACAATTGACCCAGTTATTATATGCCCCATCTGCTCAGAGGAAAACTATGAAAGTGTCCGGCTGGTCCAATGGTACCCCGAACAACCATATCGGCGCAGGGTACGGCATCCGGATCTCATACACTGATCGCGACCGCTACTTCCCCGAGGGACTGGGGCTCGGTGGAGGTCGTGCTCGATAACGGGAAGGTTGTCGACGTCCCACTATCTGAAAAATTCTGGACGACCTGCGCTGAACTCAGAAGTTCAACGATCGGGAGACGGATGCAGAAAAAGGGAGTTGCCCCTTGGGCAAGCGATAAGCCACCGCAATTTGATCTGGAACTCATCGGGACAGGGGGTTTAACTTGGCGCCGGATCGGAAGTGAACCCTCCCGAAACATTCAGTACCTATAGTGTCGTCCATCAAGATAGTGGGAACTGTCAATCGATGCGTTCGTCTCGGCACTCAATCCCACTTCACGTTTCGTTTAAGTTATCAGGCGTTAACCCATATAGCAGGGCATCTACATGGCTCGGTTGGGCAGTATCTACCTGGGTGGATCTGAAGGACTTCCTGATTCCGGTACGATCTGTAACAGCGGTGTCGGTTTTGGCTTAACATCCCCAAGCCCGTTCACCAGCGTCTACTTGTTTGAAGATGGAGTGTGGGAGATCGAAATCCAGAAGGGGCAGCCCACGATTGTCGCGAGAACCTTTGAGGTTCTTCCACCGGACGAGATCCTGGATCGGGGACTTGAAGCCTGCCAGAAGTATTTAGATCTCGTTTCGGTGGCGAAACAGAGGCATAGGGGGGTAAAGAGTCCTGAAGAGGCCCATATTCTTCTCTTCAAGAGTGGGGAAGAGTGGGTGCTCCGCGTAATCTCGATAGCTGAACTTTCCGCTGGAATAAGTGCATCTGCAACCTTGTTTCGAGATGAGATAGTTGTCTCTCCTCCGCCGAAGCCCAGACTTAAATGGATCCCGGCTTTTCGCTATTATCGACTGTCACGGATGAGTAACGACCTCTTTGAGGCTTATCGTAATCTATTTCTGAGTTTTGAGTCTCTTGTGTATGACATTGTCCCTATTTCGCCTCATGAACGGGAAACCGTCTGGTTGCGAAGGGCGTTAAACGAGATCGACAAAGAGATTCCCCTTGCCGATTATGTCCCGACTGGCACCCCTGTTCCCGTGGAGTATTTCATGAAGATGCAGTATGATACTCGTTGCAGCCTCTTTCACGCGAAAGGGAACCAGTGTATCTTACCCCATGCCTGCCTGGATCTCCGGGTTCTCTCAAATGCTTATGAACAGTTGTTCCAATTATGGCAACGAATTGCTACGCGATACTACAATACATCACGAGAGCCGGGCACTTTTACCTATGCAGGATTTAGGATACTCATGGACGATGCGTTTGGTGATGGTTTTGAGATTCTGGCCACCGACGATCCAACTCCGGTTACGGGCAGCGAAACCGAGGTGAGCCCTTTAAACCACCCTGTAGTTCAGTTTCCTCACTTGAGATATGAGAGCAAGTCCATTCCCGGACGCGTCTTCCTGATCGGGTGCCTCAATGACGAGACTTTGCAGGATGTAGGGGTGCTTCATCGATTCTGCACGAAGGCGAGAAGTGTCATATTTACGGTTAATTACGTTGAAGAGGGGTTGTTCCCTATCGGTGTTGATCGACTGGAGTGTTATCAGGGCATTCGATTGAAGAACAATAACCTGCCATGATGCAACAGAAGATATGAAATCGTAAAGACGTTGTGAATTCGAAGCAGGGGCCCTTCCTATCCACATGGTCGCTATTGAGATTGAGGTCATCCCAATATTCTCCCGATCATGACACTACATGCCAAGTGAATCAATCCCATGAATGAGTGCTCATATCGCTCGTATCGGGGAGTGATCTTCTTGAACGCCTCAATCCAACTGAAGAACCGTTCTACGGCACTGCGCTTTTTATAGAGTTCTGGATCAAACCAGAATGGCCTCCCTCGTTTCGGCTGTTTCCGGGATCTCCGGTTGACCGGTATATTACTCTTTATTCTTCGTTTCCGGTTGTACTGACGGATCTCCCGGGCATCGTAGGCTGCATCTGCGGAGATGATTGCAGGACGCTCCTGCACTTCGGGAATCTCAAACGCTTCGAGGGTTGGCTCGTAGAGCCGTGAATCATGGACATTTGCCGGTGCAACCGTGCAGGCAAGCGGGAGGCCGTTCCGATCGACCAGAGCACTCAGCTTATTCCCGTTTACCTTTTTATAGCCATCATAGCCGGTCGATCCCCTTTTTTAGCCTGGATATCCTTGGTATCCGTCGCACAATGCGAGAGATCGATCTTCTTGATCTCGTACCCCGACTGGAGCAGGTCGAGGAAGATCGCCTGATACACTCCCTTCTCACAGAGTTCGAGGTGGTAACGGTGAACCGTTGATTTGGTGCCGTAGTTCGCCGGGACATCGAGCCAGGAGCATCCGGTGGTCAGAACGTACAGGATGCCGTTGATCAGCCTGCGGGGATCACATCGGGGTCGACCGATATGCGGCTTTGTTGGGGGGAGGTATTTCTGAACAATCTCCCAGAGATCATCGTCAATTTCCCGGAATGCCATGATCCCCGGTTTTATCTAAGGGGTCTTATAATTTTAGGATCACCTCATTGATAATTATTCCTTTTAGCGATTGGAGAGCCTCGCACCGGTAGAAAATCAGAAGATATTTATTTGAGCATCTCTTTTCATTGATATAGCACGATCTTATCGTATTTGTTTGGGTCACGCATATGGACGAAGAATATATTAGGACAAAAATTGAGAGAGTTCGCTATCTATTCAGTTTTGAAACGCTTTCGTCATATTCGGCAATAAGTGAGATCACATTCGCAAATGAAGGGAATGAATATATCAATATTATAAAGTATGATCTTGGAGAATACAAGCCATTTTTAAAAATTTCCGATTCAAACGATGAATTTCTGGAGTTTGCAAAAGCACGAGAAGCCGAACTGGAGAACTGCTCTGACTATCTCATCAACATTTATCTCCCGCAAGGAAGGGAACTAAAACCACAATGTCGACGAACCATCACGTTTCAGAATTTTTCTCCCTCTTCTAACAATAGGGAAAAATCAGAGTATGAAAATCCAACATACGTCATGTTTCTTTTCGAAATGGTGGACCAGGTCAATTCGTACATAATAATTGAAGCTGCGGAAAATTTTGATTTTCATGATTATGTAGACGTGGTCGACCAAAACGGAGTGGTGATCAATGAACGTGAGTTGGGCGATTTTTTCAAAGAAAGAACTGTTATCGCCAATAAAATTGGAAGGCGTATCTACCTCTCATTTAAGGGCGATGCGTCAAAGCGAACTTTAAGGATTACTCATCAACATGATGCCCCCAAGAGGCTGTTGAATTGGATCAGGGTTGGTTTAGGTTTAGGTGGATTATCAGCGTTTTTCCTTCCCATAGGTCTTTTTTACTCGCTCAATAGCGGTTTCTTAGATAGTCCCAGTCTTTTAATCACATATCCGGTATTTGTAATTACGACATTGATTGTTATCAAAGGGTGGCTATTTCTCAAAGATCTGGACAGTGAACTCGAGCGTTACAATAACGCCTATATCTTCCTTGTTATTATCCTGATCCTTGAGCTGATCGCAATATTCATTGTGTCTGTCCTAGGAAATGATGCCTGCTTATGGTTCAAGGATTGCAGTAATGCGGTGAACTCATTGGTGATGGCTATGCAACAGATTTAAGTCGCGTGTGTCATCCAGCTCAGTGAGTGTTTGCAATACATCCGTCACGCTCACTTTTGCATCAGTCTTTGAGGCAAATCGGTATAATTAAATATCATAAAATGATATGATGATACTTATGACACAGAATAACAGAGCAACTCTCCTTCCAATAAAAGCTTCCTATGCAAGGATCTTCCGGGGAAAGGAAGAATCTAAGAATTTAGAAAAGGAAATAGAGGAAGGTCTTGCTAAAAAAAATAAAATAAAGATACCTGGTTGATTTATTATGCAAAAGATGGCCCAGCATGCCGAAAATAGAATAAATGCAGGAGAACAAATAAATTTTCCTGTTAAGCATGCATGGCTTGAAGTTGTGTTGGAATATGAGTTTAATTCTTTAGATAGAAGAGCTCTGGATAAGGATAAACTGTTTAATGAATTGAATCAGGAGTGCTGGGAGTTGTTCGACAACATGATGGAATGGCAGAATAACGCAATTCGCTATTCCCTTCCGACTGATTGACCGTATATGGGTCGATACCATGAGTCGTTTATCTCTCAGGCTGAGTCTCTCCTGAACCAGATCTCCAAAACTTCATACAATGGGCAATTAAGAAAAAGTTTAGTTATTCATTCTGTCAATTGCAAAGAATGGGAAGCAGAGAAGAAATTCTTTGCACGAAAATTAGCGAATCTCGATTTCGAATCTTCTACTAAAGCCAACTTAGCAGCTACAAGATGGTACGTGGAAATTCTAGATTCAGATCGAAACCCAGATACTCCTCATAAGCACATGGGACACATCGATTTTCGGCCAATTTCACCAACCGTCAGTGATGCTTTCCTTCCAATCCCTAGAAAGGCAAATTTTTTTGTAACCTGCCAGAAGATGTATAAATCCGATGACTTTAACGAACCGGTGATCAGAACTGTCCCTTACATTGTTCCCGATCACCGGTTATCCTGGTGTGCTCCTGCAAGCCTGTGGATAATTCTCTCCTCTCTCTCTAACGAACTGGGCAGACAGTATCTCTCTCTTTATGAAATAATAAGTAATCTGCCGAAAAAGAATGGCAGCAAGGCAATAGAGGCTCGTGATTTTGACCGACTAATTGAAAAGCTAGGCTATTCGTATTACTATTACTATGGTAAATGTCAGCAGACATTATATGAGGAGATCGAAGGAAACTTCGAAAGTGGCGAATGTAAGAGAGGATGTAAGTTAAAGCATCTATACGATCATATCTGGCGGGAAAATAAGAACAATAATGTGATGGATTGGAGTGTACTATACCCTTACATCGAATCAGAAATACCTGTTTACTTGGTATTTCAGTATGCAGACCTTTTAAAGATCCCCGGTTATCCCGTTGCTGAGCATGACGACGAGAATCTGTCTGAGTTGTGGCATGCAGTTGTTGCAATAGGGCACACATTAAATGAAAGCGGTGAGATAGACAATTTTATCGTACATGATGTAAGTGCATCTCCATTCCTAATGGTTCCCCGGGAATTCATTGATGCATGTCTGTTGGAAGCGATTGTCATTCTTCCGGAGGACACCTATCATTATACTTTTGTTAGACTTCTGCTAACCAAGACCATAGAAACGATTGCACAGTTTGACGATATCATTCATGAGATCGTTGTAGATGGGAGAATTATTTATAGGGCATATCTAATGCGTTCACAAAGGGTAAAGTTTTGGTTTACAGACAAAACCAAATATCCCGAAGAGATCACAAATATCTTCTCGATAGCTGATGTTCCTAAATACGTCTGGGTCTTCGAGATTAGTAATCCCGAGTTGAAGAAGTTAGATCGCTCTGTTGGAAGCATTATCTTCGATGCGAGCATCTCTAATAAAAACCCTAGACCTATTCTGATTACACTGCCCAAGTTTATGCTATGGTATGATGAAGGTGAAAGGGAAATGAAAGTGTATGATACGCCAATCTATGATTCTGTGCCGCTATTTCGCTCCAGCACAAATTAGGAAGCACATTGTTCTGGGTAGCCGTATCATATTTCTTCGGCTCGTATTGGAGTGAGTATTGTTTTCGTGAAAACGTCCCCCGACGGCGAGGTTACCGATGATCACGACGCCGTGATGCTGTTTAGATGTGGCGTTCCCATGGACTGCGGTTCGAGCACCGCTAGGTGCGAGTTGCGACTTTATCTGCAAGGTTCGAGCCGATGAAGCCGGCCCCGCCGGTGACGATGTAGCGCATGAAGAATCTATGATGGGGGGGCGGTTTAGGGCTTTCTGAATTGAACCGGAGTATCCGGGTTTGATACGGGTCTGCGAGGACATCCGCCGTCCTCCCCTCACCCCCCGCCGAGCACCCGCACGATCACCGCCACGATCCCGCCGACGACCCCGCCGGCCCCGGCGCTCACCGTCGAGAGCCGCCGCTCCTCCCCGGCCTTCTCCGCCCGCCAGCCCTCCAGCGCCCGGATCCGGCTCTCAAATTCTTCATCCTGCGCCTCCATCTGCCGCAACATCCGGCAGATCCACTTCACGTCCCGGTTCGTCTCGTAAACGAGCTCCCGGGTGGTCTTCTCCTCGGTCATCCTGGTAACCCTCCCGGAGAGCAATAGGATGCCGAAGAGAAAAAGGCTGACCGTAAGGGTTATATCTGGGAATCAAAGCCCAATCCTGGCTCTTCGATAAAGTCAGGCTGATACCCTCCCGGGTATACCCTATAATCGTCTGTCATATTCCCGGGAGCATGCAGGCCACGGAAGATGCTCCGCATCTTCCTGCTAGGCACGACCCAGAGGGTTGTGCCGTGAGGAGAACCAACCATGGCAGACTTCGTGCAGAAGACCGTGAACAAAACGGCGGTCCGGGACCTCGCGGTCCCGATCGCTACCGTAACGTCGTTTAACAACCTCATCGAGAGCGTCATCGACGACAACCCCTTCGGGTGCGTCGGGTATACCGGCTCCGACGGGCAGCCGGTCGCGGCAGTCGTCCGGAACCGCGAGCACTACACCGCGAAGGTGAACTTCCTCGACGGCGAGGGCAAGCGGGTGGGGAACGTCTCCCTGCAGTCCCCGACGATCGCCGCCTTCGAGGCGAACGCCGCCGAAGTCATGGACAACGCGGCCCTTGCAACCGCGATGGGCGGCGAGGCCGAGCGGAACTTCGCCGGCGAGACCTACTACGCTCAGCTCAAGTGCCACGACCCCACGGGTGACGACTACTACGTCACCTTCACCCGGAAGACCGTCCGGGTCTCGTCCTACCAGGACGACGCCATCCGGACCGCGGTCGAGACCTGGGCGGACGCCGTGCCCGCCCTGGCGTGAGGGGGGACTCTTCCCCTTTCACTTTCACCCCGCGCACGGCTCCTCGTTATCTACTACCTCCTCTCCAGATCCTTCTATGACGCATTCGCCTCTTCTCCGCAGCGACCAGACCCTCTTCAGAGATCCCGACGTCTTCGACTTCGCCTACATGCCCGGCCACCTCCACCACCGCGACGCCCAGCTCCAGGAACTCGCCTTCCTCCTCCAGGGCGCCGGCCCCCGGAACGCCGTTCTCCGCGGGCCGCCAGGGACCGGGAAGACCACCACCGTCCGCCGGGCCTTCTTCGAACTCACCGGAGAGTTCATCCCGGTCTACGTCAACTGCCGGCAGAACCACACCCTGCTCGCCGTCTACCGGTGCATCGCAAAGGACCTCCTCGGCTACGCCTCCCCCTCACGGCACCTCGACGACACCAGGGAGGCGATCGCCGCCCGGCTCGGGGAGAAGGATGCACGCCTCCTCGTCTGCCTCGACGACGCGAACTACCTTATCGCGGCCGGCACCTACAACCTCCTCCTCTACCAGCTCCTCCGGCTCTACGAGGGGTGGGAGGAGATCCGGGGCGCCGGGGTCTTTGCGGTCACGAGCGATCTCGCCCTGAACCTCTACGCGGAGGCCGATGCGAGCGTCCGGTCGGTCTTCCGGCCGGCCGAGGTCACCTTCCTGCCCTACGCGAGGGCCGAGATCCGCGATATCCTCGCCGACCGCGCCCGGCAGGGGCTCTACCCCGGGGTGATGCCGGCGCCGCTCCTCGACCGTATCGCCCGGATCGCCGCCGAAGAACAGGACATCCGGGTCGGAATCGACCTCATC
>Ga0209723_1001639_pt1 | contig 33841 bp, 23 predicted proteins | sample BiotimSIPDNA_2_FD_185750 | JGI IMG/M metagenome (GOLD analysis project Ga0209723, IMG submission 185750) | Anaerobic biogas reactor microbial communites from Washington, USA - Biogas_R2 time_0 SIP DNA (SPAdes) (version 2) | ecosystem: Engineered > Bioreactor > Anaerobic > Unclassified | place... | reverse complement strand
GGGCTACTTTGAATTTATACTCGGCAGTAAATGTGCGACGCTTGGTCATTATTTCCCTCCACATGCTTGGTTAGAATTGTACACCATTTCCATTTAGCATGTGGTCTAGTTTTTGGGGGTAACTTCACCTACGACTGGATGGCCGACCGGATGATGCAATACTCGGACGCGGATTTCCGCACACTCGTCCCCAACATGATCGAGAGCTGGGAGGGTTCGGATGATGGCTCAACCTATACCTTCCACATGCGCAAGGGGATGAAATGGTCAGACGGGGTAGATCTAACAACCGAGGACGTGGACTTCTGGTGGAACAAATGGGCCACGGTTGAGGGTCTGGGCTGGGTTGCCAATCCGTTCAACGGCATTCAGAACCAACGCTGCGTGCTTGAAATCCTGGATGACTACACCTTCCGCTGCACGTTCGATTACACCTTCGGTCTCTTCCCCCACATGCTCACCCGTAACATGGGCGGCTATCCGCAAGAAGGCCCCTTCATGCCCGCGCACTTCCTCAAGGACTACCACCCCGACACCGCCGGCCAGGATGCCATCAACAAACTGATGGCCGAGTGGGGCATGGAAACGTGGCAGCAAGTGACCAACCGGTTCTGCAGCCAGTGGGGTTTGAACACCTGGCAGTTCCCGGACTACGCCAAGGGCTTCCCCACCCTGGGAGCCTGGACCCCGAAGGAGTATCCGTCGGAGGGTCTCATCATCTTCGAGCGCAACCCCTACTACTGGAAGGTAGACCTGGTGGGCAACCAGCTCCCGTACCTCGACACGCTGCGCCTGGATTACATGGCCGACACCCAGACGATGGAACTGAAACTCATCGGCGGTGAGTTGGACTGGCTGGGGATGCACGACGTCACCGTCGCCAAGTACCCCCTGTACAAGGAGAACGAGGCGAAGGGCAACTACGCGATCGGCGATTATCTGTCCTGTATGACCGATCGCTACACCCTTTATCCTCGACGCTCGCTCCCCAACGATCCGGTACTGGAGGAGATCGTCAACCATCCCAACTGGACCCGCGCGCTCTCGGTCGCCATTGACCGCGAGGAAATCAACGAGAGTCTCTTCTTCGGTCTGGCCCGTATGGGACAAATGGCTCCCATGCCGAACTCCGTGTACTTTAAGGAGAAGTACGGTTCAGCATGGGCGCAGTACGACCCGGCGCTGGCCAACCAATTACTGGATGAAATGGGACTCGCAAAGGGCAGCGATGGCATCCGCGTGCGGCCCGATGGCAAACCCTTGAGCTACATGATCGAGCACGCGGGCATCCGCGTGGGCGCTTCGGTCGCCGAGTTCTGCGAGATGGTCACCACCTACTGGCGCGAGATCGGCATTGACGCGACGGTCAAGCAGATCGATGAATCGCTGTATGGCGAGCGGATGACGGCCAATGAAGTCGAGTGCGGTATCTGGCACGCCGACCGCTGCACCGACATGCTCCTGCCGATCCAAATGCAGTGGTACGTGCCGGTGGCTGACGGCCAACAGGGTGGCGTCTCGCGCGCCTGGCAAGACTGGTACCAGGCCGAGGACAAGGAAGCCGAGGGTCTCATCACACCGCCGGAAGAGATCCAGCAACTGTTTGCCTGGGTTGACGAAATGAAACTGGTCGTCGACGATGATGAGCGCGTCGCGATTGGGCAAAAGATCTTCGACTACCTGGCCGATACCCCTCTGGCTATCGGTACGGTACTCGAAAGTCCGTGCCCCATCCTCTTCAACAAGAATATGCGCAACGTGCCGCGGCCCAAAGTACCATTCGGCTGGGACACCTATGGCGTCAACACCTACCATCCGTGCGCCTTCTTCTACGAAGGTGGTCAGCGGGCGTAATGCCTTCATAGTCACACTAACCGGGTTGCTGGTTCAGAACCAGCAACCCGGTTCAGACTTTGTAAAGGAACGGGAAGGTCCACCAGCCATCGGCCGAAAACGGCGCTGCACTGTGCCGGCCGACTGCCGACTATGGACTATCCGACTACGTTAAAGGGAGGTGAACCCTTATGCTTGCCTATATCATTCAACGCATCATCCGCGTGATACCCCAACTGTTGTTGATTTCAGTCCTGGCTTTTATCATCATCCAACTTCCTCCAGGAGACATCGTCACTAAGCAGATAGAACGCCTGCAGAATTCAGGGGTTTCGGTAGACCAACAGCAGGCCGAGGCGCTGAGACGGCAGTATGGAATGGATCGCCCGATGTACCAGCGGTATCTGCTCTGGATCAGCAATATCATCACCGAGTTCGACTTTGGGTATTCGTACACCTTTGAGAAGCCCGTGGCCGATGTCATCATGGAGCGCATGGGCTACACCTTCGCCATCGCTCTGTTCGCGCACATCTTTACCTGGACGGTGGCGATCCCCATCGGCATCTATGTGGCGGTCAAGCAATACTCGATTGCCGACTACATCGTGACCATCATCACTTTTATCGGCCTGGCTGTGCCCGCGTTCTTTTTGGCTATGATCATTATGTATGTAGCCCTCACCAAGTTTGGCATCCGCACCGGGGGGTTGTTCTCGCAGGAATACATGGTGCTGCCGTGGAGTTGGGGTAAGTTTGTGGATCTGCTCAAGCATATGTGGCTCCCTATCATCCTCCTCGGCACCGGCGGCGTCGCCGGCACAATCCGCACCATGCGCGCGATGATGCTGGACGAGCTGCGCAAACAGTACGTGACGGTAGCGCGCGCGAAAGGGTTGTCCGAATTTCAGGTCATTGTACGCTACCCTACGCGGCTGGCCATCAATCCAATTTTGAGCGGCGTGATGTGGTTGTTGCCGTGGCTCTTCTCCGGCGGCATCATCCTTGAGATTGTCCTCAATTTGCAGACGGCCGGCCCGGCGTTGTACGCTTCACTGCGGAACCAGGACATGTATATGGCCGGCGCTTATATTTTGATCACCGGAGTCTTGACCGCGATCAGCGCGATCTTATCGGACGTGCTGTTGGCTGTATCAGACCCGCGCATCCGATTCGGCGGAGTGGAGGGCGCATGAGCAACGTAAATTCTCTAAAAAAGCGGTCCGGTCGCCGGAATCAGCCAAAAGCCGATGAAACCCACGAGGAAGAGTTCTACCGGGCAGGGCAGTGGCAGCTTGTGTGGTGGAAGTTCAGGCGTCATAAACTGGCGCAGATGGCGATGGTGGTCCTGGGGATCCTATACTTCATCGCTATTTTTGCCGAATTTGTCAGCCCCCACGATCCCTTGCATCGCTTCAAAGACTACCTTTCCTTCCCCCCAACGGCGATCCACATCCGCGACACGCAGGGCAAATTCCACACCCCCTTCGTCTATGGGATAATCAAAGGGCGCGACCCGGAAACCTTCAGGCCCGTCTATGAGGAGAACACGGACATCATCTACCCGATTGGACTGTTCGTGCGCGGTGACCCGTACAAGCTCTGGGGGCTGATTCCAAGCGACATCCATCTGTTTGGCGTCGGAGGAGGCGAAGAGGCCACGCCCCTCTTCCTTGCGGGAACCGACACCATAGGGAGAGACGTGTTATCGCGCATTTTCTATGGGGCACGCATCTCGCTGAGCGTCGGCTTGATCGGGGTCGCCATCAGTTTCGTGCTGGGGTTGCTCCTGGGCGGCATCTCCGGGTTCTTTGGCGGTGTCGTTGACGAAATCATCCAACGCGTCATCGAAGTAATTACGACGCTTCCCACGATTCCGTTGTTTATGGCGCTGGCCGCCGCGCTGCCCCGCGAATGGCCGCAATTGCGCATCTACTTTGCTACCACGCTCATCCTCTCTATCCTGGGGTGGACGGGCCTGGCGCGCACGGTGCGTGGGCGGCTGTTGAGTATGCGCGAGGAGGACTTCGTGCTGGCGGCCAAGCTGGATGGGGAGAGTGAAGCGGCCATCATTGCCCGCTACATGATCCCCGGCTTTCTCAGTTACATCATCGTCTCGCTCACCGGGTCGCTGCCCGGCATGATCCTCGGCGAGACGTCGTTGAGCTTCCTGGGCATCGGCCTGAACCCGCCGACGATTAGTTGGGGGGTGATGTTGCAGGACGCTCAGGACATCATGAACGTGGCCCACTACCCGTGGATTCTGTGGCCTGTGCCGGTGGTGGTGCTCGCCGTGCTGATGTTCAACTTCTTGGGCGACGGCTTGCGCGACGCCGCAGACCCCTACGTGAGTTAGGAGGCGACATGTCAGCAGATACTGTACTCGCCGAAATCAAAAACCTGCATACGTACTTCTACCTGGCCGAGGGTGTCGTTCGGGCGGTGGATGGCGTTGACCTGACGATCAAGGCCGGGCGCACGTTGGGCATCGTGGGCGAAAGCGGCTGTGGCAAAAGCATCACCGCGCTTTCCCTGATGCAGTTAGTCCCTTCCCCGGGCAAAATCGAGGAAGGCGAAATCACCTATTACCACACCATCCACAAAACAGAGTCGGCGTCAACATCGAATGTAATTGAGATCACCAAACTCAAGCCCAACAGCCACGAGATGCGCGCCATCCGCGGCAACCACATTTCAATGGTCTTCCAGGAGCCGATGGCCGCCATGCTGCCCGTGCGCACGGTGGGCGCGCAGATCATGGAGGCCATCATGTTGCACCAGCAGGTGAACAAGGCCGAGGCCCGCGAGCGCGCCATCGACATCCTGGCTCGCGCCAAATTGCCCAATGCCGACCGCATTGTGGACACTTATCCTTTCCAGTTGAGCGGCGGGATGCGCCAGCGCGCCGTGATCGCCATGGCCCTGAGCTGCAATCCCAACCTGCTCATTGCCGACGAGCCGACGACAGCACTTGACGTGACGACCGAAGCCCAAATCCTCGATCTGATGCGCGAACTGCAGCAGGAATACAACATGGCAATTATGTACATCACGCACAACCTGGGCGTGATCGCCGAGATGGCCCAGGAAGTCGCGGTGATGTATATGGGCAAGGTCGTCGAGCAAACCGATGTCACCTCCATTTTCAGGAATCCGCTGCATCCTTACACGCAGGCGCTGCTCAGGTCTATCCCGCAGCTTGACGATGTGATGGCGCGCGCCGGCAAGAAGAAGCGGCTGGAAACGATCAGAGGGATGGTGCCCGACCCGTACAGCGTGCTGCCGGGCTGCTCGTTCCATCCCCGCTGCCCGCAGTTTATGCAGGGCGTCTGCGATCAAATCGCGCCCGAAGTCATCGAAGCGGAGCCAGGGCACATCGTGCGCTGTCATCTGTACGCTTCCCGTTCCACAAACGCGCGAGCGAATTAAGGATACAACACTATGACCGAACAAATCAATACCCAGAGTGAATCCAAAGTTCAACCGCCGTTGCTGGAAGTCAAGACGCTCAAGAAGTACTTCCCTATCCAGCGCGGTTTCTTCAAGAAAGTCGTCGGTCACGTCAAAGCTGTGGACGGCGTTGATTTCTACGTCAACGAAGGCGAAACGATGGGTCTGGTTGGCGAAAGTGGCTGCGGGAAAACGACCACCGGACGCTGTATTTTGAAGGCCATTGCGCCTTCCAGTGGCGAGATCTGGTTCCAGGATCCCAATCTAGGACGGATCGACGTCAGCACATTGGAGCACGAACAGCTGATTCACGTGCGCCGCAATATGCGGATGATCTTCCAGGACCCGTATGCTTCGTTGAACCCCCGCATGACGCTGCTGGAAATCGTCGGCGCGCCGCTGCGGGCGATGAACCTTGCCAGCGGTAAGGAGTTGGAGGATCGCGTGGCGGAGATGTTGCGGCGGGTGGGTTTGCGCCCCGAATACATGCGGCGCTACCCGCACGCCTTCAGCGGTGGACAGCGGCAGCGCATCGGTCTGGCGCGCGCGTTAGCTCCGCAACCCAAGTTCCTGGTGTGCGACGAGCCAGTCTCCGCACTCGACGTGTCGGTGCAGGCGCAAATCCTCAATCTGCTTCAGGAGCTCCAGGAGGAAATGGGACTGACCTATCTGTTCGTGGCGCACGACCTGAGCGTCGTCGCCCACATCAGCGAGCGGGTGGCGGTGATGTACGTGGGGAAGATTGTCGAAATGGCAACCACGCACGAACTGTTTATGACGCCCAAACACCCCTACACCGAAGCGTTGATGTCGGCCATCCCGCGTCCCGACCCCACCCCGCGCGACAAGCGCATCCTGCTCACCGGCGAAGTGGCGAATCCGGCCAAACCGCCTTCGGGATGCTACTTCCACCCGCGCTGCACCTACGTCAAGGACATCTGCAAGACTGAAGAGCCGACATTCGACGAAATCAGTCCCGGCCACTTCGTCAAATGCCACCGCGCCGCCGAACTCAACCTCAGCGGCGTGATGAACCTGGCATGACAGTATTCCGTGCAAATGTTGTAGGGCGATTTGGCAAACCGCCCTATAGTTTCGATTATCAGGGAGGATGAACTTATGACCAATGATTGGGAAAATCCACAGATGGTCGGGCAGAACAAAGAACCTGCCCACACCACACTGCTGCCCTATCAAGATGCCCCCAGCGCGTTGAGGGGTGACCGCAACAGATGTGTGAACTTCAAACTGCTCAACGGCGACTGGCAGTTCAAATACGCGCCGAATCCAGCTTCCGCGCCGGAGGATTTCTATGTCGAGCCATTCGACAATGACGGCTGGGACACCATCGCCGTCCCCGGCAACTGGCAGCTGCAGGGCTACGACGTCCCGATGTACTGCAACGTCCAATACCCGTTCCCGCCCGATTACATGCCGGAAGTCCCAAAAGACAACAACCCGGTTGGTTCCTACCGTACCACCTTCACGGTTCCCAAAGACTGGGCCGGCAAGCAGGTGTACATCGTCTTCGACGGCGTGGACTCGGCATTCTACCTCTGGGTCAACGGGCAATACGTGGGCTACAGCCAGGACAGCCGCCTGCCGGCGGAGTTCAACCTCACGCCGTATCTGCGCCCTGGCGAAAACACACTCGCGGCGCGCGTCTATCGTTGGAGCGACGGCAGCTACCTCGAAGACCAGGACTTCTGGCGCTTGAGCGGCATCTACCGCGACGTGTACCTCTTCGCCGCGCCTGCCGTCCACATCCGCGATTTCTGGGCGCAAACCGAATTGGATGCCGATTACCGCGACGCCAACCTCAAAATCCGCGCAGACATCGCCAACTACGCCACCGTCAATACAGATGGCTACACCCTCGAAGCCGAACTGTTCGATTCGGCGAATCAGCGAATCAAGAATCAGGAATCAGGAATCAGGAATCAAGAATCAAGAATTACTTTTGCTATGCCGGTGGCGAACCCCTTGAAATGGTCGGCGGAACACCCGAACCTGTACACGTTGCTGCTCACGCTCAAGGATGCGGATGGGAACGTACTCGAAGTCGAGCGCTGCAACGTCGGATTCCGCAAAGTCGAAATCCAGGACGGGAAAGTCCTTATCAACGGCGCAGCGGTCTATTTCTACGGCGTCAACCGCCACGAGCACGATCCCGACACCGGGCACACGGTCAGCGTTGAATCCATGATCCAGGACATCCTGATGATGAAGCGCTTCAACGTCAATGCGGTACGCACCAGCCACTATCCCAACGATCCCCGCTGGTACGACCTGTGCGACCAGTACGGCCTGTACGTGATTGACGAGGCGAACATCGAAACGCACGGCGTCTGGGACGAACCCACCCGCGATCCCGTGTGGCGGATGGCGTTCGTGGAGCGCGGCAGCCGTATGGTGGAGCGTGACAAGAACCATCCAAGCATCGTCATCTGGTCGCTCGGCAACGAATCCGGGCACGGGCCGAACCACGCGGCGATGGCCGACTGGATTCACGCCCACGACCCGACGCGCCCGGTCATTTTTGACTCGGCGGATCACGAGCCTTACATCGACATCGTCAGCAAAATGTACCCCTCGCTGGAGCGGCTCACCGAGCTGGCGGAGAGGCCGGGGGAGAAGCGCCCGTTCATCATGGCCGAGTACGGGCACGCCATGGGCAACAGTCCTGGCAACCTGAAAGAGTATTGGGACCTCATCGACAAGTACCCCCGCCTGCGCGGCGGATTTATCTGGGATTGGGTAGATCAGGGGCTGCGTCGGAGTTCCCCCCCTGTCTCCCCCCCATCGGGGGGGACGGAAGGGGGGGAGGAGTGGTTCGCCTACGGCGGCGACTACGGAGACTCCCCGCACGACGGCAGCTTCTGCATCAACGGCCTGACCTTCCCCGACCGGACAATTCACCCATCGATATGGGAAATGAAGAAAGTCTACGAGCCGGTGCGGGTCGAGGCGGTGGACGTGCTGGCGGGAAAAGTGGAAGTCATCAACCGATATGACTTCTCCGATCTGAGCCACCTGGATATCGCCTGGAAGTTGGACAAAGACGGGCAAGTTGTGCAACAAGGCCAACTCCCACGCCTGAGCACGTCGCCCGGCGGACGAGAGAGCGTGACGATCCCGTTCGCCCCCCCTTCCGTCCCCCCCAGTGGGGGGGAAACAGGGGGGGAAGAGTACCACCTCACCCTCAGCTTCACGCTGGCGGAATCCACGCCCTGGGCCGAGGCCGGGCACGAAATCGCCTGGGCGCAGTTCGCCGTACCGTTCCCCACCCCGGCGGTCAAGCCGGTGGACGTGACGGCGCTCCCCCACCTTGCTCTGATCGAGTCTGACGCTCAGGCTGTGGTCGCCGGGCAGGATTTCGAGCTGGTCTTCGATAAGCAAGCCGGAACCATCGCAGCGCTGCGCTTCCGGGGTCACGACCTGCTCAAGGCCGGGCCAAAGTCCAACTTCTGGCACGCGCCCACCGAAAACGACCTTAACACGTGGGGAGAGGAGCGCGCGGCGCAGCGCTGGCGTGAGATCGGACTGGATCGACTGGAAGAACACGTCACGGGCGTCACGGTAAAGCAGCTCACACCGCAGGTCATCGAGATCACCGTCAAGTCGGTGTGCGCGCCCGATGCGCACTTTGCCGCGCCGACCACCTCTGGCCCCGAACGGCAGATAGAAGGGATTATGCAATTCCTCTCGGGGGCGCTGGGCAAGGAAATGCTGCACGCTTTCTGCGCGCACCTGAACATGCCCTACGACAGCCTGCCGGGCACGATCAAGGCAGCCAAGATCAAAGGGCTGCTCGCGCCCTTCGTCCAGGAGAACCGCCTGCAAGAGCTGCTGCTTAGCCTCTATCACTTCCTCAAAGAAGCCGCACCGGAGAAAGTCCGGCCCGAATTCGAGGCGGCGTTGTTCCACCAGCAGATGGGCGCGCCGGAGGCTAAAGCGCCTGCACGGTTCGAATGTGCGTACACCTACACGGTCTACGGCAGTGCGGACATCGTGATCGAGCATCACGTCATCCCGGAGACGCCTGGACTGCCGTTCCTGCCGCGCATCGGCCTGCAGATGACGCTGCTGGGCGGCTACGAACAGTTCACGTGGTACGGGCGCGGCCCGCACGAGACCTACGTCGACCGCAACTATGGCGCGCAGGTGGGTCTCTACAGCGGCACGGTGGACGAGCAGTACGTGCCGTACATCGTCCCAGAAGAGAACGGCAACAAGACCGAGGTGCGCTGGGTCGCGCTGACGAACGACGACGGTGTGGGCCTGCTGGCGGTGGGCGCGCCGTGGCTGGAAGCGAGCGCCCATCACTACACCACCCAGGACTTGACCGAGGCAACGCACACCTACGAACTGCACCGCCGCGACGACATCACGCTCAACCTGGATTACGCCCAATCCGGCCTGGGCAGCGCGAGCTGCGGGCCGGGACGGCGACCGGAGTACCAGCTCAAACCCGTCGAGACGTGTTACCGCGTGCGGCTGCGGCCTTTCGCGAATGAATCGCCCATAGCATTGAGCAAACAACGATTGTGATGTCCCTCCAGTTGGAACGTTCGAACGTTGACACGTTCGAACGTTCCACCCTTTCTTATCCGACTAACGACTATGACACAACCTGATCGCAAAGACTACGGGCTGGCGGCTGTGGTCGGCATGTTGGCGCTGGCGGCCTACGTGCGCACGCTGGCCCCGGACGTGCTTTACCATGACAGCGCCGAGTTCCAAACCCTCACCTACACGTTGGGAATGACCCATTCCACAGGTTATCCCGTGTATCTGTTGGCGGCGCGCGTGGTGGGATTCCTGCCGCTCTATTCCCCGGCCTGGCGCGTCAACCTGTTTTCGGCGCTGTGCGCGGCGTGGACGGTGAGCGCCGTCTACCTGCTGGCGCGCTACTTCACGCCGAATCGTATTGGCGCGGCGTTGGGCGGCGCGGCGCTGGCGCTGTCGTACACGTTCTGGTCGCAGGCGATCATCGCCGAAGTTTACACGCCGGGGATGGCCGTGCTGGCAACGGTACTGCTGTTGTTGGCGCACTGGCAGCGCGATCCGTTCCCACGACGGCACGCGCTGGCGTGGGCCGCGGCGTTGGTATGTCTGGCGCTCGGCGTGCACCTCTCGGCGGTGTTGATCGCGCCGGCCGCGCCGCTGTTCGTGCTGTGGGTGCTGGCGTTCTTGCCCAAAGCGCAGCGCTGGCCCTGCCTGCGCGCGGCCCTGACCGGGTTCGGCATCGGGATCGCAGTCTATGCGGCGACGTTCATCCTGCTCGATCTCAACAACCCGCCGTCCAGTTTTTTCCAGATGATGCTGTATCCTTCCCGTTCGATTTGGGGCCTGCAAGCGACCGATATGGACAGCCTCATCGAACGCTGGTGGCTGACCTTTATGAGCGTCCAATGGCGCAGCGCAATGTTCCCGGAAGAGATTAGCTTTGCCACGTCAATAAGCGACTACCTCACCCGTGTGTTGAGCCAGGAGTTTTCACTGTGGATGATCGGATTCGCCGTGCTTGGCCTGGGCGAAATACGCCACACCGCGCGGCGACTCGCCAAAAAAGCCGGGAACCCCGATCTCGACGATACCAAGACCCGCGTCAAAGCGTTCATCAAATCCATTCCCACCGCGCCGGCCCTGAGCCTGGGCGTCTTTATGGTCGTGGCCTATCTGGTTATGGTGGCGTTCATCCTCAACTACCATCCAGGGGATGAATATGTGTTTTATCTCGGCACGTATATCTTCATCAGCACGGCCATCGGCGTGGGAATCGGGCGGACGCTGGAATGGATCAAGCGTGTCCTGGCAAAACGCAAAAACTGGACGCGCCATCTTTATCCGCTGGCAGCGGTGCTGTGCGCGCTGGTGGTCGTCACACCCTACGCCGGGCCACGCTGGGAGGCGCTCAAAGCCGGAAAGGGGACGTTTGTGCAAGAGACGTATCCCTATCCGCTCGACAACCTGAACGAGCCACGCATGATTTACGCGATGCGGCTGTCTCTGCTGCCCGAGGATGCGTTCGTCGTGATGAACTGGCGTGGATTGTACACGACGGCCTATCTGGCGCACGTCGAAGGACTGCGTCCAAACATCCTCCTCAAAGAGGCCACGCCGTTTGGCAGCAACGGGCAGATTGCCGATAGTCTGTTGGAAGAGATGACCGATACCGTGCGCGCCGGTCGCCCGGTCTACGTGGATCAGGCTTACCCCGGTCTGCGGACTCACTTCCGCGTCCTACCGTCGGCGGGGGGGTATTTCTATCGGCTGACGTTGCGACCGTGAAGAAAACGTATGAAGTGTGTACATTTGATGCGATTGACACACAATTATGCCGCCGCTGGTCGGTACCGACATGACCAGAGAACATGCGAAGTTCAAAACGTCTCCCGCAGCATTTGTGCAAGGGGCGCTTCGAGGTGTTCGTCGAGATCAATATGAGATACAGGTAGGGTGGGCAAAGACCCTGATCACGTTGCACCGATTTTTCCCCGCGTTGATGGAAAGTATGATAAGGGACAAGTAATCTGCAATGGAGTCGTCTTCGCACATCCTTGAAGGATTGAACAAGAGGCAGTCTATGATACAATGAGGGTAGAGGAAGCGTAACCATAAGGATCAAAAACATCATCTTATGAAATCCCCCTACCCTTTGCATGACGCAATGAGACGAGCCGATGGCTCGTCCCGTTTCGCCTACGTCACGCTGCTGATGATGAACGACAACTACCTGCCCGGCGTGCTGACGTTGGCCTACGGTCTGCGCTGCCAGAAGACGCAGGCCGATCTGGTCTGCATGGTGACGCCGGAGATCACGGCGGAGGCGCGCTTCGCTTTGGGGCTGCTGTACGATCACGTCGTCGAGGTCGAGCCGCTCTTCGTCCCCTACAAACGGCGGCAGGCGCGGCAGTACATCCCCTACGTCTTCACACGGATGCACATGCTCCGCCTCGGCACGGACGGCGGTCTGGGCCTGCGCTACGAAAAGCTCATCGCGCTCGATGCCGACGTGCTGCCGATCAAGCATTACGATCACCTGTTCACCCTCAACACGCCCGCGGGCATCCTCAACGAGTCCAAGGCGCATTTCCTGGATTACGACGCCGACGGGAAATACGTCATCCCGCCGAGCGTGGCGACCGAGGGCACGTGGCGCTGGCACGAAGCCTACAACCCCATCTGCCCGCACGGCCAGCCCATCCCGCAGGCCATCACCGACCGCGTGAAAGACGATCCCACCAACATGGGTGTGAACACCGCCCTCATTGTCCTGCAACCTTCGATGGCCGAGTTCACGGCGGTCAAAGCCGACATCCAACGCCCTGAAACCCTGCGCTACATCGGTGATGTGTTCGAGTGGCCCGATATGCAATATCTCACCATGCGCTGGTCAGGCCAATGGAGCAACGTGGATATCCGTTTCTGCGGGTTCAGCGGCTACCCCAACCTTGCGGTCCTGTTCGGCACACACTACGCAGGCCTCAAGCCGTGGCACTTTCACAAAGAGCAGGCGATGGCGCGCTACGGCCGGTTCGAGGATTTCCAGTACTGGTTCAAGCAATACACGGCCATGGTGACGAAAACCTATCCCAAACTGCAGAAGGTCAAACGGCTGGAAAGGTTACTGAAACAAATCCGCGAACTGAACGCTCGGTTATAAAGAAAATCTGGAAGCCTGGCGAAGGTGTGCAGACTAGCTCGCCCAAACCCTCGCCGGGTTGGTTAATGACTTTGCGATTGGTGAAATATCGGTACAATATCCCTACATTTCGAGAAAGAAAGGAGTCACACAGATTGCTATGTCAGAGTTAAGTCGTATGCCACGTTATGATATCCGCAATGACGGTATAGGGCCTTACGCCGTATTCTACTGCGAAACCTGCGATCGCGAATACCGCAGCCAGCCGGAAGTCGGCGCGACGATTGCCAAGGACGTCGGTCGCAAGGCGCTGGGCGGATTGCTGCGAAACGTTCCCGGCGTCGGCAGCGCGCTCGCCAGCGCCACGGCGGAGAACCCGCGTTACACGCTGAACATGACGCCCCAACAACTGGAAAAGGCTTGGCATCAGGTCAGCAACCGTTTCCGCGAGTGCCCCACCTGTCTGCGCGTCGTCTGCCTCTCGTGTTTCGACGAGCAGAGCGGTTACTGCAACGAAGACACACCACGCAAGGCCGCCATCGCCGAGGCGCAAGGCGAACAAACCGGCGCGGCGCTCAAAGGCATTGCGAACGTCTTCGGGCTGGGCGACGCCTTCAAACAAGTAAGCGAGGCGGTCAAGCAGGCCACCAGCAACGTCGCACGCTGCCCCAACGATGGGACGACCGCCCCCGCCGGCACCAAGTTCTGCCCGGAGTGCGGCGGCCCAATGAGCCAACCCGTCACCGATGCCTGTCCGAACTGCGGCAAGGAGACCAACGGCGCAAAGTTCTGCCCGGAGTGCGGCACGAAAATCGAGCGCCAGCCCGCCGGCGTCTGCCCCAGTTGCGGCGCTGAAGCTAAAGGCGCGAAGTTCTGCCCCGAATGTGGCGCCAAGATGCCCTAAAACGGGACACACATTCGCATCAGCTGTCAACCAAGAGGGCAGCGAACCTGCCCTCTTTCTTCAAACACAATGAGCATCGTTCAGAAAATCGTGCATCCGTGGGATCTTGATCCTTCTGCGGCCATCGCACTGCAACAGGAGTTGGCCGCCAAAGTCGTACGCAAGACGGCGTTCGGCGCTGTCACAACCGTCGCGGGCGTTGATGCCAGCTACCGCGATGGGATCGCGCGGGCGGCTGTCGTCGTCTTCAGTTTCCCGCGCCTGGACATCGTGGAATACGTCACGGCAGAACGTCCGGTGGAGTCCCCCTACGTACCCGGCCTGCTCAGCTTCCGCGAAGCGCCCGTCATTTTGGACGCGCTGGAAAAGCTCTCCCTCGCCCCCGATTTGCTGATCTTCGATGGACACGGCATCGCCCACCCCCACCGCCTGGGCATTGCCAGCCACGTTGGACTGCTGGTAGATAAGCCCTCCATCGGCTGCGCCAAGCGGCGATTGGTAGGCCAGTACGACGAACCGGCCCGCGAACGAGGCAGCTATAGCTATCTGCACGAAGATGTCGCCGATGACGAGGGCATCGGCGTTATCGGCGCGGTCGTGCGGACGCGCACCGGCGTCAAGCCCGTCTTCGTCTCCACCGGGCACCGCATCAGCCTGGATGCCGCCATCGACGTCGTGCTGGTCTGTGGACGCGGTTACCGTCTGCCAGAACCCACCCGCTGGGCCGACCGCATCGCCGGCGGAGAAGACCCAGGCATCCGGCTGACGATTCCGGCACACAGATGAACACGGAAAACACAGATTTTTCTTTAAAGGAAATCCATAGCATTCGTGAAATCCGTGTACAGTTTTTGGATTCTTGACTGCAATATCATCTTGACGACCACATATTCGTGAAGATTCGTGCAAATTCGTGGTGTATCTTCGAGGAGGATATGTGCCACTGCGATACGACATCACCAAGGATGATTTGAGCAAATTCGCCGGACACGGCCCGGCGTTCGTTACCTTTGGAGAGACGATGGTGCGCGACACACCCACCGACGGCGAGCGTCCGGAGCGCACGCGCCAGGTCCACCTCTCGATGGCGGGCAGCGAATACACCCTGGCGATGGGCCTATCCCGCTTCGGCATCCCCGCGAGCTACATCACCCGCGTGCCCGACAACCCCTACGGGCGGATGCTGCGCAACATCGCCCGCGAAAACGGCGTCAACACCGAGCACTTCGTCTGGGCGCCGAAGACCGAACCCATCGGGCGCTTTATCTATGAGATCGGGCGCACGCCCCGCCGCGACACCGGCATCTACCAGCGCATGTTCTCCGCCGCCTCCAAGCTCGACGCGGGAATGGTGGACTGGCAGACCGCGCTCAAAGCCTGCCAGCTCTTCCACACGTCGGGCATCACCTTTGGATTGGCGGCGCACAGCGGATACGAGCGCAACTACCTGCTGGCGGCCTTCGAGGAAGCGATGGCACACAAACCCGAGGGATGCCTGGTGGGGATGGACTTCAACTACCGCGCCACGCTCTGGTCGGCGGAACAGGCGAAGGCGGTGCTCACGCCGCTGGTCACGGACCACATCGACGTGCTGGTGACGACCATCGAGGACATGGCCAAGCTCTACGGGATGGGCTGCGGGCAGTACAGCGCCCAACAGATCGACGACGGCGACATCGGCCCCATCGAGGACGACGACATCCGCGCCTTCGCCGCCGAGGTGTGCGCGCGCTTCGACACCAAAATCGTCGCCATCACCATCCGCTATCCCGACAGCTTCGAGCAGCATCGCTGGGAATCGGCAGCGGCGGATGCGGACGGCAACTTCTTCCGTTCACCTGCCGTCAAACCCGTCACCCTCTGGGATCGGCTCGGCGGCGGCGACACCTGGAACGCCGGTTTTTATTATGGCCTGCTCACCGAGAACTTCACCCCCGCTGGCGGCGACGCGGGACGCGCGCTTGAGAAAGGCGTCCTCGTGGGCGACGCGGCGACGCGCCTCAAGCAAACGCTCCTCTTCGACCTACCCATCATCGACAAAGCTGAAGTCCAGGCGTTGCTGAAGGCCGACGTGGCGGGTGGCGGAAAACGAACGGCAAGATAACAAGATGCAGGAAGCAAGATTCTATCCCTGCAACATCCTGCGTCTTGCATCCTGCATCTTTTAAAGGGGAAATACGATGAACAAAACCGACAAACTCAACCTCATCCGTGAAACGGGCGTGATTGCGATTATGCGGGCGCAGAGTTCGGTACAACTGATCGCGGCTGCCGACGCCATCAAGGCCGGCGGCGTGCGCGTCATCGAGGTGACGATGACGACGCCAGGCGCACTGGACGTGATCGCCGAGGCGACGCAACGCTACGGCGACGCCGTGCTGTTCGGTGCGGGATCGGTGCTGGATGCCGAGACCGCGCGGGCGGCGATCCTCGCGGGCGCGGGCTTCATCGTGGCCCCCACCCTCAACCGCGACGTGATCGTGCTGTGCAACCGCTACAGCATCCCCGTGATGCCCGGCTGCTTCACACCGACGGAGATGCTGGCCGCATGGGAGGCCGGGGCCGATATGGTGAAGCTCTTCCCGGCGGAGATCGGCGGGCCGGCGCTCGTCAAGGCCATCCGCGCGCCGCTGCCGCAACTGGAGATCGTGCCCGTCGGCGGCGTGGACCTGAACACGGCGGCGGACTTCATCCGCAGTGGCGCGGCTGCGCTCGGCGTGGGCAGCAGCCTCGTCAACCAGAAATTACTCGATGCGGGTGATATGGCGGAGCTTACCCGCCGGGCAGCGAGATTTATTGAGGAAGTGAAAAAAGGCCGAAAGGGATAATCTCTTAACCGGTGGTCATACCGCCCAAAGGTCGCTTGGTAGCAAAAATCGGAACCAAGCAACGAATGGATGAACTATGCTAACGGTTGTCGCTTTTCTCAAGCCTACAAAAATCAAGCTGATTTTTCTGATAGAGTGGGCGTTTTTCATCCTGATTACAGCAGCGAGAGGTCATCTAAGAACTGGCCTGGTTTTGGTAGCGGGTTATCCTCTGATATTCTTCTATCTTGTTGCCTGTACACTGACCGCTTTGAGCAAACACACGCAGCGCATCGCTCAAGGTTGGGGACTGCCGGCAAGCGCTGCGGGTTTGATCGTACTCGATCAGGCCATCAAGACAAGCATCACGGCGTTGATTCCTTATCAGACTTCAATTCCCATCATCAAGAACTGGCTGTACCTGGCTCACGAGCGCAATTTTCACGGCTCCTGGGTCGCAAGTACATTCGATATACAATCTTTCAGCGTCTTCAACCTTATCCAGTTGGGCCTGGCTATCCTGATTCCCTTATTCTCGATACTTTGCCGCCGTTACTACACCAGAAATCATCGCCAGAGCTTGTGGGTAGACGTGGCCTTCCTCGGCATATTCTCTGGATATGCAAGTTGGGTGTGCGATATGTCTCTGCGCGAGTACATTGTTGACTTTATCCGCTTGCCGGGTCTGGTAACCGCCGACCTCAAGGACATCTTTATCACCATTGGCGTCGCGGCCTTTTTCGCAGAGGCGCTGGATAACCCTGAACTTAGCCTCTCCTCCACTTAGCTTCCCAACCACCGGCGCAGCGAATACTCCGGTTCAAAGCCGACGAGATCCCGCACCTTGTCAATGCTCACCAGCGTCTCCGTGCCAACGAGCGGGCGGTTGAGCGGCACGTCGGGGTAGAACCATTCCACCAGCGTCTCCGTCGGGACTCCGGCGGAGTTGTGATCGTCATTCACGTAGACCGGGTGGCTGCCCTCGAAGTTGGCAAGCAGCCCCTTCTCGATGCACTGCGCGGAGTCGCGGGCGTCGATGCTGGCCCAGAAGTTGCTGTAACCAAACATCACCCGCGCGTAGGGTAGCTCGCGCAACTGCGGAAAGTTATTGAGAACTTCGAAGGCCCGCTCATCACGGAGCCTGTCATGCTGCGTGATGATGCCCGCGATGATGACGCGACGCTGTTCCTCCGGCATCGCCAATAGCTCCTGGTACTGCTGCCGCGCCGCTGCGCGGGAAGCCATCACCTGCACTTCGTTCTCCGGCGTCACCTCGTAGACACCCGGTAGGCGCAGAAACAGGCTCGAAATGCCGTCGCGCCGCCAGAAGTACGCGCCGATTTCCTCCATCACCTGCTTGGAGAAGGAATACGGATCGGTCGTGAAGCTCGGATGCGCCTCATCCATCGGGAAGTAGTGCAGCGGAAAGCGCTGGATGCCGAAGTTGAAGCCGAGCGCGTTGATCGAGCTGGCGCTGATGATGCGTTTGATGCCCGCGTTCGCCGCCGCCTGGTAGACGTTGAACGTCCCCGTGCAGTTGGCGTGGAAGATGGCCTCGCTCGCACCCTTGCTCGGGTTCGGGATCGCCGCCAGGTGGACGATGCCCTCCATCCCCTGCACGCACTCCGTCACGCACGCGAAGTCCACAATATCGCATTGCCGGTATGTCGCGCCCTCGATTGTTATCCCGGCGCTCCGCCCAATCACGGTGACGTCGTGCCCGTGCTCGACCAGCCGCGCCACCGCCATCCGTCCTACCGCTCCTGTGCCACCAGTAATCAGAATACGCATTGCATAGCCTCCTGGAAAGATAGTTGGTATCATCTCAATAAATGAGGAGAAAAGTGGGGGTTTGGGGGCGGGCCTTGCCCGCCCCCAAACCCCCATCCTAGATTGTTGCCCAATCACAAATCAAGATACCACAGCAGCATCGCCTCGTGCGCCACGTCGGGGACGCCGGCGTAGCCGTAGCGGTGGATCGCGCCGAGCGTGCAGCCTTGTCTGGCGTAAAATCGGCACGCGGGGACGTTGACGCTCTGCGTTTCCAGGCCAAGCTGCCCGTAGCCCTGCCCCCGCGCCCAGTCCGCCGCGTACCGGAAAAGCCGCGCGCCGATCCCGCGCCCCCGCGCGTCTGGATGCACGCGGATATCCCACAACACGGCGAGGTCCTTGCGCTGGAAATAGTCCATCGGGAAGACCTGCGCGTTCAGCGCGACCGCCGCGCCGCCGATCGGCGCGCCGTCACCGAACGCCACGAAGATGCCCCAGGTTTGCAGGTCGAATTCTTCGGCCCACGCCGTTGGGCCATCGTTGTCGTAGGTCTTGATGTATGGCTCGACGGGTTGCTCGACCAACTGCAAACCGCCCAAGCCACCATCCGGCGCGACAACCCGAAACACAGTGCGCACCTCAAAATGGTTGGGGATGGCGTCATAGAGAGCATAGTCGTCAACGCCAATGGCTTGAATCTGAATATCCATATCTGCCTCGCTCAAGTGTTATAAGCTGATTTCTTCTGCAAAACCTGGGCTACGATCTCCTCGGTTGCAGATTCGTCGCCGTTCTCACGTGCCCATGTTTGCATCTCAGTTGAGAGTCCTCCCAGTTCATCTGCCAGGTGCTCTGCCCGCTCGCGTGTTTCCTGTACTAGCGCTCGATGATGGAGTGTAAAGGCCAGCAGTCGAGAGGCGGCCGCGGATTGCCCCTGTCGCATCGCCAATGCCGCCATCGTCACCAGACTGTCTAGCACCAGATTGGCATCTCCCGACTGCCGGGCCAGGGACAGCGCCTGCCCCAACTGCTCGCGTGCTTCCGAGTATGCACCCGCCACCACAGAGAGTTCCCCCAGGCTGACCAATGCGACGGCCATGCCACGCCGATCATTGATCTGTTGCTTCAGCGCCAGGCTCTCGGTGAGGAGTTGCCAGGCATCGTCATACGCTTGTTGTCTGAGAGCCAACTGCCCGGCATTGGTCAGCGCGGTGGCTGCGCCATGAATGTGGTCGTTGGCCTTGAAGAGCCTGCTGCACTCTTGGTAATATCGCTGGGCGTTGGCATAGTCGTGCGTCACCTGAGCCAGGTTGCCCAGGTTGTTGAGCGCCATCGCGGTGTTGATGTCATTCTGAAGCCGGCGGCACACGCCGACTGCCTGCTCAAAGTAGCGGCGCGCCAGGGCATACTCCCCCTGCGCTTTGGCGCAACTCCCTAAAAAGTTCAGGGCAAAGGCGACCCCATCCTGATCTTCTGTCGCCTCGGATAAATGCAGGCTCTCCTCTGCCAACCCGGCGGCACGGCCATAATCACCCGCATAATAGGTAGTAATGGCGAGATACCCCAGGATGGTCGAGCGACGCGCGCTACTCTCGACCTGAGGCAGATAGGACTGCGCTTTCTCCAGGATGATCCTGGCGGTCCCCACATGTCCAATGTGAATGTACATCCGCGCCTGGCGTCCCAGCAGATCGCACAACACCGAAGCCTGCTCCGGCGTGGCGGCAGGCTGATCAGCAATCTTGTCCAGGGCAAGCTGGAAGACGTCAATCCCTTCCTGGAACCAACTCTGCGCGCTGTAGAAATTGTGCAGCGTCGCAGCCGCACGCTCCAACGCCTTTAGGTCTTGTTTTTCGGTAATTATCCACTGCCACGCGGCGCGGATATTCGCCAGATCGGCTCTGATGGCAACGCGCTGCGCGGTTTCTTCGCCGCTGCCCTGCCCGGCCAGGAAATCCATGTAGAAAGCGGCGTGACGCTGCATGGCAGCTTCCTGCTCGGCTGGCAAAGCGCCCAGCTTTTCGGCGGCATACTGGCGCAGCAATGTGTGCATCGCGTAGCGACCCTCAGGCCAATGCCGGATCAGGGAGTGATCGGCCAGAGCGGCAAGAAAGCGCTCGGTGGTCAATGCCCGCTGTCCAATCACAGCTTGAGCGGCTGCAGAGGTGAAGTCGCCCTGGAAAACCGACAGTTGACCAAAGACAGCCTGTTCTTGCGAGGTGAGCAGTCGCCAGGAGTGATCGAAGACGGCCCTTATACTGCGATGTCGCGCCGGAATATCGCGCATGGAAGTCGCCAGAAAGTCGAGGTCGTGTGCAATCTGCGCCGCGATTTGTTGGCAAGGATACGACCGCACCGCAGCCGCAGCCAGCTCAATGCCCAGGGGCATTCCCTCCAGCAGTTGGCAGATGCGGACTGTGGATGAAACGGTCTCGCCGGCAAACGCAAAGCCGGCGTTCACCCGACGGGCGCTCTCTACGAACAACCGAATGGCGCTGTAGGACTCCACCGCATCGCCGCCATCCGATCCTGGGAACGCCAGTCCGTGGACGTCAACGAGCCACTCGGCGCGCAGGCTCAGTGGCTCACGGGATGTGACCAGAAGCTTCACTTGGGTGGCATGATCGAGGATTCCGACCAGCAGCTCCATCCCCTCGAAACCGTCATGCGCGCCTCGCTCGGAAACAGGAGAGAGGAGGTGCTCATAGTTATCCAGCACCAGGAGCATCTCTTTGTCGCGCATATAGTTAAGAAGCTGCACCTGGAGGGCCTCCTCGCCTGAGAAGGCAAAGCCGATGGCTTCGGCAATGGCAGTGGCCAGAAACTGGCTTGAGGCAACGGCGACCAGGGGGATGAAAAAGACACCGTTGAGAAAGTACCCGACCTGTTCGGCCGCGGCCTGGAGGGCCAGGCGGGTCTTGCCGATGCCGCCAGGACCGACCAGGGTCAACAACCGGCAGGTTGGCTGCTCCAGCCGTTCCGCGATCTCTACCAGCTCTTCTTCGCGTCCCAAAAAGGGTGTCAGTTGAGACGGCAGGTTGTGGGGACAGGATTCCCTGACGGCGCGGATGCGTTCATAAAGTATCCGCGTCTCTTCATCCGGCTCGATGCCCAGTTCTTCGGCCAGGGCACGGCGACAGCGTTCGTATTGGGATAGGGCCACGCTGCGCTGGCCACTGCGGGCCAGCAGGCGCATTAACTGCCGGTGGGCTTCCTCGCGCCAGGGTTCCAACTCGATTTGACGTTGAGCATACCGGCGTGCGCGGTCATGGTCTTGACGTCGCTCGTAGTGGTTCGCCAGATGATAGAGCGTGTCCAGCGCCAGCCGGTGCAACCGCTCTCGCCGGATCAAAGCCCATTCTTCAAAGAAGACACTGTCATCCACAAAAAGCCCCGCCAGGAACTCCCCCCGGTAGAGCGCGATGGCCTGTTCCAACTGTCGAATGCAGGTCTCGCAGGTTTCCAGAAGGGTATGGGCGTGGACTTCACTGGCCGCAATGAGCGTATCGAACTGAGAAGCATCCAACTGGTAATCACTATCGGGGTTGAACTGAACCGTCCACTGGGTGATAGACAGAAAAGGCGGATCAGCATCTCGGTCATGGATGGCCTGGCGCAGGTTGAAGAGGGCTTGGGAGAGATTGTGCCGGGCCGTGCGCTCGTCGCAGTCGGGCCAGAACAGCCCGGTCAGCGCGTCGCGGCTATGGGGACGATCGCCAGCTTCAGCAGCCAGGTAAGCCAACAGCGCCCGCACCTTGCTGGATTCAAAGCCAGTAAGAGGTTCCCCATCCAGGGTGACGTAGAAGGACCCGAGCAAATAGATACAGAGACGTGCCATGTGCAGATTATAACGCCAAAAGCCAATTTTTGCGCGCCGCTTCCTGATACTTTACTGATAGGAGAAATATATCATAGTGCATAGATTTGGACAAATGACGAAAAGGATAGACTATGAAACCTTCTCATCCCTACTTTTCTTATTTGCTGCGCATGTGGCGCTCCGGTGAGAACGAGCAAGCGACCTGGCACGCCTCGCTAGAGGATCCGATGACCAGGAAACGGCTCGGGTTTCACACCTTGCCCGGTCTATTTACTTTCCTGGAGGAGATGAGCCGGTCAGGTAATGAACAGGCGCCACTCCACAACGAACAGGCAGAACTGGAAGAAGAAAGGGAGTAGTTATGAGATGATCGAGATACACCATGAAACCAGGACAGCAAGCTCGTAGTGTCTACATATCTATTCCCACATAATCACAGGAAAAGGAGTGTAACTGTGATAGATTTACAGAAATCCTTTCAAGGAGATTAAGGATCGATGAAGAAACAGTTAAGCATCGCCTGTTTGCTTATCATTGGGATGTGTGCCCTGGCGTGCACCCTTGTGACTGGGCCTGAACCGTCCTCAACTCTTGCTCCTTCACAGACGCCCAACGCGACGCCCCTGCCGCCGCCCAGCGCGACGCCCACAGCGGCGCCGGCGGCAACCCGTACCGCCACGGCTGCTCCCACCCCGACCATTCAGCCATCACCCACCTTATCACCAACACCCGCGCCGCGAATTGACCCGAATGCTGCCTTCATCCCTTACATCGAGCGGCGCACCTGGCGCGCGGTTTTGAATTGGCCAGATGAATGCGAAGAAGGATTTCAACTTTTTGAACATAAGCCAGAGGATTCGGGCGGCATTGTCACCTACCCAATGGGCTACGAGCGCTATCTCGTCTTGGTTTCCTGCACACTCGGTCCATACTGGGAGGAACTGCGCGCTTACTGGCTCGACGATCGCGCCGACCCACCGACGGCCCACCCTCTCACCGTGCCGGAGTTAGTTCAGGATGACGCGCCGGAATTGGGACTGCACGATGTGGATGTGCTGCATGGCGCTTATCCCACCTATGACCCCCATATGAAAACGTTGACCAATCTGCACGCCTATCGCGGTTTGAAAGATTGCGGCGTCTACTACAAATACCACCTCGAGGACGTGCGCTTTGTGCTGAACGAGGCCCGCTATCGTGATTGTGTGGATTCCGAAGAAGCCGATCCCTCCGTTCTTGACGCCTATCAATGGCCGGTGATCTATCCCCTGCCATCCGTCGCCGGCCCATTCCGCAAAGTCGCCATGCTGGATTTGCTCGCAAAGGATTGGGACACGGTGCTGCACGCGCAACCCGATGGCAGTTTGTGGCTGATGACGCGCGCCGGTTATGCGACGTTCCGCGAGGGGCGGTGGGATACACAATTTGTGAATGAAGAACAAAGAGTGGTGGGGGTTGACGCCGACGGGCGCACCTGGATTTTCGGCAAGACCGGAGAGCGGATTTACTACCAGCGCGCCGGTGAAGAACTCACGCCAGCCACTGCCGGATGGACGCCAGTATGGTCGACGCTGGCATTACAAGGACGGGGCGTCCTCTCCGATGGTCAGGGCTGGGTGTGGTTAGCCACGGATCAGGACGTGCGCGTCTTCGACGGAGAGCAATGGACCATCTACACGCGGGAAGCCATAGGGGTACCGGCGGCCGCGGAAGACACGTTGACGGGTTTTAGGCTGACCTATGTGGAGAGCCTGCAGCAGATGTGGGTAGGGCTATGTGACTGGTATGGAGAGGCGGGGCCGTATGGCGGCGGCGCGCGCTGGTTCGATGGACAAACCTGGCGCGGCGCGCAATTCCCGGCAACCGCCGGCTGCGTGACGGCGATCGCCGCCGACGCCGAGGGGCGCGTGTGGCTCGGCATGGATGAAGGCATCGTGCAGCGGTTCGACCAGGCTTCGGGGAACTGGCAGCAGTTCACTCTGCCGGCGCCGGGAGATTACCGCATGAGCTATGTAGCCACCCTCACCGTGGGCCCGGATGGCACCCCGTGGGCGCTCGCGGCGCTGCTCCCGCCGGTATGTGGCGGCGCCAGTTGTGATGACTCGGCGCGCGCATTCTATCACTTTCAGAATGGAGTGTGGATCGAGGTTCTTGGCCCGGACGACGATTCGGAGGACGCTCTCTCTGCCAACTCATCGCTACGCATCCTGTTCGACGGCATGGGGACGCCCTGGATTTTCATCGGTTGGGCGGTATACCGCGTCGAAAACAATCGCCTGGTGGAACCGTCGGTCGCCGAACTGTACCCGTTAGCCGTAACGGTGGACGCAGCCGGACAAATCTGGACGATCGCGCAGGCCGACAATGACGAGCCGGCGCTCTGGGTGTTGGAATCCAACCCATGATCATCCTTCGTGGAGTTAAGTCGATGAAAATTCGCTCTCACGCTATCATCTTGATGGGCATAAGCATGTGGTTGCTGGCATGTCGCGCAGTCGACAGACCCACAGAGCCGTCGAGTCCTACCCTGCTCCCGTCGCAGACGCCCACAACAGCGCCGAGTCTGACACCGATGGCCGCGCCGACAGCAACCCCAATCGCCACGGCGGCGGCTCCCCCTGCGTCGACCGCGACGGCCTCACCGATCCCGGCAGGCGTCGATCCTACACAAAAAGACATCCCATACAGCGCGCGCCCTGCCTGGCGAATGCTTTTAGGATGGCCCGACGAGTGCGAAGAAGCATTTCAACGCTTCACACAGGGAGCAGAGAACTCCGGCGGAATTACGGTGTATCCCCTGGGCGATGAGCAGTATCTCGTCGTTGTCCTGTGCAACCTCGGCCCATATTGGGAGGAAGATCGCGCCTATTGGCTCAACAACCACGCCAGTCCGCCAGCGGCGCAGCTTCTCACCATGCCGGTGCTCAGCGACGGCGATGCACCGGAACGCGGCCTTACAGAGACCGACGTGCTGTATGGCGCTTTCCCCATCAACTACGATCCCAATACGCAGACATTGACCAGCCTCCACGCCCATCGTGGATTGAGAGACTGCGGCGTCTTTTACAAATACCACCTCCAGGACGCGCGCTTTGTGTTGGACGAGGTCCGCTATCGCGGCTGTGACGATCCCATCGAAGATGATAAATCTCCCCTCAACGCCGATGAATGGCCACTGGTCTACCCATCCACGGCGGCGGTTGACCATATCGGCCCCTTCTACAAGGTCATTCCGGTCCCCCATGACCTTCAAGGCCAGATCATGCGCCTGGAGGCGGTGTCCAATGGCGACCTGCGGCTATTGACCACCGACGGCTTTGCCCTGCTGCACGACGGCGCGTGGCAGCCATACTTCCTCGCGCCGGAGCAACGTTTTATGGGCGTGGACAAGACCGGGCGGCTGTGGTTCCTCCCTGAAGAAGCGCCCTATACCATTTTCTACTGGGACAGCGCGCTCGCCGATTATGGCGGTTCGGCCTTCGTCCGCGCTGACGCCGGCTGGCTGCCGGTGGATGATCCAGCCGCGTTGGAAGGCCAGGGCGTCCTCACCGACGACCAGGGCCAGGTCTGGCTTGTTACAGAGCAGGATGTGCGCGTGTATGCCGATGGGCGCTGGACAATCTTTACGCGAGACACGTTGGGAATGAGGACTGTCTCTGATCCAGATTTGCGATTGGACTTCACGCTCACATTTGCAGCGGGCCAACAGCGGATATGGGTGGGTGAATGTGATTGGGGTGAACTATGGCCGAAGGGTGGAGGCGGCGTGCGCTGGTTGAATACAGCCGAATTTGCCGCCGGTGAATTCAGTTGGGCCGGCGCACAAGCATCCACCAGTCAAGGCTGCGTGATGACCATCGCCGCCGACGCCGAGGGGAATGTCTGGATCGGCAGTGATTACGGTATGGCAGCGCGCATCAATCTGGCGAAGAAGAGCTGGCAGCAGTTCCCGCTGCCGTCTCCGGCAGATTACCAGCGCGGTTATCCGGTTGCCCTCTCGATTGGGCCTGACGGCGCGCCGTGGCTGCTCTCGGCGCTGTGCACCGGCGTAAGCTGCGAGCTGCGCGGATTATGCGGCGATGTCAGTTGTGACGCGATGCGCGCACTCTATCACTTCCAGGATGGCACATGGGTCGAAGTGATGGGGCTGCAAGATTACGCCGAGAAACTTTATCAAGGCCCGACGCTGCCGGTATTATTTGACGCCGCCGGAACGCCGTGGTTTTTCCTCGGCGGGACGCCATTCCGCATCGCAGACAACCACTTGGAGCCATCGCCGGTCGCCGGACTGAATGTGTTGGATGCGACGGTCGATGCAGCAGGCCAACTATGGCTGGTCGCGCAGGCGGGAGACAATCCGCCGGCGCTCTGGGTTTTAGAGGTCAGCACAGACTAAAATTCAAAAATCTAAGTGAAAGGAGACAGAGAAATGACGCTAGGAAAACATCTATGGATTGTTGTCAGTCTGATATTGAGCCTCGCGCTGTTCAGCGCTTGCGGCGGTGGGAAGACGAGCACCCCTGAGGGTGCTGACCAGCCTACGGTCGCGGCCAACACGGCTACGCCAGCGCCGACATCCACACCCGCCGCTACCCCCACCCCTTCGGCGGACGATCTCGTGGCCGAGGGTGTCCAACAGCGCGAGGCCGGCCAACTCGAAGATGCCATCGCCACGTTCCAGCAGGCTATCGAACTCGATCCTGAACATGCCGCCGCCTATTTCCAGTTGGGCGACGTCTACTACGATATGGAGAAATTCGAGGAATCCCTCACCGCGCTCGAAAAAGCGGCAGAACTCGATCCCAACGACCCCTATACACAACACAACCTCGGCAGTTCCTACAGTGCGCTGAGTGAATGGGAGAAAGCTGTCGTCGCCTACGAGAAGGCCATCGAACTCAAGCCCGACTTCGGCGAGGCCTACGGCGATCTGGCCGCCGCCTATGCAAACACCGACCAAGTCACGGATGCAATCGCTGCTGGGGAGCAAGCCATCGAGCTGGACCCCGAATACGTCGCCGCGTACATCAATCTCGGCATCGCCTACGGGATGCAGGGCGATCTCGATCAAGCCATCACCCTGTTCAAAAAGGCGCTACAAATCAACCCAGAGGACGCGACGGCGCACTACAACCTAGGCTACGCTTACGACAAACAGAACGACTTCGATCAAGCTATCTTTGAATACCGCGAAGCTATCCGCATCAATCCCGATTACTCCGATGCGCGCGGAAATCTGGCCAGCGTCTTTGCCCGGCAGGACAAATTCGACGAAGCCATCGCCGAATGGCAGACGCTTCTCGAGCGCGACCCGGAACGCGCCAGCGCGCAGCGCTTCATCGGGATGGCCTACGCGAAACAGGGTAAGTATGCAGAAGCCATTGCCGCCTACGAGACTTACCTCACCCTGGCTACCGATGCGCCGGATAAAGCTGACATCGAGCAGGAAATCGCCAAACTCAAGGAAGCGGAAACCACCTATCGCAACGCAGCGGGTGGGTACAGCTTCCCGCGCCCGGCGGGATGGTATTACGAAGAAAGCAAGGCATTGGTCAAGTTCAGCGAGAGCGCGACGGCGTTCAAGAACGCCCCCGACTCCGCGCCGCTGCTCATGTTCCAGGCCGGTCCGGCCAATGAACTGGCTGCCAATCTGGATGTGGCAGTCGACGCCGACGCGTCGACTTATCTCCAGGCCATGATGCAATCGGTAGGCTGGGACATAGATGAGCCGGAGACCGGGACCATCGCCGGCTATCCGGCAGCCATCGCCGCCATCGCCAATGAATCACCAGCAATGCGCGGCGCCATCATCGTCGTCCTCATCAACGGACGGGTGGTCAACGGTCTTGCCCTATCACCGCAGGAGCAATGGGAGGCTTTCCAGCCCATCTTCCTGGAGACCGTCAAAGGACTCACATTTGCTCCGCCGGAGTACCGGAACGATACGGGCGGTTACAGCCTGAATTATCCAGGAAACTGGTCCTATGAAGAAAACGATGAAACGGTCAGCTTTGCGCTTACGGAAGCAGCCCTTGAAGACTCCGAAAAGGCAGCGTTGGAAGAAGGTTTGCTCGTCGTGCTTGACGCTGCTCTGACCAGCGAACTGGCCGATAAGTTGAAGGTCGAAAACAGCGACGACCCCAAGGCCTTCATCCCGGCAATGGCAGCGACCCTTAAGGCAGAAATCGGCAACATCGAGACCGGCGAGATCGCCGGATACCCCGTGGCCTACGCCAACATCTCCGGCGCCTACCTGGATGTTCCCTACACCGGAGGACTGGTCGCCATCCTGGTGGATGATCGCTTTATCGGCGGCTACGCCCTGGCAGCGCCGGACCAGTGGGGCACAGTACGCCCGATCTTTTCGGACATGCTCAATAGCATGACGTTTTTCGAGCCATAAAGTAACAACTGGCTGGGACGAAGCCAGACCTTCAATGGCTTGCGCTGGATCCAGCACAAGCCATTGAAACTCTACAATAGGATACAAAATAACACACCCATAAGGAGGTCAACGATGACTGGGGGTGCACTAGGCGCAATGATGACGATGCGAGCATACACGTGCCCACTATGCGGGCGGAGATTTGTGCGGCAAGGCCCGGACTTGATTTTTCTGCGGGACACCGTTTGTGACGAATGTCTGGCGGAATTGGGCCCGTTGGACGATGTTGCACTTCAGGAGGAGGTAAACCGGCGGCAGGCGGAACGCACATCGCCGCCCACACAACCCTCAGAGGAGGGAGAAATGGAAACCAATGTCTTTTCACAATCATCTAACCTGGGGGCGCTCATTGCCGAGCACCCTGCCAATCCCAGGGCGCAGCGCCAGACGCTGCAGGCGGGTTGGGGATTGATTGCCGTTGGCGCGGTCTTCGCCCTGATTGGTCTGCTTGTCTCGAAGGGCGAATGGCCGGACCTGCTCGTCGCAGCAGCCGGGTTGCCGGTGGCGCTCATCGGCGTGGTCGCCCTCCTTGGACGCCAGCGGCGGCGCGACCTGTGTGTGAGGCTCTTCACAGACGGCTTCACACGCACACTGGGCGGTCAAACGGTCGCTGTCCGTTGGGATGAAGTCACGGAAGTATGGCAGAACGTGATCCAGACCTACCGCGGCAGCGCGCACACCAACACGACGAACATCTACACCGTTCGTCTCACCGATGGACGCAAATTCATCTTCAACGATCAAGTGGACAAAATCGCCGGGTTGGGCGCAGCGCTTCAGACGCAATGCGCCGCACGGATGCTTCCACGTGTGCACGCGACGTACAACGCCGGCGAAGTCATCACCTTCGGCCCATTCGGCGTCAGCCGCAGCGGCATCACCAAAGGCAACGCGACGCTGCCCTGGCAGCAGGTCGAGCAAGTAGAGTTGCGTCAAGGTGTGCTCCATATCAGAAAGAAAGGCGCACGCCGGGATTGGGCGTTTGCGATGGCGTCGAAAATCCCAAACCTGCTGGTGTTGATAGCGCTGGTGAACCAACGCGATTTGAAATAGGCAAAACACGGTCATGCAGCAATGGATAACGGCGTAGACTATCTTGAATTTCGACATCGAGATCAATGGAGAAAGTGGCTGGAAGAGCATCACGCCACGGCAACGGAAGTGTGGCTGATCCTGTACAAAAAGAAACACAAGGATCAAGGGCTGACACTGGATGCAGCAACAGAAGAGGCCCTGTGTTTCGGCTGGATCGATGGGACACTGAAACCTCTTGATGAGAAACGCTACGCGCTGAGGTATTCACCCAGGGCGCCCAACAGTATCTGGTCGGTCAGCAATATCCGAAGGGTAGAAAGGCTGATTAGCGAACGCAAAATGACGGAAGCAGGAGAGCAGAAGATCGCCGAAGCGAAAGAGAACGGACAATGGGAAGCGGCACTCCAACGCGAACAAGTCGATCAAATACCGACGGATTTGGAGGACGCACTGCGTAAAACAACCAACGCATTGCCAGCGTATCGCGCACTGCCGGATTCGCGCAAGAAACAGTACATCTATTGGCTACAAAGCGCGAAACGAGAAGAAACGAAGCAGAAAAGAATACAGAAGATTATAGAGGAGGTTCTCGGTCAATAACCCCGCCCCTGGCGCAGGATTGGCAATGTGTCAGTGATCGATCCAAGACGCGTACCTCCAAGTGCTGCACACTTGACATCATCCTTATGTGATGTAAATTACAGTCGTCTCGTCCCACAAAAAGTGCAGGAAGAAGGAGAATCCCTATCAATGAAACGCATATCGCGCTTGCTCGGTTGTTTGTTGCTGTTTACGATGCTTTTTGGAGTTGATAATATCCGTAGCGGGATGGCACAAACGCCACCTCCAATCAGTCCACGCATCGAATGGCGCGAACACATCCAGGATCTGCCGTATTATCCTGATCCCGCACCTGTTTTCACAAATGAGACAGATGCATTTGAGCCTCAAGCTATCACCTCAGACCTGCCTGAGTGGAGTTCAATCGTCTTCCAATCTTTACGAGATGACAACTGGGAAATCTATCTCGCCAATGGGGATGGTGGGGATCAACAACGCTTAACGGCTGATCCGGCAGCAGATATTCATCCACGGCTCAATCGCGGCTGCACACACGTCATTTTTGCCTCCCAGCGCACCGGTAACTACGAGATTTTCTCCATACGCCTTTCCGATTTAAGCCTCCAACAACTCACCTTCACGTCAAGTGATGACGTGTATCCAATGTGGTCGCCGGATGGAAGCAAAATTGCATTCCAGTCCTATAGAGATGGACAGGCTGAAGTCTACGTGATGAATGCTGATGGCTCAGGGCAGACACGCCTGACGGTCGACGCGGGCTACGACGGTGAGCCTGCCTGGTCGCCGGACGGCGCCAGAATCGCCTTTGTTTCAGCTCGCGCGGGCACATCGCACATCTGGGTGATGAACAGCAATGGCAGTGGCGCGACCCAGCTTTCGACACAACGTTACAGTGAAAATCCTGCCTGGTCGCCGGATGGTAGCCAGATCGCCTACGATGCCGATGGCAATGGCGATGGGTGGCAAGAAGTGTGGATTATGCACAAAGATGGTTCTAACCAACGCAAAGTGTATGCTACGGGATCTCAAACTGATGTTTGGGTTGGCAGTTGGTCGCCAGATGGAAATTACATAGCATTTACCAAAATTTCGTTTATCTACTACCAGGGAAATTGGTATTGGACAAAAGCTACCTTAGGAGGAATAGACACACAAGGTAATTACGTTCGCGGTATTAGCTACCAGGGAACGGATTGGAACCCTGACTGGCAGACAAAAGATCTGGAAGCGCCGCACTTGACCATGCAGATTCTGCCCGCCTACACTCAGGGTGTGGCAACGATAAAATGGTGGAGTACCGATAATTTGAGCGGCATCAAAGGATACGATGTCCAGTATCGCGACGCAAGTTCCGGAACATGGCAGAATTTGCTTACACAGACCACAGCTCAACAAACTGACTTCCCTGGTACCCCCAGTCGTACATATTACTTTCGTTCACGCGCTGTCGACAACAGCTGCAATAGCTCACCCTGGTCTGCCGAGAACGTCCACACAACTTTCTACACATGGGCAATAAGCAGCACAGTCAAGAATAACCGTGGCGGGCCTGCCAGGGATGTCCAGATTGCCACATCACCAAACGCTTTCACCATAGATAAAAACGAAAGAGCTGGCGTATACACGGCTTACGTCGCGGATAGCGCCAATTTCTATACGACGACCTGGCAAAAAGGTGGATATGCTGAATTGCCCCCAATAACTTTCAGCGGCGATGAAGATGCAGAAGTTGAGATCGTTGTGCCGCCATCTGATAATGTTATCGCAGATTGGGGATTTGAGAGTGAAGATAGGTTTACTGATACTTGGGAAGTGGCTGGAATTATTCCGCCAGTATCTTTACAGAATGCTGCACATAGCGGGCAGTTCGGTGTACGCCTGGGACAACAACTGGCGCTGCAGCAACAAAAGATCTCGACTGTAACAGACCACTCCTTTGGCGAATCTTCAGTCGCCTTCGATAACACCGGACACGTACATATAGCTTGGCGGCAAACCGACCTCTCAACCGATACACTCCTCTACACACATTGTTCACCAGAAGGTGTCTGTCAGCCAGTTCAGATAGTTGATACTTCCAGTTATCATAACTGGTCTAACACACCCTCATTGATGATTGGTTCAGACAATACGCCTCATATCGTCTGGCAAGGTGGCCCCCAAATGTTGCAATATACATACCGTTTACCTAATGGCTTATGGAGTACTCCAGAAGATGTATTGGCCGACGTAACAGGGGAGATAGACGCATTTCAATTGGGATTGGATTCCCACAATACACCTCATGTCGTCTGGTGTCGGTATGGTTGGGATTGGATGTATTATGGCACTTACTATTCCTACATGCTCGACGATGGGACTTGGTCATCTGAGAGATTGCTCAGTCGTGAAGGAAAAAGCTCCTTTATCGCCATCTCAGCTACAGACAATCTATATTTTGCCTGGTACGATGAGGAGTTAAGAGCATCTATGTACCAAATACGATTGTCCAATGGGAGTTGGAGCCCAGTGCAAGAAATTCAGGAGGATTTGTCCGTGACTTCTATGATGCTGGATAGTGAAGAAAACCTGCACGTCGTCGGGATGAATGGCATGTACCAAATCGTGTATATGAAGCGGGATCTGACAAACTCCTGGTCTCCACCACAACCGCTCCCTGATCGGGGAATGGGAACAACCGGCATGGCCTACATTGCTTCACCTTTGGAACAGTATATCAATGTTGTATGGACTGGAGCAGAAGATGGGAAAAGATGGCTCTATTTGGCATACTTGGACCTGGATACCGGCATATGGAAACCACCATTAAGAGTTGCTGATACTGCCTTTGGTGGACAAATTTCCATAGACGTTTTTCCCTCGACAAATGAGATTGCCTTGTCCAGTAGAGACTATTCCAGCATATATCTGGCACGGTTCGAAATGCAAAGTGAAAATGCTGACCAAAGTACACTCACCCAGGTCGTCAATATCCCAGAAGACCTACAGTCGCCCACCCTATCTTTCTTCTACCAGGTCGACGCTGAACAAAACCGTTCCGATAAAATGCTACTCTTGATTCAGAGTGATACTGAAAGTCTCTCTTATACGCTTGAGCCGACTAGCGGCTGGCGACATCATTGGTTGGATGCAAGCCAGTGGGCAGGCGAGACGATCACAGTAACCTTTAGCGTGTCACAAACGATCGATGGATTCGCCACTTGGGCCTACCTGGATGAAGTGACCTTGGGTTCGGCTTCACCAGATATATGGATCAGCGGTTGTGACACTATGGTTGTTCCAGGAGACGAAATTGTGTGTTCTTTGCAGTATGGAAACCAAGGGAGTCTCGCAGCAGAAAATACCCAGATCATATTGACACTACCCGGTTCCTTGATTTTCGTAGATTCCACTCCCGCACCGGATCTACATACCTTGATGCACTGAGCTTACCCCCATTTGTTAGACCACAAATGGGTTAGAATAAGTTGAAACGGGGACGCTGTCATCTTGCTCCTTAGCCCCGTAATGGACCTTAACAGGCGTTGCATAGTGCAGACTCTGGTGCGGT
>Ga0209723_1001633_pt1 | contig 33908 bp, 31 predicted proteins | sample BiotimSIPDNA_2_FD_185750 | JGI IMG/M metagenome (GOLD analysis project Ga0209723, IMG submission 185750) | Anaerobic biogas reactor microbial communites from Washington, USA - Biogas_R2 time_0 SIP DNA (SPAdes) (version 2) | ecosystem: Engineered > Bioreactor > Anaerobic > Unclassified | place... | reverse complement strand
TGGCGAACTGACTCCGCTTATATAGATCGCAGTCTGCTGATAACCGCTCTCATCTCTGTACATTCTTGTCTTTTTTGATATCCGTTCAGACATATCCTCAGATCCGATGCTGTTCTGAGAATAATTGATCTTTGTTACCGGTACGTTTTTCAGCGGGAATAGGTTTTTTGAATAATTTATGGTGCTCCCGCTGACATTCAGCGAGTAACTTCCCGCTCCAATCACTGTGGCACGTATCGTATCTCTGGGGATCAATACTTCTACATTGTTGAACAATGCCCCTTGACGTATCGACTCGCCAAGAATCATTCCGACGTCTTTATATTTGAAAAGTTCATTCTCATCAATGTTCGCGTTATATACTGCATCTGCAACACCGCCGGAAAAAGTTACACAGTTGATCTTATAGTCGTTTTTTAATTCTTTGGACGTAATGATATAGGGTAATTCTTTGCTCCTTGGAATAAAGCCGCTGATCTCATCTAAAAAGGCTGCCATCCTTCGAGCAATCTTTCTTAGAGACATGACATCCGTTTTATACCCCTCTCTTACATCGATGCCCATGTGCTGGGTAATATCAGCTATTTTTGGAGCCACGTATTCGACCATCATTGTGTCAGGGTCGATCCTGATCAGGCGTCCTCCGATGTCCAGACATGTGGTATCTATCAACTCTCCATCTTTGAATATCGCAACGTTTGTTGTCCCGCCGCCTACATCAAAATTTGCGATCATCCTTTTCTCTCTTTTCGAGAGTTCGGCAGTTCCTGCTCCTTTGCCTGCTATTGCGGATTCAAGATCGGAGCCGGCTGTTGCGACCACAAAATCCCCAACATAATCACTTAAACTGTGCAGGAGGATCTCGGCGTTCTCTTTTCTTGCCGTCTCTCCTGTAATTATTACTGCTCCGGCTTTGATATCTTTGGGCTCATAACCGGCCAAACTATATTCCCTTACCACAATATTTCTTAACGCATCACCATTGATAAGATTTCTTGATATCAATGGCGTCTCGTATATATCGCTTTTATATACGACTTCTCTCTTTGTTATTCCAAAACGGGGTACAGACGATACACCAGCCCTGTTGTCAACTTCTATCAGACTAAAGACAAGCTGGGTCGTCGTTGTTCCTATATCAATACCTACACTGTTAAGGCTTTCCTTCAAACTGTATTTTCTCCATGCAGTTTATATGCCGCTGGGCCTGGGCTTGTAATCTGCCGGTATATTTTCAAATATCATTATGTAAAAACAGCTGTTTAATCTGTTCAAGCTCGTGATTATATCAGGTCTGGACACATCACCGTTATTTAGTGAAAATGCCTTGTATGCTGCTATTTCCACCTCTCTCGTTTCAGAGCGAAGCGTGTTCAAAGCAACCGCGATCTCACCCATTTCTTTATCTATCATGAGGTGAGGAAATCCGTAAAATTTCATAGGATCATGAGATCTGTCGTGGATTTCATCAAAAGACATCCCGGCTATCTCTTGATCCTTAACTTTTTCATCCATTACCTCTGCTCTGACAAGACTTCGCACAAAAAGCAGTATCTTCTGCAGTTTTTCTGAAAGCTTTTCTTTCCCATGTTTTTCGGCAAGGATCTGCGTTTCGATAATTATTGACTGAAGACTGTCCAATTTCCCCCTGAGGACTATCCTCGGGTGATCTTTGGGCACAAGGATATTGCCCTTTAAGTGTGTAAGATGTTCAGGTTTTTGGGAATATCTTCTTCCGTTAAGGTCACAAAATCCCGTCGAAGATTTTTTTATACCTGTTGATTCTTTTTCATATATAACTTTGACTTTTCTATCAAGGAGAAATTCTCTTGCCGCAGGAGTGATCAAAGCATGCCGCGGGACAAAATATTCTTTTAGTCCGTTATTTTCGTCATAGTTTTTTCTTACATCATCTTCAGTTATAAGCATGCCCTCGTTCACTCCCAAAAATTGAGGATTTCAGACGATCTTCGTTATAGATCCTGCCAATTCGCAGGATATGTAACATATAAAAAACGAGCTCTTGAAGGAGAAGAAAATTCTATTTCAGTGTCTTTGGGTATAAACACCACATCGCCGGCAGTAGCTGTTATTTTTTTGCCCTTCGTTGAGATATTGAGAACTCCTTCGATAACGTATTCCACTTCATCGTATTTAAGCACCCAGGGAAATGAGACAGCATATATCTCCATAAACCCGGCACCCAACCTCGGGCTTTCCTCAAGAGTCAAAATATCCTTTGTAAAGACTTTTTTGCCAGCATCTCCTATGTCAAAGGGAAACCTTTCACATTTGATTTCGGATCCTTTTATGACCATTATTGAAGAGTCATTTGTTGTAGTGCTTTCTTTATGCGGCCGATACTCCGTCACCCCGGGAGAACACGGCACACATGGTTCAGAATGCATTATTTCCCGAAGAATCTCACCCACGGCAGCTTTGAAATCTGTTTTTTTAAAGAGATCACTCATAACTATCTCCTAAAAAATACTCTTATCAACTTCCAGGGAGTCAATGACACCGACTATAACTGCATCGATAGGAACTTCATGCCCCTTGTATATCATTCGCGCAGAGCTGCCCTGGGTGATCAGGACATCATCGCCGATACCGGCTCCGACTCCTCCGTCAACTGCCACTATCGGCTTTGATTTCTCTTCCGAAGTGCCCAGTTGTTTCACAACAAAGAATTTGAACCCTTCCAGGCTTTCATCTTTTTTAGTTGCCCAGATATTACCGATTATTTTCCCGATGATCATGGCTTCTGACACCTCTCAGTCGACCTGATTATTTCTATCTTATTGCTTACGATCAAATCATTAGCAAGCGGGGTAACTAAAGCATCGAGACAAATCATTATTTTTTCTGTCCCCGGGATTCTTTTTATAATGTCACTTATGCACTTTTCTGTAATAACTTTGTTTCGAAGACAACATTCCCTGCCAGAGGTGACAGCATCTGTCGAATTGGACAGAGCATACTTTTTGATATGATCCTCCAGATCTTTTGTTTTTACAACATCTGCACCAAATGAGACCGCCTTATCCAGATAGGTCGAGTAGAGGTCATTCAGGGCCTTTGATTTGCATTTATCCCTTATAAAGGATATCCCCTCTTCGACGATCATTACCTTCTTCCCACAGCAAAAAGCCTCCAGGACCGGCCTTGCCTCGGCACCGTAAGGTATCCCCATACCGATCGATGCCAGCTGTCCGTTAGTAAGCTCAGCCAACAATATCAGGTCGAACGATCCTCCGGAAAGTTCATCTTCATACGCCTGCTGCCTATTCTGGAAAGTACAGTCGAAACAGCTTTCCAGCGTGTTCCTGATGCACTCATTTATCGTTCCGCTCTTTGCAGTCAATATCAGTGCTTTTTTACAAGACCTTTTCTCAGGCAGATGTATAGATGACTCCCTCACCAAAGAGCCGCCTGAGATCCGTTTCAGCACTTCTTCCGTTATATAGGAGATCAATTCCTCTTTGGTCATCTGTCTTCATCTCCGTTTCACTGGCGCTGGTCCATCATCATCGCAATACCGAGCGGAGTGACTAAAAATGGATTTTCGGGCTTAACAGTAGGTACTCCCGTGATCCGTTCAATTATTGTCTCGATGCCATCAATGCAGGTCGTTCCTCCCACAAGGCAAATCAAATCGATGTCAAAATTATTGATATGCCGCTCTACAATAGCTGCGATCTTTTCTATTACAGGGACGATCACCGTAAATACCTCATATTTGTTCAAGGTATCCTTTTTGTATTTTTCCGCTGACTCAAAAGATATGCCTCTGTTTCCGGCGATCACTAGTGTCATATGGTTGCCGCCTATTGTCTCGTCGTTTACGTAGACAACATTTCCGTTCTTAAAAACTGATATCCCGGTAGTGCCGCCCCCTACATCGACCACCGCACCGTCGCGTATAGCTAAAACCGCATTGGCAGCAGTAGGTTCATCAATAACATTTGTTACTGTTATATTGGCACTTTCCACAACATGCCTATGGGTCGAGACATCAGCAATCGAGGTTCTGGGCGGAACAGCTATTGCAGCATTTAATATCTCTCTCCCAATAGATCTCTCAGCTTCTGCTTTCAGACGCTTTACGATTTCACAGCAACCCAGATAATCAACGACCAGGCCGTCTCTGATAACGTCAGCATACTCTGAAACACAGGCCAAAGGTCTGTCGGTCTCATCAAGGACCACAAGCATCGTATATGCTGTACCTAGATCGATACCTACCTTGAGTTCCCCTGTTGGTTTAGCCCTAATAGGATTTCTTATTACCTCTTCAACAGACCGGATCAGGGAATCAGCCTTATCAGTTCTCCACATCTGATCTCACTTGACAATGCTTGCCATAGTCCCTGGTCTGTAACCGCAGGCATTTGCCTCGTCATAATCTATATGAACGGTAGTGCTGTACTTTTCACTTACACGCACAAGCACATCCTCAAAGATCACAGGCCTTAAACCATGAATGCGTATCGAGATAAGATCTTTATCCTTGACGCCCAGCAACACGGCATCTTTGGGAGTAGCATGCAAATGCCTCATGGCTACTATTACTCCTTCGCCGATCTTAACTTCGCCCAGCGCAGATACGATCGTTATCGAAGCACTTCCTGTTATGTCTCCTGACTCCTTGACCGGAGCATCGACTCCTAATGACATTGCATCAGTAAGAGAGAGTTCGACCTGAGTATCTTTGCGTACGGGACCGAGAACGGCAACATTCTTTAATATCCCTTTGTCGGTCTTCAGAGTCAGGCGTTCTTCACATAAATATTGACCTGGCTGAGAAAGATCTCTTTTCGGAGTAAGCTCGTATCCTTTGCCAAACAGCAAATCTACATGTTCCCTCTTAAGGTGTACATGCCGACCCGAAGCCTCCACAGGTATTTTTATAAATCTGGGAAGCCTGCGAAGAACTTCTTCCGCCAATATGTCTAGATCTCTGATGTCTATTGCCAAAACTTATTCCAATTACCTTTAACAGTGTACTTATTTCACATCCAGTTTGGGGAGGATATACTCGACATCGCTGTGAGGACGCGGGATCACATGTACAGATACCAGTTCTCCAACTCTTGCTGCAGCGGCAGAGCCTGCATCTGTGGCAGCTTTTACTGCTCCTACATCACCTCTTACCATTACCGTTACAAGTCCGCCGCCTACAAGGACTTTCCCTATCAGAGTCACGTTTGCGGCTTTGACCATTGCATCTGCTGCTTCGATCGATCCAACCAGACCTTTTGTTTCCACCATACCAAGTGCACATGAAATTTCTGCCATTTTCATTTCCTCCTTTAAATTATGGGAGTCGGTTTTCGTAATATGCTCCCATATATTGAATACAAAAGTATATGTTCAAGACTAGGAAAGTTTTTTCTCCAGTCTTTTTATAACTTCCTCAATAAGTTTGTCGATCGCCAAATCTTCTGTCAGCTTCTTTTCATCCGAAACAGACGGTAAATACCCTGTTTTATTATTGTTTGTATCGCAGGCCCGATTACGGTTTGCGTCCCTGATATCGGAGATCTCACACAATCCGTATGCGATCCTGCGGATATTTATAAGGTTAAGGGGACTGATGTTGTCTGATGTAGCTGAACCACCCACAGCCCCGCATCCCAGCGTCAAAGATGGGAAAAGTCCGGTCGTTCCGCCTACTCCTCCAAGTGAGGAAGAGGTGTTTACCAGTACTCTGGATACCGGTTTTTTCAGACCAAACTCTCTGATTACCGACTCATTGGTAGAATGTATGGAAAGAGTATGACCGGCACCCTCATTTTCCAGGAGTTCAATGCATCTCTCACATGCAGTTTCCCAATTTTCCTCTACATAAAAACCAAGCACCGTTGTAAGTTTTTCTCTGGAGAACGCATGGTCTTTGCCTACCAGAGTCTGTTCAGACAGTAAGACTCTTGTTCCTTCAGGAATCGAAATCCCTGCCATCTTGGCCACAAACTCTGCAGGTTTCCCAACTATTTTCGGATTCATTCCTCCAAACGGGCTCATCAGTATCCTTTCCACCTTGTTTGATTCTTCGGGTGAAAGGAAATAACCGCCCTGGTTTTGGAATTCTTCAATTACTTTGTCTCTTATTATTCTTTCTGTTACTACGGATTGTTCTGAAGCACAAATAGTGCTGTTATCAAATGTCTTGCTGTCCATTATCCTTTTAACAGCCATCTTTATGTCTGCAGATCTTTCAATAAATGCAGGGGTATTGCCGGGACCGACCCCAATGGCCGGGGTGCCGGAACTGTAGGCTGCCTTGACCATTGCTGTACCCCCTGTTGCAAGGATCAGGCTGGTATCTTTGTGGGTCATCAGTTCTTCTGTAGCCTCTTTTGTCGGAGTCTTGATGGACGAGATAAGCCCCTCAGGCGCGCCTGCCCTCACTGCAGCATCGTTTACTATACGTACAGCCTCTAAAATGCTTTTGATCGCTTTGGGGTGCGGTGAGAAAATAACTGCATTGCCTGATTTCAGACAGATCAATGCTTTATAGATCACAGTCGAGGTCGGGTTAGTAGACGGTATCAGAGCCGCTACTATGCCTACTGGTACAGCTACGTTATAGATTTTATTGATGGGGTCCTCACTGATTATTCCTACGGTTTTCATGTCCTTTATTGCCTCATACAATCTGACGGAGGCAAAGGTATTTTTTATAACCTTATCTTCCCATTTTCCAAAACCTGTTTCTTCGTGTGCCAATTTGGCAAGTTCGACAGAATGATCTGATGCAGCTTTAGCAACAGCAGCGACAATCCTGTCAATTGTCTTTTGGTCAAGGTCCCTGAAGGTCTTCTGGGCAAGTTTTGCCTTTTCTATTAAATCCCTTGTCTCTTGAATGGAAAAAAGATCTCTGTCTCGAAGTTCCATAAATTATTCCTCTTTTCCTTCAGATGTAAATTCCTTAATAAGCTCCAGTAATTCATTCTTTTTTACAATTCTGACTTTAGAATCCGGAATGCCGATTTTTCTCGCATATGAGCGTAATTCCTGCATTGTCATTTTTTCAGGATGAGCATGTCCACCTGCATCCGGAACACTTTTATAAGTCACAGGCGACTGTTGTCTATGCTTTGATTTCATATTCGTCAGATCAGGTGTTTTGCTATCCTTACTGCCATGCTCATTGATCAATGCGGCTGTATCTTCAGCCATCCTGGCGATCACATGTGTTCTGGCCTGGATCCCTATTTTCAAAAGGGAAGCTTTTGCTGCTTCTACCCCCGCCTTTACTGCAGCGACATCACCGGTGATCATGACTGTAGTGATCCCACCCTTAACTGTTTCCACACCTACCAAACTTACAGAAGCAGCTTTGAGGGAGGCATCAGCTCCTTCGACTGCACCAATGAATCCGTATACTTCGATAAGTCCAAGGGCACTATTTGAACTGACAGTCATTGTATTCACATCCCGCATACTTTATTAAAATCGATCTAATTATGACTTCAGTAACATTTAGGAGACTCAGCAACCTCGCATACTGCAGAGGCAAAACTTTCACATGCTGCCTTGCAGGAGGACTGCGAACCTTTCAAAAGTCCGCCTGCAAAATTTGTTTCTGAAGGAGGCCCATAAAAGGAAGCTATTTCTACATCTGCTGCCTTTAAGGCTGCATCAAGGCCTATCAGCGCTTCTTCCGGAGGAGCAATCAGATAAGCTATAGACTCTCCATTGGTACCCGCAATTTCTGAGAGATACTTTCCCGGTCTTGAGATACAGTGAGCAAAATAAACTATAGAATCATCATCATTTGCAGAAATAAAATGTGCTTCATTTTCGGCATAATAGATAAGTGCATCCAGACCGCTTCTTATCTCTGCTGGAGTTTCACCCGCGATCACTCCGATAACTTCTCCTGCAAGTTTGGTACTTGCGTTTGATGCACCTGCATAAAGGGATTTTGCATAGACGACGCGGACATTTGCCTTTTTCGTTGCTTCATCAAGAGCAACATAAGTAACATCATCACTGTCAGAAGTCACAAGGCCAACGCTCTTTTCATTCTCAAAAAGCCCCAGCTGTTTGGCCAAGCCGATATTGACATTAGGTATGATCTTTGCCGAAAGAATATTTGCTTTGATTATGTCGCCCTTCATTCAAATGTTCCTTTCGCCCTACAATTTAAGATCCAGTCCGCTGACCTTCTTTTCAAGCATTGTCTTCACTATATCAGCGATATATGCTCCCGCTTCGATCGCAGGAGTCCCATTTTTATGGATGTTTGAAATGACGGTCCTTCTGGCTTCATCCATCCCAACAGTTGCTTTGTAGGCTATATAGGCGGACATACTTTCAGCAGTTACAAGCCCTGGCCTCTCTCCGATAAGCAGAACTACAACTTCTGCACCGGTTATCTCAGATACTTCGTCCTCTATAGGCACTCTGCCATACTTTACAAGAAAAGGAGCACCTGTTTCGATCCCATAATTGTTGAGACCTTCCAGCGCACTGCGATATGTATCTTCTCCATTAGTTTCTATTGCGGTAGTAGAAAGACCATCAGCAAAGAAAATGACGACACGCTTTTTGGAGACCCCTGCCAGATCCTTTATTTTATTTTTTGATTCCGTTGTCAATCTTCTGCCCAGGTCAGGTCTCGTTAAAAATTCATCCTTGCTCGTGCATTCTGTCTGAAAAACTGGCAGCTTCAGCCTTTCTATCAACCTTTCAGGCAATTCTTTATGTACCGCGTCCCTCGCTGCGGCATGATCTGCAAGAAAACGTAGCATCGTCTCGGTTTTGTAGCGTGTTCCCGTTCTCCAAACAGCAATTCTCGCGGGGGTGGACCCTTTCAGTGAATTGAGCTGTTCCGGTTTGAATGGTGACGGAACATATATTTTTGATGTAACATTTATTTTTGAAAGGTCTTCGGCTATAAATGCCCCCGACTCGTCTTTTTCTTTTGTGTCAAAAGGCAATATTGTTTCTTTCATACCCAAAGATCGTACTTTCCCGGCATCTTCAAACTGCGGCAATATTTTTGCGTTCTCATTCATTATGTCATGAAGGACTTCTTCAATGATCATTTTTAGATCGCTATTATTTATCGTCTTCATTATCATCATGCCTTCCTTCAATAACACTGTTAAAAGAATATTGACGCATCTCCGGCACGATCAGTGAGCTTGCCGTCTTCCCAGAGTCCCATTTTCTCCATCCATTTTTCAAATTCCGGAATAGGCGCCAACCCCAGTACGCTTCGTAATGTTGCCATATCATGGAACCCTGTGGTCTGATAATTGAGCATAACATCATCACCATGAGGTATCCCCATGAAATAATTACAGCCAGCAGCAGATAAGAGCACCGCTAGGTTTTCAATGTCATTCTGGTCTGCTTCCATATGGTTCGTATAGCATGCATCGCACCCCATTGAAAGACCGGTAAGTTTGCCCATGAAATGATCTTCCAGCCCTGCGCGAATCAGCTGTTTGCTGTTGTATAGGTACTCAGGTCCTATAAAACCTACGACTGTATTGACTAGAAAGGGAGAATACCTTTTTGCGAAAGCGTAACATCTGGCTTCAAGAGTTACCTGATCCGCACCAAAATCTGCGTTTGCTGAGCATTCCGAACCCTGGCCGGTCTCCATATACATCAGGTTGGGTCCGTTAGCGGTGCCGCGAGTACGTATTAGCTCCAAAGCTTCATCCATAAGCTCTTTGCTGATGCCAAATGCTCTGTTTCCTTTTTCCGTTCCGGCAATGCTTTGAAAAAACAGATCCGATGGCGCACCCTTTTTGACCGCTTCCATCTGAGTGGTTATGTGAGCTAGGACACATGTTTGAGTAGGTATGGAAAATTTGGTTTTTATCTCATGAAATCTGTTCATTATCGCAATTACATTGTCTACTGTATCATCGACAGGATTTATGCCGATAACGGCATCTCCAACTCCATATGAAAGCCCCTCATATATCGATGCGGAGACTCCTTCGAGGTCATCCGTCGGATGATTGGGCTGCAATCGTACCGACAGGGTGCCGGGTTTGCCTATAGTCGTGTTGCAGTGCGTCTGGATCCTGATTTTGGAAGCCCCGTATATAAGATCCAGGTTCGACATGACCTTAGCGACCCCTGCGATCACTTCGGCAGTCAGACCTCTACTCAACCTCCGAACATGCTCAGGCTCAGTTTTGTCTGAAAGGATCCACTCCCGCAACTCACCTATAGTCCAGTTGGAAAATTCCGCAAAGATCGTTTCATTGACCATATCCTGGTCTATTCTAGTCACTTCATCTTTCTCATATGGCACAACAGGATTATTTCTTAAATCAGCAACTTTGAGAGAAGCAAGAACTTGTTTGGCCGCAACTCGCTCCATTGAAGATTCCGCACACAAGCCAAGCAGACGGTCTCCTGACCTTTCTTCGTTAGCCTTGCCAAGAACTTCTTTGATGTCTTTGAATTGATATGTGTGACCAAACAAACTGGTTTTTAAAAGCACAAGGAAACCTCCCTATGTACCATTATTTAAAAATTAGTTTCGAAGTATTCTTTCTTCAGCTTACTTAATGCCCAAAATCAATCTTGGCAGCCACATGGACAGCGCCGGAACATATGTAGTAAGGGCAAGGATAGGCAGCCATCCAAAAAGTATGAACATACAAGTGGGTCTTAACATCTCGTTAATAGGCGTTTTGCTAATACTGCTTGAAAGATACAGCAAGGGCGCGCAGGGTGGAGTAATATTACCAAGCCCAAGATTTACTCCGAGTATAGCTGCAAAGTGTATCGGGCTGACACCGATTTCAAGGACAATGGGAAGGAGTATCGGGGTAGCAAGAACACAAGCGCTACAGTCATCCATGAGCATGCCCAATATTATCATGAATATGTTCAACATAAAAAGTATAGCATATTTGTTTGTTGAAATCGAATAGAGGACTTTAAGTATCTCCTGGGGCAGGTCATTCATTATATAGATCCGGCTTATCACGCTGCACGAAAACAACATGATCATTATTGCCCCTGTAGACATTACCCCGTCTATTAATGTTTCTTTCAGTCCATTTAGTGTGATCCCTTTGTATATGAACATCCCTACAGGAAGAGCGTATATTACCGAAACAGCAGCTGCCTCGGTTGGAGTCATTATTCCTGTGTAAATTCCTCCAAGCACGATTATCGGCATCAACAGCGCTGGAATAGCCTTGAATTTCTTTGACCGGAAAAGTGAAAACTTTTCCTGTTGGTTTTTCTCCATCATTTGAAGTGTTCTTTCAAAATCCGAGGATGCTGGATCTGCATCTGAGGATGTAACCTGGATCTCTTCGTTGTTCCTCAACATGTAGCAGTTAAGGAAAGATATAAGTGCCGTCAGCATTATACCCGGGATAACGGTGGAGAGAAAACTTGCAAGGACTGACTGTCCTCCTGCCCATGAATAAAGTATCATTATCGCACTGGGAGGTATAAGCATTCCAAGCACTGCTGTGGATGCGAGCAGCGCGGCACAATGTCCCATCGGGTAGTTTGCCTTCATGAATCTGGGAAACATTATAGATCCTATGCAGGTCAAAGTGGCACACGCGCTTCCTGTGACAGAACCAAAAACCGCACATGAAACTGTAGATACAATCCCCAGACCGCCGCGTACCCTACCGACAAAATTTTCAACAAGATCGATCATCTTATCGGCGATATTTCCTTTGGCCATCAATCCACCGGCTATCACGAAAAGCGGGATCGCAAATAGAACCGTCCCGCTAATTTTATTCAATCCATAAGGGATCATAAACGTCGGAGAAACATCTCCGATGAAAATGAACCACATAGCGGAAGCAAGAAAAGCAAAAAATACCGGCATTCCCACTATAAGACAAAAGAAAAGAATTGCTACTCCGATAATAACCATATTACTTCTCCTCTCTATCCATTCGCCGGATTTTCTTCGATATCAGGGCAGCGGCCGCATTTCATCTCTGAATCATCGGGCTCGGGACGGCGGCGACAGGCTCTTACAAAGTCCCTGAGAGTATATATAGACATAAGTATCATCGAAAAGTAAACGGCCAGGTACTGCGCGAATAGCGGTATTTTCCAAACCGCTGTCGTTGGCGTTTTTTCCCAAGCATAGACAATCATATCAGTACACCAATATGTAAAGACCACACTTATTACTAAAGAAAGGCCAGTAGCGACAAGTGCATATGCCTTTCTTAATTTAAAGCTCTTTGTCATGGCTTGAAGAATATCTGCTGTAATATGTGTTCCTTTATAGCTGCAGTATGCGGCACCCATGAAATAAAACCATATCGCAAGGAATATTTCTATCTCCTCTATCGCGTACAAATCTGTCTTGAGCACATAACGGAAAAAGACTCCAACAGTTACAATAGAAGGGAGAAGAAGGCCGACTGCAATCATTATTATCTCTTCAAATCTCACGGTTACTTTTTCAAACATTCTTAAAATATTCAAAAAAAGCTCCTCCTTAATTAGAGAACAGCCATATGAACTTTTTAAAAACCCAGGTGCAGGCTGGAAATATATTGAATATATCTCCAGCCTGCAAAAAAATAGTATTTTTATTACTTGCTGGCATACTCCTTTATCAGTGCTTCCGTAAGTTCTTTGCCGAGAATTTTGTCAAGTTTCGGCCAAACTGTTTTACGGACATGGTCTATCGTTTTCTGGAGATCTTTAGCCGTGATAGGATGTACCTTGATGCCTGCTTCTGACATCTTTTTCTGGTACATAAGCTCTTCTTTTTCCGCAATCTTGATCGAATTCTTGTTTATCTCTGCGATCGTCGTCTCGATCAGCTTCTGCTGGTCCGGAGTGAGTTTTTCCCAAAGTTTCTCATTCATTATCCACTGTTCAGACTCTGCATAGATGTTCATCGGATAGTAATGTTTGATAACATCGCGGAAGCCGAGGTAGCTATGCACAGCAGACCCGCCATACCATCCCTCAGCAACTCCTGTCTGGAGAGCTGTATAGAGGTCGCCGTAAGGAACTGAGACTGTGTTGTAACCCATGTTGTCAATGGTTACTTTGCAGATCTCCATGTTGGGGATCCGGCAAAGAACACCCTTTTTCACCGTCGGATCAAGCGGTGCCTTCGGTTCCTTGGTAAGAGCAAGACCGGACAGCCCATCCATAAAGAATCCGAGGAATTTTATATCCATTTTTTTATGGAAGCTTGCAACTTGACCATAGAGCCAACCCTTGGGATCAAACAGCTTTTCAAGTTCATCCCACCCAGATACAAGGTAAGGAGTAAAGTAGATCTGCTGCCTTGCGTCAAACTGCGGCGGTATACTTATAAGGGCCATGTCTATCGTTCCCTTTGATACCTCTTCATATACCAGGACATAGTCCCCGAGCTGACCTGCCGGATAGGTTTTTACTTTGATCTTTCCGCCTGTTTTTTCTTCGATTATCTTCTTAAAATTCTCCATCTGAATGGAGTTCTGATGCTCAATCGGGTTTTGGCCTGCGACCCTTATTGTCAGAGCCTCTGACATTCCGGCAGAAGCGAACGCAAACAACGCTACCAGCATGGCAAAAACTATTTGTCTTATTTTCATATCATTACGCCTCACTCTCTGTTGTGTTTTTTGATCGTTTGGGGCTCTTCGACAAACTATGATGATTTTTAGCTAAAACTTGATTATAAAAATTAATGCTTGACCCAGGTCCCTATTCCCTTTTCTTTTGCCGCTTTGAAGATAAGCCTCGCTGTCATCAGGTCATTGCATGCGATACCCATCGGAGCAGCTGTACGCCGTCCATCAAGTATCGGAGGCTTCTTTCCTGTAACGATTTCACTCATTTCAGCATAGAGTTCCTCTTCAGTCGGATATCCCTGGAAATAAACACCACCACCCTGCATATATTTGTACTGGCCCCTGTCGTCGATGACATATAAGACTGCCTCTGTCATTACATCTGCATCAAATGCTGAATCATGGTCCACTGCTATGCAAAGCACATCCTTCTTCAGGTAAGACGCTTTAACAAAACGTTCTGGTTTCTCCAAAACGGGGCAACAGGTGATAACGATATCTGCATCTTTGCAGGCTTCTTCCACCGTTTGCGACAAAATCACTTCAACATCAGAGAAAAGTTCATTTACATGCTTCTTGAATCTGTCCATCTGCGCGGGAATTGGGTCATATGCTGATATTGTTTTAATTGAATCAAACTGCGTCTTTATTGCTCTGGCATTGATCCTGCCCTGAGTCCCGCATCCTATTATTGAAAGCTTTTTGCTCTGCGGGTCTGCAAGATATTTCGCAATTACCGCACTCGCGGCACCCGTACGCCAGGTCGTGATCCAATTTGCGTCCATTACAGATACCATATGACCATCGTCTGCATCAGTGAGTACAAAAAGTCCAATGTTGTACGGCATATTCTTCTTAAGGTTCATCGGAAAACCAGATACCCACTTTTCTCCGCACAGATCTATCTCTCCGCCGATCCAGCAGGGCATCGCATGTATGTAACAATCGTGGCGGGGGTGTATACCTATTTTAGCGGGCATCTCCACTTTACCTTCTCCTTTTAAACGCCACCCCTGTTCAACCGCAGCAATTACATCTGTCATTGGGATATTAAGAGATTCAACATCCGCTTCCGAAAGCCAAAGAACATCATTTGCCATAAAAACCCCTCCAATAATTTAATTAATTTTGTTAACGATATTTAGAGATTATTTAATTTTGCATAGCTATCTGATCTCTTCTGCAAAATTAAAATCACGGGTCACAAATGTACACAGATCTCTGTTAAGCGCTTCATACCGATGTAGCCTGGTTTTTCCGCCTTCGACATCTTTCTTGTACACGGCAAAGATCAGAGAATGTATAAGGGCCATAACTGACGCCATAGGATCAGTTACTATAAAGTACTTATGGGGGGTGATCATTAAGTAGTCACAAAAGGGCGCTATGGGAGAGAGCTCGCTATCTGTAAATCCCACAGTTGTGACCCTTTTTGCACGTAATCCTTCGATTATTTTTTGAGTACTTATCGGATAACGAGGATAACTAAAAACCAGTGCCAATGTTTCACTTTTTCTAGCGGAAGCAATTATGTTTTGGGTAACAAAATCCAGTTTCGTTATTGAAAGTAAGTTATCTTTGTAAACGCCAAGAAAGGTATGCATGTAATTTACTAAATAATCGTTGGGTGAGCATGCAACTAAAAATATATATTTTGTTGTAGTGATGAGATTAACGACTTTTTCAAAAGTATCCTGATCGATCCTATCGAGAGCTTCTTCCATTAGTCTTATTTCAAGATTAAAGACCCTCGAACAAATCGAATCTGTACTGTTGTTTCCAGGTTCGATAGGGAATGTTCTTGATGCATAGCGTCCCTTAAAATATTCCTGTATCGCCAACTGGAAATCTGCAAAGTTTCTAAATCCCAGTGTATGGACAAACCTTGTAACAGTTGCCTCGCTGACACAGTTTTCTCTGGCGATCATAGACAGGTTCATATTCAGGATGCTTATGTTATTGAGATTATCAAGAATAAATTTGCCAACTACTGCTTGCTTTCCGCTTAGTTTTTCTGAATTATTCTTGATTTTCTCTATCAGATCCATGGAAAACACCCCGTTTCTACATTAAGGTGCAAGAAAGCGAGAGAATGGCCCATAAATATTTTGATGAAAAAATACCATTATCATTTTTTAATTATGAAAAACATGTTTCATTTTCATGAATATACATGAACGAAAACACTGTGTCAAGTTTTTGTGATAACCAGCAAAAACATTAATATATTATTTTATTAATAAAATTTCTTTATATTAGCGTATTTTAGATGGTTTACCTCTCAATTCCCGTTGATTTTCCAGTTTTCTTATCCGCAAATGGCATTTTTAAAAATAAGTACCATCTTGTTTTTGCCCAAAATTTGTTTTATAGCGACTTCAAGTCAGATACAGTATTTCAGTTTATTAGGGCACTGGCTTTATCAATAACTAAGACATTTTAATGTCCTCGAAAATTTAACTGATCTTTAATGAAAATAACCGGCTAAATACGCCCTAATTCGTATTGATCATTGAACGAAGCCTGTATAATATTAACGATAAAATTCACAGTCTGTAGTCTGCTGCTTCGGGACGCTCCGGGGCAGGGGAAAGGGATAGTGATGGAAACCATCTGTCTCCCCGATGATTCAGGGAGGAGGAGAGGACCGCTTTGGGTTTTCGGTATTTTCTGACAGGCCTTTCGCGATCCCTGCGAAGGCTTTTTTTATTGTCGACCTCTTTTCCTGCACTTTCCCGCTTTTAGGCTGTGCCAAAAAAGGAGGAAGTCAAATGTACGATCCAAAACAGTTCCACGACGCATCGTTTATCGACGATGCAGAAATACTTGCAACGCTTGAAGAGGCAAAAGAGCTCGTAAAGGACAAGGGCTATGTCCGCTCGATCCTTGAAAAGGCAAGGACTTGCAAAGGCCTCACTCACAGAGAGGCAGCGGTGCTCCTTGAGATAACAGACCCTGAACTTGAAGCGGAACTGTATTCGCTGGCAAAGGAGATCAAGGAAAAGATCTACGGGAAACGCATAGTTCTCTTTGCCCCGCTCTATGTTTCAAACTACTGCGTAAACGGGTGCGAATACTGCGGATTCCACAAGGACAACCCTTCCATGCACAGAAAAAAACTGACTATGGAGGAAATAGACGAAGAAGCCGAAGCTATCCTGGCTCTCGGCCATAAGAGGATAGCCATGGAATCCGGAGAGGATCCGGTCAACTCTCCGCTTGATTACATAATCGAATGCATGAAACGAGTCTATAGCTATAAAAACAGCAGAGGAGAGTCCATCCGCAGGATAAACGTAAATATTGCGGCAACGACAGTCGAAGAATACAAAAAACTAAAAGCCGCGGACATCGGCACCTTCATCCTCTTCCAGGAGACTTTCCACAGACCGACCTATGCCAAAATGCATCCCGTCGGTCCCAAAAGCAACTACGACTGGCACACGACAGCGCTGCACAGAGCCCAGCAGGGCGGGATCGACGATGTTGGCACCGGAGTCCTCTACGGTCTTTATGACTACAAGTATGAGCTGGTAGGACAACTTATGCTTGCCGAGCACCTGGAAAAGATGTTTGGTGTCGGGCCGCACACCATATCGGTCCCCCGACTGAGGGAAGCCGAAGGTGTTGACCTTGAGAAGTTCCCCTACCTTACCACCGATGAACAGTTCCTCAGAATAATCGCCGTTATAAGGGTCTCGACCCCATATACGGGAATGATCCTTTCGACCAGGGAAACTCCGGAGACCAGGAGAAGGGCCCTCGAACTGGGGATCTCTCAGGTCAGCGCAGGCTCATGCACAGGCATAGGCGGATACCACAAAGACATCGCTCATCCCAAATGCGAAACCACCGCACAGTTCAAAGTCTCCGACGAGAGGTCCCCTGACGAAGTGCTTACCTGGCTCTGCGAAGACGGGTACATCCCGAGCTACTGCACGGCGTGCTACAGGCAGGGCCGCACCGGAGACCGCTTCATGTCCCTCGCCAAATCGGGACAGATAAAAAACATATGCCAGCCCAATGCACTCCTGACATTCAAAGAGTACCTCATCGGCTACGGTTCAGATAAACTGAAAGAAGTTGGAGAAGCTGTGATAGCAAAAGAGGTAGAAGAGATCCCCAGCGACAAGGTAAGAGACCTGACGAAGGAACGCCTGAAAAAACTCGAACAGGGAGAACAGGACCTCTTCTTCTAGCCAATTCCCGCAAGCCTTGATAAGCCAGTGTTGGTATTTTAGGTTTTGGCGATAGCCAACAACAATATCACAATTGGGATTTAGAGCGAGTGATAACGACGCAACATGTGATGTTCCGAACCGAGGCGTGTGTTAATGCGGTGTTTTCAGAATTGATTTTTATTGTCATTCTACAAAATACTCGTAATTGGGGCAGATCGGAGATGACAGCGACGCAAGACGAAAAAGTCCTGGCTTCGACGTATTAGTCATACGTCGAAGCGAAGGACTTCGAGTTTTGCTAAGCTAGCGCTCCGAGATGCCCCAATTACGCCGGTATTTTGGCAGGGGCTTTGAGGGTGGCTAGTATGATCACTGATATCGCCAGCACCGCTGCCGAGACGACGAAGGGAACAAGGAACGAGCCCGTCATTGCCTGCAGCCTACCGCCGAAGTAGGGTCCGCAGAAGCCGGCAATGCCCCAGGCAGTAAAGAGCAGCCCGTAATTGGAACCCTGGTTCGTCGGGCCGTAGTACTGGAGCAGAGTCGCCGGGAAGAGCGTGAACATCGCTCCGTAGTTCCAGCCGATCAGGCCTGCGCATGCAGCAAGGAGGGCAGCCGTTTTGCCCGCAGGGAATAGTATGAGCATCGCGGCTGTCTGGAGCGCGAAAAGGACTACAAATATCTTTTTGGTCCCCACCCTGTCGGCAAGCGGGCCTACCATTATGCGGACCGCTGCGTTGAATACAGCGAGAGTGCTAGGGGCAAGCGAGGCGGACATGGCTATGCTTTTTGCTATGTCTTCTGGTATGACGGCTGCGGCATCAAGTCCTTCCTTCACTTTATAAGCGATCGTCATCGCATCTATGCCGTGCTTGGCAATAAGACCGATGACCATCAGTCCGGCGAAAGACCCGCAGAAGTAAGCCACCCAGAGAAGCCAGAACTGCGGTGTCTTTTTTGTCTCTTCATAGGTATAGTCCCTGCAGCATTTAACTTCCCCGCCTGAAGAAGAGGGTACGGGAGGAGTCCAGCCCGCGGGCCTGTAACCTTTCGGTGGTTCTTTGAGGCAGAGGGCTGCCATGACCACCATGATGCCCATCGCTATCCCAACATATTTGAACACGGGCAGTGCACTTCCAAAGTGGTTTATCATCCCGGTGGCCATCGGAGCCATTATAAAAGAACCCAGACCGAGCCCCACAACAGTGAACCCAGTTGCAAGCGCCCTTCTGTCGGGCCACCACTTCGGAGCCGTGGCGATCGGGGGAAGGTAGACGCATCCGCCTCCGAAGCCGGCGATGACCCCATAGTAAAGGTAGAGAAGCCAGAGCGGCTTCTTGCCTGCGGCCTTTGCCGCTTCACCGCCCGCAGCTATGACGGCAGGATCCGGAGGGGTTATCGTAGAGACCATAAAAAAGCCGAAAGCCATAATGATCCCGCCCACAAGCACGACTTTTCTCGAACCGTATCTGTCGCTGAGGCGTCCCGCGGGGAAGGTCATGAGGCCGAAGATAAGGCAGATAAGCGCGTAGGCCATCGCAACATCGGGGACGCTCCATCCGAACTGGGCCTGAAGGGGGCGGATGAACACACTGAAAGCATAAAGAAGCAATCCGCAGGTGGTACTGCCGAGAAGTCCTCCCAGCAGCGGGATCCATCGTGGAAATGTTTTTTCTGTCTGAGGCATCAAGTTCTCTCCCTTTGTCTCTTTTTCAGAGTAGTGAGAGATATTGTACAGAAATATTGGAATTAGACAACGAAAATATACTAAAATCAACAAAGTTCCGTATACTTTTGTTTATTTTGTACAAATGTTAAAAAAAGACCGCACCGAAGCAAATTTCCTGTTTTGTGCGGTCTTTCGTAAAATTACTTTTCCTAAAATATTCCTGCTGCCGAGGCGCCTCTATTTGTATTCGACTTCGGAAAGCAACACGTTGCTCTTTATAAACTCATAAGCTTTCTGTATGTCGGGCGATATCGGCCTGTCGTTCTCATACAGGGAAACTTTCTTCCGGAAAGCCTTCCACGCTGCCTCTGTGCCCTTCCCAAGCCTTATGCTGCTTTTTCTCATGCGCAGGTCGATGGCCTGACATCCGTGTATCATTTCCATGCCGTATACATATGCAAGATTATCCGCCGCTTTCCTCAATTTTTGGACCACCAACGGGGTGTTGTTGGCATGGTCCTCAATTTCTCCGGCAAGAGACATGAAATCTGCGGAGCATGGATTTGAGAGATGCCTGATCTCGGTATCCATGAGTGCGTATGATTTCTGGAACGCTCCGAAACAGTGCGAATCTCCCCCGTCATGGCTCAGGAATCTGGAAAGTCCGGTCATTTCGGGGTCACAAAGCTTCAGCATGCGATAGCACGACATTCTCGAAACATGGCTCAGCACTATGGACAGCATTTCCAGACCGGTCGCAAGTGAGGTAGTCTCAAAGTTCGACACGGATATCATGCGTCTTTCATCCACCAATACGCATGGGTTGTCATCTGTGCTGTTCATCTGGATATCCATAAATTCCGTGACGTAGTCGAGCGCGTCACGGAGCGTGCCGTTCACGTGGACCGCTCCGCGGAAACACAGGGGGTCCTGCACCGGTTTATCGGGATCTCTGTCATAAATACTGCTTCCTTCAATGACCTTCCTGACTCTCTCTGCGCTGACCTGCTGACCTTTTAATTTCCTCGGGGCGAGTCCTGACGGGTCGAGTGGGGAGGTATTCCCGTTAAGGCCTTCCAGAGAAACCGAGTAGACGATATCTCCCATGTCTGCGAGGTCTCTGAGAAACTTAAGGACAAGCGCTCCCTGCCCGGCCGCAAAAGCATTGTTGCTTACTATGGCAAGTCCGTCCTTGGGCCCCAGAACGACAGGTTCGAGACCTGCCATTTTGTGCGCTTCCATCGAGGACATCCTTTTCCCCTTGTAATTGACTTCGCCTTCCCCGATCATAGCCAGTCCTATGTGGGACATCACAGCAATGTCGCCCTCTCCGACTGAGCCTCTTTCAGGCACCACTGGGTGTATCCCCTCGTTCAAAAATTCGGCATAACGTCTTGCCACTGCGGGCTGTATGCCTGTGTAACCCTGAAGAAGGCAGTTGAGCCTGATAAGCATCATGGCCCTGACCTCTGCTTCGGATGCCTCAGGGGCGATCCCAAGAGAGTGTGAATAGATCAGTTTGCGGTTAAAATCTCCAAAGAACTCCTTGGCGATCGTATGATCCTTGTTCCAGCCCACCCCGGTGTTGAACCCGTATACCGGAACGTCTTCGTCAACGAGGTCGTAAACGAGCTGTCTTGAAGCTTCAAGTTTCGCATCGGCCTCCGGACTGATTTCTACTCCCACGCCTTCGACTGCGACAGACCAGACTTTTTCGATCGTAAGGTCATTACCTGTAAGTAGTATCTTCATCATTTGCCCTCCATGATAATGGCTGCGGATGGTGGATCACCAGCATCCGCAGCATTTCTCACACAGTATATGTTTTCAGAGGAGATCGGCTGTTCAGGCTATTCAGTGATCTTATCTACAAAGAACACCTTTATGAACGCGATCACCTGGACCGCAAATACGAAAAGCACGACAAAACCTGCCGCTGCCGCCAACGCTTTGACTCCGTCGACTCCCTGGGCTCCTCCGCCATATGCTGCCATTATAATGGCAACTACTCCGACAGAAATTCCCCAAAGGGCTTTTATCTTTGCCGGGGGTTCTGTTCCGATGGGGACGTCCCTTACGCACATCGAGCCTATGTTTGTGAGAGTTGCATCGGCGCATGTGATAAAGGATGCGAGGATAACGAGAATATTTATAGGCACGACTATAACTCCGAGGCCGAACGGGAGGTTCTTAAGGAATTCCCACAGTGCCATTACAGCTCCGCCCGAGTTCAGAGCTCCGACAAGATCGGCGCCGCCTGTCATCTGCATATGGATCGCGCTTCCGCCCCAAATAGAGAACCAGATGATGCCGAATACGGAGGGGAGTATCCAGTTTACGATCATATATTCCCTTATCGTCCTTCCATACGAGAGCATCGCAAGGAATATACCCGTGACCGGAGCGTACCCGACCCAGAAAGCCCAGTCGAAAAGCGTCCATGAACGTGTCAGCGCTTCTCCGCCTATATCGATCGGATCAAGTCCCCACAGCCAGAAATTGTGCATCCATGATGCAAGGCCGGCTGTTCCGATCCTGACTATGAAAAGTGTGGGGCCGGTTATGAGAAGGAGGGCCAGAAGTCCGTAATAGAACCAGGCATTGAGGCTCCCTACTATTTTCAGCCCTTTATCCAGTCCGACATAGCTTGAGAATGTAAATGCAAAAATTATAGCAGCACCTATACCGACGAACAGAGGAAGGCTTTCCTGGATTCCGTATGTGCCCTTAAGACCGGTAATGACGAGCGTGATACACATCGTCAGACCTGTGGCCAGACCGATGGTCAGAGCGAGCATTGAAAGCGTGTCTATAATGGCCGATGAAAGGGGCTTGGTCACACGGTCTCCGAACAGAGGCTTCAATGTCGCTGTTACGGTAAGGCTGTCTTTCTTGTGGTAATAGATGTAGGAGACAAGAAGTCCGCAGAGGGCATAAATGGCATAAGGAACGAACGTCCAGTTATAGAAAGTCCTTGCCATCGCAAAAATGGCCGCATTGGGAGTCCCGGCTTCTATGCCAAGCTGATTGAGTTCTCCCCATACATTGCCGTAATATATAAGCGGCTCATTGACTCCCCATGTCACTATACCGGTGGCTATCCCGCCTGTGAGAGTCATTGCGAACCATGTCCAGAAACTGTATTTTGGTTTTGCGTCCTTTCCGCCTATCCGCATACTTCCCAGCTTTGAAAAAGTCACTACCGCGACAAGCACCACACTTGCCATTATCGAGAGCTGGTAGAGCCATCCGAAGCTGTCAAGGGACCAGAAGAAGAACGTATTGCTGGCTTTCGTCAGCATATCTTTGTTGACGATGCCGACTATAGCCGCGATCGCTACGACTAAAAATGTCGGTATAAAGACCTCCCAGCGTATCCCTTTGTTGAGATCGGCAACACTTTGTTTCTGTTCATCTGGCATTTCTGTTGTCCTCCTTAATGATGCAAAATTTTAGATATAAAGATGTGTATATTTGTTTGAGACCATTATTCGCCCATGTTCCTGGCAGCTTCCACCACCTTTGCCGGTGTGAGCGGAAGGTCTGTCAACGATGAACCCAGTGCCCTGTTGACCGCATTTACTATTGCGGCCGATACCGGAACTGTGGAAATTTCGCCTATGCTCTTCGCTCCGAAAGGACCCCCGGGTTCATTGTCTTCAATAAGGATTATTTCCGGATCGGGCATGTCCGGAGCATTCACAAGATGATATTTGTCAAAATTACGTACCCTGGGGATACCCATGCTGTCAAAGGGAAGTTCTTCGCTGAGAGCCATACCTATCCCCATCTGGATGCCCCCGTATATCTGGCCTCTTACAAAGCTCTCGTTTATCGCTTGGCCGATATCGTGTATCGCAAGATACCTGTTGACCTTCACCAGTCCTGTCAGCTTATCCACTGTCACTTCGGCAAAGTGAACGCCAAAGGATGCCGGATTGCTTTCGGGCCTGTGTTCAAAATTAACTTCGATCGATACCCTCCTTTTCTCCATGATTTCTCTTACAGCAGCTCCGAGATCAAGCTTCTTTCCTTCACAGACAAGCCCTCCCTCATAAAAACGGACAGGCCTGTCCAAAAGTTTTGATGCCTCTTGAGTAAGCATTTTCACTGCAGCTTCGGAAACCAGCCTTGCACATTCGCCGCATACGTATATGACCCTGCTGGCCTGGCATCCGGAATCATATGAGGTGAATTGGGTGTCTGCTTCGGTAACGGTGATCTTTGAGACATCTATCCCGGTCACCTCGCCTACTATCTGTGCCAGTGCAGTAGTTGCGCCGCTGCCAAGTTCATGGATCGAGGCCCTGAGTATCGCGGAACCGTCTTCGAGTAACCTCAGGGACATGTTTGAGAAATCGTGATATTTTGTCTTGTAGTAGCCGTTGCCATGCGTACAGCATGCAAAGCCTGTCGCGGTGAAAAATCTGCCTCCACTCACTTTGGGAGCCTTGTTCTCCTCCCATCCGAAAGCCGCGGCTCCCCTGCTGAGGCACTCGATCACCCTTGCCTTGCCTATATTGGCCCCTCCGGAAGGATCTTCTTCGAATTCTCCGAGCAGATTTTTCAGCCTGAACTGCACGGGGTCAAATCCAAGCCTTCTGCACATCAGGTCTGTGTGGATCTCCGTTATGGTGTGTATCTGAGGCGAGCCGTAGCCACGGCACGCACCTGCCGGGGTCGTTGAAGTCCTTACGACAGAGCCCTTGTAGCTTAACGCGGGGATCCGATATAATCTTGAAGCCTTTTTCCCCATGGCCATCATTACCTTTTTTGTGCCTGTAAGGTATGCTCCCGCGTCAACGATCAGTTCAAAAGATCTTCCAAGTATGGTACCGTCAGCATCCAGTGCCGTTTCGACCTTGCCTTTTACGGCAGCTCTCGTTCGGGTCGAAAGGATGGTCTCTTCCCTCGTCGTATTGATAAAGACAGGTCTTTTGAGTCTGTTGGCAGCCCACGCGCACAAAACTTCAAAGACGACCTCCTGCTTGCCCCCGAAGGTCCCTCCCATGTTCGCCTTGATCACCCTTATCTTTGACAAGGGCATATCCAGTACCTGTGCGATGGAATACTGGACTCCGAACGTTATCTGACATGGGGTCCTGACCTCTAGCACGTCTCCCCGGGGTATCGCAAGCACCGAGTGGGTTTCCATGGCCGCATGATGGATCTTGGGAGTGGTGACTGTATCCGACTCTATGTAAGCGGCTGAAGAAAAGGCTTTTTCGAGATCTCCGTAGCATATGCTGCCGTCAAAGCTCTTTACTCCGTCTTCATGGAGCATCCCCGCCATGTCAGCGGCTGTTTCAGGAAGTGTGACGGCAGGCAGGATCTCATATTCGACCCTTACAAGATCCCTGGCCTTTCGCGCCTTCTCTTCCGTATCGGCCATGACCAGGGCTATACGGTCGCCTACGTGTCTTGCATGACCGGTCAGGACCGTCTCGTCAGGGTAGTCATCCTGGCCGGGGAACCACTCGCTGCCGTTGTATCTGGCATTGGGGGCATCAAGGTATGTAAGTATTTCGACACCCTCGATCCGGCTTGCCTCGGACACATCGATCTTCTTTACGACCGCATTGGCATGTGGGCTGAAAAGCACTGCACCGAAAAGGGCATTTGGGAACGGCTCGTCCGCGAGATAGGGAAACCTGCCGCGGACTTTGTCCACAGCATCGAATCTTGTAACGTTCCTGCCGATATATTTGTATGATCTTTTATCCATGGCTCTTCTCTCCGCTTTTTTCCAAAGACCTTCCCCTGGCCTCAAGCATTTCCAGAACATCTTCCGCCAGAGCCTGAATGGCCGACTGCTTATAAGGAAGCGTACTTCTGCTCGGGATCATACGCCCGGCAAATTCACAAAGGGCTTTTTTAAAACCTTCTTTACGTAAGGAGATAGGCATAAGGAGAGCATTTTCCGCTTCGGGAGACCTTTTGGCGGCTGTGCCGAGAGTGCCTACGAATACCATCGCATCACAAAATGCCCCGTCCTCATATTTCGCCGAGACAGCCAGATTGATCCTTGCTATGCTGACTTCGCTCCTGCTTCCTATTTTTTTGAATGCAGAGACATGACTTTTTCTTACCGGGATACGAAATTCCATGATGATATCGCTGTCTGACAGCGTATTTTTATTCGGGCATGTACCGAGCACTTCTTCGATCGAAAGTTCTTTTGTGCCTGAAGGAGAAAAAATTACCGCGGAAGCATTCAGGGCCGCCAACGCACCCGGGGTGTCGGCTGCGGGGGAAGCGTTTGCAAGATTTCCGCCCACTGTGGCTCTGTTTCTGATCTGGACCGAACCCATGGATGAGGCTGCATCGCAAAGTGCCGCTGCATGAAGTCTGATCTCCGGGTCTGTATGGATAGATGTCATCGTCTCCATTGACCCCAACCTCAGATATGATCCCCTGTTTTCGATCCCTCTGAGTTCGGGGATCTTTGAGAGATCGAAGAGTACCGCATCCTCAGAGATGTTTCCCCTGTTTTTTATCAGCCAGTCAGTTCCTCCGGCTATGAAATGTTTCTCATGCTCACCGGATCCAGCCAGCAGCGATAAGAGTTCTTCTATGCTTCGCGGTGCAAACAATCCTGTCAACGCCTGCACACCCCGATCCGTGCCGCAGTTGTCTCAACTGCATCGATTATCTGGACATAGCCTGTGCACCTGCAAATATTGCCGGCAAGGGCAGTTCTGATCTCTTCTCTCGACGGACAGGGGTTTTTCATGAGCAAAGCCTTGGCCGACATTATCATTCCGGGAGTGCAGAAACCGCACTGGACAGCATCACAGTCTATAAAAGACTGCTGGATCACATCCAACTCTCCGTTTTCCTCCAGCCCTTCGACCGTAAGGATATCGTGTCCGTCCGCCTGAAAGGCCGGTACCACGCAAGAACAGACTGCCTCGCCATCCATGATGACCGTGCACGCACCGCACTCTCCCGCGCCGCATCCCTCTTTGACGCTGACAAGGCCGAACTTCTGCCGGAGCACATCTATCAGCCTCTCGGACGCAGATACTTCAGCTGTTCTAAATTTGCCGTTGATCTTAAGTTCTATTTTCAGGAACATCACCCCAACGATCATTGCCAGTCTAATATGCATGTCCGGTATTTTATTTCCATAAATAAGTCTATACTTACCACATAAGAAAAGCGTCAATATTCCTCATCGTGTCTCAGCCTTCTTTTTTACGCTTGTTTGACGTTTTATTGACGCTTTTTGTGAGGGATTTTCAGGATCTGACAAATATATTGATATAATTTGATATCGACGGAATACAAAGACGGAGGTCGTCCATGACTCTTTTTCTCCACTTATTGGGAAACCCCTATATCGAGATCAGCGGAAGAAAAATTTCTTTTCCGCTGAAAAAAGCGGAGTCAATGGTCTTTTACCTGGCATTGAACGGCCCCGCTACCAGAAATCAGCTTAAAGCACTCTTCTGGTCGGACATGGAAAGACCCCAGGCATCAGCCAATCTGAGAAACGCTCTCTATATAATACGAAACACGATACCAGAATATGTAGACATCGACAGAAACAGCATCTCTCTCAAAGAGACATTTGATGACATCTCCGCCCTTGAGCAAATAATCGATCCCGATGTTCCGCTCCCGAGGCATATAACCGAAGAGCCCCTCAGGGATTTCGGTCTCGAAGGTTCGGAAGAGTTTGACGAATGGACGGCAGTCACAAAGCAGGCGATCAGAAAAAATATCGTAACGATGCTGAGGAAGAGGATCTCAAATTGCTACGAAAAAAAGATGTATGAAGAGATGAGCAATTCGCTTGAGACCCTGCTGACTATCGATCCTTACGATGAAGATTCAGTGCTTGAACTGATGGAGATATACTGCAATATGGGACAGCCCACCAAAGCTCTGATCTTTTTCAAAGAGTACTCATCGAAAATTGAAAACAAGATGGGCATCACACCCTCGGAGAGAAGCAAAAAATACTTCAGAAAGATCCTCAACAACTGGTCAGAATACGACTCCTCCTCCGAAAACAGGGAAAAGTTCTGGTGCAGGAAAAACGAGCTCGCCGCGATGATAGGGGCCCTGACAGATCCGGGAGGCCTGAACACAGCCGTCTACGTGCACGGAGAGGCCGGCATAGGCAAGACGGCGCTGATCAACAAAGCTGTATCGATACTCGACAAAGGTGACTTCCTGATCCTCTCGTCAAGATCCAGCCCCATAGGCGAAGGCTATCCGTACTCTTCCTGGAACAGCATAATGACACGGATAGGCCGGATGCCCGAGATCGAAAATGATTTTCCGGATATAAATACCCGGTCCGTCCTTTCCGGCATTTTCCCCGGATTCCTGGGCGGCAAGGGCCTTAACTACAACGCAGACGTGGCTCTGATGACCGAGAGGAATCCCATTGTCATAAGCGGCATGATAAACGATATCCTCCGGCGCATAGCAAGCAAAAAGAGGATCATTATGATCTTTGAGGACATCCACTGGTTCGACACACAGTCGATCCAGCTTCTGACTGCTTTTATGAGTACTGTTGATCTTGATATCAACATCATCCTGTCAGGACGGCCGGAGTCATCGAGGATCACCCTGGCAATGCTTCAAAGTCTGGATCCTCCCTCAAAATGGAAGATCGTCCCTCTCAAACTGGCCCCTCTGCGAAATGATGAGATCATAGACATATGCCGGAACTCCCTTTCCGAAGAGCTTCTCAATCAAAAGGGCGACGAATATTTTATCCGTGAAAGCGAAGGGATCCCCCTTCTTCTTTTTGAGATGCTCCGTGCGGCGGAGGAGAATCCTGATTCCGATCTTACGAACGGATTGGGTGGACTCATAATGGCGAGGATAGGAGATCTTTCGGAGCTGCAGCAAAATGTGCTTGCAATAATTTCAGTCTTTGCGGTGGGTGCATCTCCCGAACAGATAACGGAGGTCGCCTCCCGCGGATACGATGAAGTGCTGTCGGCAGGCGAAACCCTTCTATCCAAAGGACTGCTGAAAGAACGGGAAGAAGACGGGAAGGTGATCTGGGATTTTACCCATGCAAAGGTTAGGGAGTGCATATATGAATCGATCTCCCTCTCCAAAAGGCAGGAACTTCACAAGAAGGTCGCCGAGGTCCTGAACAACGCATACTCGCCGCAGAAATGGGATCCGGAACTCAGCACTATGCTCTGTCACCACTACATGAGATCGGGGCAGCGTGCCATGGAACTTAAACAGTATCTGCGGGAGCTTATTTTTGATATCACGCTCAACCATGACCTTTTCCCCGTCGTTTCGGACAAGGTGCTTCTCTCCTGCTCCACCCCCTTCAGCAGCAGAGAGGGGACCGAACAGAGGATCAACCGGGCTCTGGCGCTGCTGGATGAGATCCGTACGGACAAAAATGTCGGCCGGATGGAACTGAAAAGCCTTGAGGCTTCATGTTTCGAACTGGCGGGAGGATACCATATAAGCTGGGGAGAATATGACAAGGGCCTCGTCTTTATAAACGAAGCGATAAGCATTTCAAAGGAATTTGGGCTCTCTGAGACACACATACACTGTCTGAAGCATATATGCTACATGCATCTTCAGACAGAAGACCCCGTGCGCCTTATTTCAACGGCAAGAGAGCTGATACATCTTTCACGGCCGGAAAATCACCGGCACTACATGGCAACGGCAGTAAGGTTCGTCGGAGTATCGATGTTTTTATCAGGGAAATACGACCAGGCAGAAAGAACGTTCAGGCATTCGATCAGACTTTTCGAAAGCCTTAAGCTTACGGGCAAATGCTATACGTTGAGCATACTGGTCGCGAAATGCTACATTGCCGAGATATTCCAGCTTAAAGGCGATCACGCAAGCGCACTGGCCTATCTCGAATCCGCCACGGAGACCTCTGAAAGGATAGGCCTCTATTGGGGCAGAAGCTATTTTCACACCCATGCGGCGAGCCTGGCTTTGGACATGAACGATATGTCCCTGCTATTTCGCCATATAGACGATGCCGTATCCCTGTTCGAAAGCTGCAGGGGCGGCAGGTGTGGATCGATGCTGTACAGCATCAAGGCGATAGCGGACGCTGAGCGCGGCCGGCAGGAATCGGCAGAAAGATCTATCGAACGTGCGGAGATCTTCCTGAAAGATGTCTCCAGAAAACAATGGCTGGCGACCCAATATCTGGCAAAGGCCTGGCTCTTGTCAAAATCATCGAAAAATAAAAAGACCCAGCAAAAAAACAGCAGATCCCCCTGGGGATCGACCGAAGAACTGGCTCTCAGGTCCGCGGCGCTGTATGAAGAATGCGGTTTCATAGACAGAGCGGAATGGATCAGAAAAAAGTTCAGCTGCCCGGTCGGCTGAGGATCCTTCTTTATCGCACAGATGCCGGAAGCAGACCGGCATTTGCTGCTAAGAGGCAAAATCCTCGGAATGGTTCTGGAAGCGCAGTCCGTCAGGCAGCGGAGAGTCCTTTTTGCACCCTCCTTCCGACCTGAATTCTGATCTTGGGGCCCACTTCTTTTCATGGTCGGGCGCATCAAAGAGGGCCGCGGGTTTTATGATCCCCTGACGGAACTCCCTGTTTATGGAATCGACGGCTGACGCCACCCTGAGTTTCCTTTCATCTTCCTCATCATCATCGAAGAGGGCAGCCTGCCGACCAGCCGATATATCGGAAAAATCGGAGAGGATGACGCCGCACCTCTTATATTTACAGCCCGGAATGAATATTTCCTTAAGCATGCGCTCCGCGCAGCTCATAAACTCCGAGTCCAGGGAGGCCGGTCTTGCAAAGTGCGTCTCCCGTCCGTTGGCATAGTATTTTTCCCGGTCAAATCTGCTCGTGGAAATAAATATGGACATTTTTCCCGCAGTCCGGCCGGCCTTCCGCAACTGTCTCGCCGCAGACACGGTAAAACAGAGCAGCGGGTCGAGCATATCCTCGTATTCCGTTATCGGACTGCCGAACGAACGCGATACCATTATCGACTTGGGAGGCTTTCTGCATGCCTCAAGCTCGTACACTCGGTGTCCCTTCAATTCCCACGAGGTATAGAGGGTCGTTATCCCGAACGTCTTTTTGAGCCACAGTTCGTCTTTTCTTATGAAGTCTGCGGCCGTCCTTACTCCCGACTTTGACAGCCTTTCGCTGATCCTTCGGCCTATTCCCCATACGTCGCCGCATTCGAATTGCGACATGAAGGACATATCCTTGTATTTCGACCTGTCCATCCAGAAGACGCCGCCCGTCTCCTCGTTTTTCTTGGCGTATTCAGTCGCCATCTTGCAGAGCGTCTTTGTGGGGGCTATGCCTACAGACACAGGGATACGGCATTTCTCCCATATGTCCTTTCTTATGGTCCTGCAGTAGGACAGCGGGTCCTTTATGTTCGATATGGCCATGTTGAAAAAGGATTCGTCTATCGAGTATATTTCAGCCGCGTCCGTGTAGAGCCTTATCCTCGACATCACTTCGGCGGATATCTCCCGGTAGAGGGACATGTTCATAGACCTGACGACAACACCGTTGAAGGCAAGCATGTTCCTTATCTTGAAATAAGGATCTCCCATCTTTACACCCATTTTTTTGACTTCGTTGGAACGTGAAATAACGCAGCCGTCATTGGAAGAAAGAACTACGACAGGGCGGCTGTCAAGAGAGTTGTCCGCCCGCCGTTCGCATGAGACGAAGAAATTATTGCAGTCCGCAAGCGCGATAGATCTTTCATGCATAAGGTCCGAAGCTCTCATTTTGTCATCTCCTGCCCAGCCATGATAGTCTGACAGTATATATATCATTCTGTTATCTGCGTGTCAATATAGACAACAAATTGACAATAAATATTGAGCAATTTTCCGCGGCAGTACTTTCCGCTGCAAAGTCGGCATAAAAACCGCTGTCGGAGCTCTTTAACTGCGTGCGGGAAGTGATAATATATACAGCACCGTATGTACCGGATCTTAAGGAGGCAGTAATGAATGAAGGGGAAGAAGCTTGAGTTTCTTATCGTCGACCCGCAGAACGACTTCTGCGACCCCAATGGGGCTCTGTACGTACCGGGAGCCGTTGAAGACTCAAAGAGGCTCGCGGAGACAATAAAGAGGCTGAGGAATAAGATAAGCCATATAAGCGTCACCCTTGATACACACCGCCTTGTAGATATCGCGCACCCTATCTTCTGGGTCGACAGCAAAGGCAGACACCCCGAACCTTTCACTCTCATCACCAGGGACGATCTGAAGAAAGGGCTGTGGAGGACCACGGTCCCGGATCATATGGAGAGAGCCGTACGCTATGTGGACGAACTGGCAAAAAACGATCGGTACGTTCTCTGCATCTGGCCTCCGCACTGCCTGATCGGATCATGGGGGCACTGCGTGACAAAGCCTGTTTACGATGCGCTTCTGGAGTGGGAAAATAATTTTTCTCTGGTGGACTACACCTTAAAAGGACTCAACATGTGGACCGAGCATTATTCCGCGCTCAAAGCAGATGTCGAGGATCCGGAAGATCCGTCCACCGGGCTCAACGAAAAGCTTATAAGGAGGCTTCGTGAGGCAGACATCATAGCCATATCGGGACAGGCCCTTTCGCACTGCGTCGCAAACAGCGTGAGAGACCTGGCCGACAACGCCGCTGACGAAGACATCAGGAAACTGGTGCTGCTCATCGACACGACGAGTTCCGTCAAGGGGTTTGAAAAATTGGGCGAGGGTTTTGTACGCAAAATGACCGCCCGGGGAATGCAGGTCTGCAGGTCGGATGAATTTGGGAGGGATTTGTAATGGGAAGGTTTTTTCGTGAACCGGCAAGCGGATTCAGCCACCTCGCAGGGGCTCTCCTTTCCGTAGCCGCGCTGGCGTCGCTGCTCTATGTCGCCATAAGCAACAGGGACACGTGGCAGATAGTTTCATTTTCGATATTCGGAGCAAGCATGATACTCCTGTATTCCGCAAGCGCGACCTATCACCTGGTCAACGCCTCCGACAAAGTCGTAAAGATACTCCAGAAGATAGACCACAGCATGATATTTGTCCTGATCGCAGGCACATACACCCCGATATGTCTGACACTTCTGAGGGGAAGGCTGGGGTACTGGCTTCTCGTACTGATATGGTCATGCGCCGCCGCCGGGATAGTTATGAAGTTGTTCTTCTTTGATATCCCGAGGCTGCTCTACACGGGGATATACCTGATAATGGGCTGGATCGCGGTCTTCGTGATAGTGCCCCTCTACAGGGCCGGCGGGCCCCTGCCGCTTCTATGGCTCCTGATCGGCGGCCTTATGTACACGGCCGGAGGCATCATCTACGCCGTAAAAAAGCCGGACATATTTCCCGGATGGCTCGGTTTTCATGAGATCTTCCATATCTTTGTGATACTTGGGAGCGCGTCGCACTACGTTATGATACTCCGCTTCTGCTGATAAGGATAAAAATATGGGCCGGGTCAATGCCCGGCCTCTTTTTTACCTTATTTCCCCTGCCTCTTCGGAACCCTTTATTTCCAGTATCTTGTTGCCGCTCCCCACAAACACTATTTTGGGTGAATGTGTTCCGACCTTCTCGGCTTCCACCTGGCAGTAAGCAATTATTATGATCTTGTCACCGGGCTGCACCAGCCTGGCCGCAGCTCCGTTGAGACAAACGATCCCGCTTCCGCACTCTCCCTTGATGACATAGGTCTCAAACCTGTTCCCGTTGTCTATGTCAATTACGCTGACCTTTTCGTATTCAAGTATGCCGGAAGCCTCCATAAGGTCTCTGTCAATGGTTATGTTTCCGACATAGTGCAGGTTGGATTCGGTGACCGTGGCCCTGTGTATTTTGCCTTTCAGCATCGTCAGTATCATTTTGTCTCCCCTTTGAAGGTAAAGTTGTCTGTCAGCCTCGTCTTGCCTATATAGACCGCGACTGCTGCAAGGACACTCCCCTCGATCCTCTGAACAGGCCTGCGGGTCGCCGAGTCAACTATTTCAACATAATCCACCCTGGCAAGGGGTTCGACAGATATGTTCCCCGCTATCATCTCCCTTATCTTGGCTGGATCTTTTTCGTCCTTCGCCATCAGCTGCTTCGCTTCGTTAAGGCTTCGCGACAGCGAGAGCGCGGCCTTCCTCTCTTCAGGCGAAAGGTAGAGGTCCCTCGAACTCATCGCAAGCCCGTCAGGTTCGCGCACTATCGGACAGGAAACGATCTCCGTACCGAAATTGAGGTCTTTGACCATCCGCCTGATTATCGCGAGCTGCTGGGCGTCCTTCTCTCCAAAGTAGGCCCTGTCGGGCAGTACGATGTTGAAAAGCTTTGAGGCTACCGTGCATACCCCCGGAAATGGCCGGGCCTTTTTGCTCCGCAAAGTCCGTCGCCCAATTCTTTTATGTTTAAGACAAAATGTAAGCAATCGAGTAGGAGGTTGCCCATTATTTGAGCAACCGTCCTCTCACACCACCGTACGTACCGTTCGGTATACGGCGGTTCGGTAACTTAAGCGCTTTGCCTCGTATCTCTCGAAGATGTCGTCATATC
>Ga0209723_1001632_pt1 | contig 33912 bp, 28 predicted proteins | sample BiotimSIPDNA_2_FD_185750 | JGI IMG/M metagenome (GOLD analysis project Ga0209723, IMG submission 185750) | Anaerobic biogas reactor microbial communites from Washington, USA - Biogas_R2 time_0 SIP DNA (SPAdes) (version 2) | ecosystem: Engineered > Bioreactor > Anaerobic > Unclassified | place... | reverse complement strand
TGTATTTACTGCCCACGCCCAGATTATGCTGTTCCAGTCTTTTTTCGATGTCCAGTGCATAACCAGTATATAATGTGCTGTCATTGCATTCCAGAATATATACAAAAGGCATTGTGCACCCTCCCGCTCCCGTATAATAATTTTTGCCAGCAGATCAAATAGGAGGGCAAGAATATATTATTGCCCAAAATTCCATTATCCATTTACTCTGTTGACAATCCCGATTGCTTAATAGAAAAAACGGGGACGAGCCCCGTTTTAATCATAATCGCATCATCAAATTTAAAATCTATGGTGGGTCACCCGTAAGGGCAGATTAAACTTGTGTGTTATGGTGTTGCCAGTTTCCTCTATGTTTTCCAGGGTAACATCAATGACCAGGCATTTAAGCCGGGCAAAGATCCGGTAAGCATTATCGATTTCTTCTGCCACCATGTCATCGATGGTTTCAAAATCCTCCGGCAGATCGAAACTGCGCAGCCTTTCCCGCCTGAGATTAAGCAGGGTCTCCATGTCGACAGTCAGACCTACCATGGGTATTTCTCCCCGCAAAGCCATTATTTCGCCTGGTATTTCAGTTTCAAGGAAAATGGGGAAATTAGCTACTTTGATACCCAAATTGGCCAGATGCATTGATAAAGGGGTTTTGGAAGTACGGGGCAGTCCGAATATGATCAGGTCAGCTTCATCAATGGTATCCAGATTCTGGCCGTTATCATGCTCCAGGGTAAATTCGATGGCCGTCATCCGGCTAAAATATTGTTCATCCATTTTATGAGTAAGGCCAGTTATACCCTGTGGCTGATGACCAGTTTTCGTCTGGATGGCCTTGAATAAAGGTTCCATGACATTAACGGCAACAACTCCATGCCCTTGTGCCTTTTCATCTAAAAACTTGCTTAACCCGGGTTTGACGATGGTATAAATGATGATAGCTTCTTCCTCTACAGCTTGATCAACGATTTTTTCTATCTGTTCTTCTTTGGTCACCCGGGAAAAACGAGTAATACTTCTTTCTATGGGAAATTGCAGTACTGATGCTACTGCTATCTTTTCAGCAGTTTCCCCGACTGAATCAGATACAGCAAAGATATGCAATTTGTCAGGCATAAAAATCATCCCCTCCTACTGAAAGCTATTAATATTCCATCTGACTATAGTATTTTACTATTCTACAAGGCCTCCGCTATCTCCTTTTTTTTGTTGCCCGGATGTGAGTTTATACCCATAGCAAAATTTTTCCCCCGTGGTCAGCATCAGGCGGTATATAGGCAGTGTCCGTTGACATTAAATCTGCCAGCTCCTCAATAGCGGCACAAGCCATATTATAATGCAGAAATGGAACACTATTCAAGCTTTTTTGTTCCGCATTGACCAGATAGGTATTTTGATCCATAAAAAGCTGCATAGCTTTGCCGCCGTCAATGTTAAAACTAAATAAACCATAGCCGGACAGATTATCAAAGCCAACTTCCCCCAGGTCGATAGCTTGATAATGCAGCAGTGTCCTGATTTGCTCCGGTGTCGGGTAAACACCGAATCGCAGCTGGCATCGGGAACAAATCAAGGCCAGAGCTCCGCTGATATGGGGTGCTGCCATGGATGTCCCCGACAGTTCTACATACTTTGCATCTGGATAAGTGGAATAAGTGGCCACACCCGGGGCCACAATGTCGATGTGATCATTGGAGTTGCTGAAATTGGCCAGACCCACCTGCAGGTTAACCGCGCCTACAGCCAGGGTTTCCTCATAATATGCCGGAAAGGATATCTCCGATGTATCCGGGTTGCCGTCTCCTGAATTTCCCGCTGCACATACCACCGATATTCCTGCCTGGACAGCCAATATTATTTCTTTATGCATGCTGTTATTGGGGACGGGCCCCCCCAGACTCATATTTATAATGTTGACCTTTTCTCCCTGGGGTCCCTGCCACTGACGCGCCCAGGCAATTCCCCGGCTGATATCACTGTAGCTGCCGGCACCATTTTTGTCTAATACTTTTACCGCCAGCAGCCGGGCCTGGGGAGCAACACCCAGTAATTTGCCATGGGCAGCAATCGTTCCGGCCACATGAGTCCCATGTCCATTATCATCCCAATAATCTTTTACCCCTGGGATCATGCTGATACCGCCAATAACATTTCCGGTTAAATCGGGATGATTATAATCTATACCTGTATCCAGTACAGCCACTACTGCCTCCCGTCCATATGTGACCGGCCACATTTTACGAGCTGCAATCAGTGATACACCTGGCGGCGCCCAGGGTTTATCCGCCAGGGTATGATTAAAGACGGCACCGACGCCATGAGCAAATTGTCGCATAATATCACCTCTTCCTGCTTTATAGTAAGCAAATGCCCTTCATTTGTTGACTATAAAGGGATAAAATGCGCCCTTTCTACCCGCCATGGTATGCCTTGGAATTTCTTTAATCACAGCAATCATCGGTGTTTTCCTATTTAACACCTTATGCTTAAGAAATATGACTTTGGGCCTTATTTATATATTTTTTACACAGCTGCAACGCCGTTCTGGCCCTTTTTTTCTTATGAACTGTCACATGCAATAATATAATTTCTAGACTGAGAAAGGGAAAGGTAACCATAGTTTCAGATTATTTTCTACTAACACTGGCTAATATTAGTATTTAAGGTCATCCCAACTTTTTAAAAACTTACGCACAGTCAAGTTTGTTAAAAGCAGACAATAAGTTGCATTCCCAAATCTTCAGCATGCTAAGAGTAATAAATATACTAAGAGTTGAAGAGATAGTAAAAGGTTGATCCTGGCATAAGCCAAAACCAACCTTTCTTTTTTATTTATCCCGTTAAAATGTCCTAATGCATAGTGTATCTTTTTACTCGACACTACTTGCAAAGAAACCTTATAACCTACTTGAGGTTATGCAATGTTTTTCAACAATTCCCTGCCGTTTTCAGTTAATTCCACCTTAATTCGACCCTGCCCCACGATTTTTATCAGACCCAGGTCAGATAAGTTTTCAGCGACTGCAGTCAGTTCGGTCATATATACCTTAAAAGTATCGGCTATCAAATACAGATAATCTGGTCTTTCCTGCAGGTGGCGCATGAATTCCAAACTGCGCCGATCAATATTTTTAGATTTGAGCAATGCAAGATCGCCTTCATCCATATATTTCTCAGCAATTTTTTCACCTTCAGGGGTGAGTTCAAAGAATAATTGCTTGATCAAGCGGGGGGCTTCCCGTTTTACCAGACCGCTCTTTTCCAGGACATCCAGCTCCTTGTGGATGTGGGCGGCCTGAATTTCATTATTAACTGTGTAAGTAGCAAGAATATTTACAATGTTAGCGGTATCATGATATCCCCGGCGCATCGAAGTAAGTATCTGAATTCCCAGATCGCTTGGCTTGCCTCCCTGGGGAATGGCTTCCACCTCTTTGTCTTTGGTCAAAAGGCTTACTACTACAAGAGTTATAAAGGCAACAGGGAACACCAGCCACAAAGTATGAATCTGTGTATAGTGGTCAGTCAGTAATTCCCAATAAAGAACCGTTCCTAAAGAAGTTATAACTGCAGCAATAGCCCCCTTGCCGTTTCCGATTCTTAGGAGCCAGGAATCCAGATAGAAGATAAATAACGGCGCTCCTATACCAGTACCGAAAGCAAACAGCATCCCCAGGCCCCGGGTCCAGACCAAAGCAAATATAACTGCGGTGATACCGTAAATGATTGTACCCCATTTAGCCCATTTAAGAAGTTTGCCGCTGTCCTTGATCTTAAGGAAATACTGGGCAATATCACGCACCAGCTGGTTTACACCGGAAACCAGGTAAATGTCACTGGTAGACATGGTGGCAGCCATAATCCCTGCCATTATAACCGCAGCCAGAGGAATGGGCACCAAATTGAGCATAGACCCCAATGCCAAAGAGGGTGCTTCCAGATTGGGAACCAGCTGCCTTACATACAGACCGATAAAAGCTCCTATTACACCAGTTGTGTAGGCGATGGCAACAGTCCAAATCCAGCCTATCTTAACAGTCCTTAAATTACGGGTCCCTGCGGAACGTGCCCAGTAGGGAGCCTGATTTAAAAGTGACTGGTGCATCAGAAGAAAGGTGAGCACAGAAGGAACAATGAATTTTATCACCGGCAAAGTACCAAAAGGAAGCGACATAAAGTTAGCCGGCAATTGGGATGCATCTGGCCAGCCATAAGCAAAGATAAGATAAATGGGAAGGATTATGAAACTGGCTAATGCCACCCAGGTAAACTGGATCAGGTCAGTGGCAGTTGCTGCCCAGATACCCCCTAAGGCTACATAAAGAGTCACGACTAAACCGACCATTAATATTGCCATTGGGGTGCTTATACCAAGGGCCCCTGCTATAACGGCCCCGCTGCCCACATACTGCCAGCCCAGGATGGCCAGTGAAGCAAGGAGTATCACTACGGTAATCGCCAGACGTCCGCCTCTGCCATAACGATATTCAAACCATTCAGTCGGGGTTACAGCGCCCGTAGTTCTCCAGAAGCCTGCCCAGAACAGCAAGGCCACCAAAGCACCGGTGCCCCAGCCCAGGTAAAACCACATGCCGCCCATGCCGAACATGTATCCGTACATGACTATGCCCGGCAGGTAACCACCGGAAATTAGTATGGAAGAGTTGCCTATTGCCGTCATTAGCGGGGTGAATTCCCGTCCGCCGATCATGAATTCATTTTCATTATTTGTGGTTTTCTTACCCACCCACCAACTCAAAACAATCATGGCTGCAATATAGATAATTGTTACTGATAACATCCAAGAACTGCCTTCCATTAAATGAGCCTCCCTTCATATTGCGAAGAAATATTGCATAAGATATCTGATCATTTTTACCATGCAGTCCAGCCGCCATCTACCATAAGAACGGAGCCAGTCACAAATTTGGCTGCATCTGAGGCCAGATATAGGACTGCTCCCACCACATCTTCAACTTCACCTACTCTTCCCAGTAAAATCCGCCTTTTGACATCCTCATGGAAATCCTTGTTTTCAAACATCGGTGCAGTAAACGGCGTATAGATAAAGGTCGGGGCTACAGTGTTTACAGTAATATTGTATCTGGCCCATTCCCCGGCCAGAACTTTGGTGAACTGGGCTACCGCACCTTTGCTGGCACAGTAGGAAGAGCGTCTCTCATATCCTACAACCGACATAGCTGAACCCAGGTTGATAATAGAACCGCGGCTCTGTTTGAACATGATTTTACCTGCTGCCTGACAGCAAAAAAAAGCGCCCTTGGCATTGGTGTTTAAAACCTTGTCCCAGGCCTCTTCTGTTACTTCTTCTCCCCATTGTTGCACGTTGACACCTGCAGAATTAAGCAGGATATCCAGACGGCCTGAGTCCGCTTCAATCTGGGCAAATGTCTCATTAATTTGCTGAACGCTGGTCACATCACAAACATAGGTCTTGCATTTTCCACCCGAAGCTTCGATTTCCTCTTTGGCCTGTGCTAAGGCGGACGCCGAATAGTCTATTAAAGCGATCTCTGCCCCGTTTTCCATGAAAGCAATGGCACAGGCTTTGCCTATACCATTTCCGCCTCCTGTCACAGCTGCAACTTTCCCGTTAAGGTCAACGCTTATATCAGGCATTCTTTGACCTCCTATTCCTCCCAAAATGCAAAGGCGCGGCAGGGACTGCCGGTTAGCCCTACGAATTTAAGCGGAAAGAAGCCCACGCAGAAATCATTGTGTTTGGGTATTTTAGTTATATTTACCAGACTTTCCGTATGGATTATCTCCCTTTCGGCATGGACAGTATGATTGGGATAATCAAGATCTGCCGGGGTATCCAAACTGGGAGCATCTGTGCCGATATTCACCAGTCCTTGATCCAGAAGCCAGGTAGTAGCTTCCTTGTTTAAACCAGGATACTGGGTCAGATAACGGTTTGGTTCGCTTATCGAATAGGGCTCGATACCGGTCCAATAAAGCAGGGTCATTCCTGGCTTTAAAGTCACCTGTGCATTATCCAGTGCCTTTTTCACCGCATCCAGGGTTATATGGACCCGACCCGTGACAAATGATAAATCGATCCAGGCCGAAGGGGTGATTAATTCCGGCAGCGTTATTTTGTCCACTGACAAATGTGATTTGCTGGGGTCAAAATGATAAACTGCATCAACATGAGTTGAGGTATGGTCGCAGGTAACAATGCCTTTGACACCGAAACCATAAGGGTATTTGCTGGCCTCGCCCAGGCTGAATTTGGTTTCCTCGTGGGTTTTATGCCACCAGAACGCAGTCTTCATATGACCCGGGTAAACCGGTATATCCGGTCCAACTTCTTTGCCCAGATCCAGAAACGTAATTTTTTTGCCGAATAGTTCAATTGTACTGAGTGGTGCTGGATTGGTTTCAGACATGATCTATTGCCTCCCTTTTTTAAAATTTGTGGTTTTGGCCGATGGCTATGCCGTCGGAAAAATTACCATAACGCCATCTGCCCTCCCTCATGACCAAATTGTTGCAAATAATATGCCAACTTCGCTTCCGGCTGTTGTCAGCATCAAATATTGGGGGGTTCGGATAATATACATTATGGACGGTTTTCTTATACGTTGGAATAAGAGGCACAGGCGATTCAAATACGTGACACGATATTGGTAAAAATGTTTAACAACATCTTAGATATAGTGAAACAATTCACCCGACTCATTAATGAGTCGGGTGTCACGATATTGTTACGCCGCTTCAGTTGTCTTGCAAAGGGATGCCATATTGATTTGCTTTTCGCCAGATAGTAGTCTGACTGGTTCCCAGGACGGCAGCAACTTTTCTGCTGCTTTTATACCTATCGATGTATTTCTTCAAAAGTTCTTTTTCAAATGTTTCGATTTCCCCTTTTAAAGATACAGGATGTGGTTCCTCGTCAGCGGGGTTGAATTGATACTTTGCTTCGGGAGCCATGAGGGTTATCTCCCTTATAACAGTATCAGGACTAGTCACTACTGCCCTTTCAATCAGATTGCGCAATTCTCTTATGTTGCCAGGCCATGAGTAATCATACAATGCGTTTATGAGCTGGGAGTCAAGGGTTTTATTAAGTCTATATTTTTCATTAAAAGTTTCTAAAAAATGTTCTGCCAGCGGTTTGATTTCACTTTTTCTTTCCCGCAATGGCAGAACATAAATAGGGACAACATTCAGCCGGTAGAATAAATCTTCCCGAAATAGTTTTTGCTCCACCATATTTTGTAAATCGCGATTGGTTGCAGCAATAACCCTTACATCAACTTTTATCGGCAGATTTCCGCCTACCCTGGTAAATTCATTTTCCTGCAGGACTCGCAAAAGTTTCACCTGCAGATGCAGGGGTATATCGCCTACTTCGTCCAAAAACAAAGTGCCATGATGGGCCAATTCAAAAAAGCCCATCCTGCCTTCCTTACGGGCACCAGTAAATGCTCCTGCTTCGTACCCGAATAATTCTGATTCTAACAGGTTTTCAGGTATGGCGGCGCAGTTAATTTTGACAAAAGCTTTATCACACCGCGGGCTTTGATTATGCAGTTCACGGGCTACCACTTCTTTACCGACCCCTGATTCACCCTGAATAAGAACAGTAGAATCCACTTTGCTGACTCGGGCGATAAGCTCCTTCATAGCTATTGAAGAAGCTGCCTCGGTAACCAGTGTGTCCTTCATTTTGATCTTATTTAATTCATCTTCGTAATGACGCCTTAGACTATTGGCATGTTCTACCTCCTGGCGCAGTATATCCAATTCAGTCAAATCCCGGGCATTGGTAATTATACGAATTAGTTCACCTTTTTCGCTGAAGATCGGATTACCAGTAACCAATATTTCCTTACCGCTTTTCAATCTTTGGGTAAAAGTAACAGCCTTTTTGGATTTGATAACCATTACAACGTCTGAATGATCAAAAAACTCCGCAGCGACCAGATCGTATACATTTTGTCCCACCAGGGAATCCCTTCTTAAACCGGTTATACGCTGGTAGGAATCATTGATACTAAGTATTACACCACTGTTGTCAGTCACCATAATGCCATCAAAGGAGGCCTGGATCACCGCATCCAGCTCATCCTTGAGTTCCTTGGTATAAACCAGTTCATTAGAGATAGATTCCAGTTCAGTAATATCATGAATATTAACCAGCACGTTGGTTAATTGTCCATCCTGGTTAAAAATCGGAGTGCCAATAAAAAGTGCAGTTCTGCCGGTTTTGGTTTTTTCAGTATAACTTACAGATTTTCCGCTTTCTATGACCATTAAAGCAGCTGCTCTATTATATAGACCCTGTTCGATTAATTCATACAATGATTTTCCGATAATGTCTTCGGCTTTATTGCCTGTGATTCGGGTGTAGGCGTCATTGACCCGTAAAACCCGCCCCTCAGCATCAGTAATGAAAAGGCTATCCAGAGATTTCCTTAAAATGGCCTCCATATTTTCGTTGGTCTGCAAGGCATCTTTTAAAATCCGGCTTAAATTTTCTTGATCGGATATATCCTGTACTACGCCGACCGCCCCCTTGATTTGGCCGTTAACGATTATAGGTGAGCGGTTGGAGATCAGGGTTTTGCCCTGGTATACTAGTTTACGATTTTTTTCTACCGCTCCGGATAGTATAACATCAGCCAGCGGACCCTCGGGAAAGACCTCTTCATAAAATTTGCCAATAACATCACAGCGGTTTTTAAGGAAAATTGATTCTGCCGCCTTATTAAAGATCCGCACTTGATGATTTTCATCAATACAGACGATTCCATTATGGACTGACTCGATTACCAGATTGAGTTCTGCTTCACTAAGCAAAACATCGGGCTGATCTCCTGGGTGGGGTGAAAAATTCCTGGGGTTATTCTCGGGCATATTATCGACTCCTCATATCTGTGCAGCACTTTAAAAACTATAGTTTAAATATGGCGAAATAACAAAGGATCACATTTAATAAAAACATAACACAAGCCATGATGATACGACAAGTATGCCGGGAACTGGTAGATATTGTAATACTTTGTGCTTCCGGGGTCTGTCATTACAGTTGATTTAAGGCAGTAGTTTATTAAAGTGTTTATAATCCTTTGCAAGTCCTGAGGCGGCCGGGGCATATCAGTCCACTTGAATATCCTAAATCGCAGCATAATCATAATTTGCAAAGTGTCACTAAAGAATTGTCCAACAAAGTGCTGACAATCCATTTAGAAAGCCGTCGTACTGCTTTTGGTTTTCTTTTTTCCAATGAAACAGCACATATGGCTATAATGTACTTCCCGTACTAAAAAGCAAAAGACAAACGCATTTCAGATCAAGTTACACCAACAACGGCCTTTTATTCGCATTTAGGGCCGTCCCAGTTCTTTTGGGATCTGGTGCGCGATCTAGCCGGAAGGTGTATAAATAATTGACCAATGGGCGTGTTTTAGCTATTATAATAAGAAGGGGGATATGAGGTGAAGGGTCATGCAGGAAAGTGACATTCTCGCACTGGTATTATTAATATGCCTCGGTGTTGGTTTAATCCTGGCAGTAGTAGGTGTATTTATATTTAATAATTCCGATTGGTGGAATAAAATGTAACCCTGTCGGTTATAGTCCTCGCATTTTTTCATTTCTTAAGACGCGCGGGTCTTGTGTTCGCATGGCATATTCGATCAAATCCAGCATTTTCTGCTTGTCTTTGGGTATTTCACCGGTTATAGGCAAATAGTTTGATGCATGGGTGCCGACAAATTTCATTTTTTCAACAGAAATATTCTCCAATAAGACTTTCATTTCTGCCAGGGTTTCCATGGGATCCAGTACCTGAAACTCTCCCTTTTGCACCTGCCGGAACAATATCGTGCCCGGCACTGGCGTTACGGTAAGTGCCGCCAGATATTGCGGTTTCATCTCATTGCAAATCTTAGCAGTATTCAGGGCGTGTTCTTTTGACCGCTTCCCCGGTCCAGCCAATCCCAATAAAATCATAGCCGACAAATTCATCCCGGCCCTGATCAGGTTTTGACCCGCCTGTAGCATTTGACTGTAGTCCACCCCTTTTTTGATTTCCCGCAGTAGCTTCTCATCCCCGGTTTCGACCCCCAGATACGCTTTGGTCAGTCCTGCCGCCCTGAGGGCCGTCAATTCCGAGAGGCTTTTTTCCAGGGTACTGACCGGTCCGGCATAGGTCCCCACATGGCGGAGAGAAGGGAAGGTACGAAAGAGTTCCTCCAGTATCTCCAGCAATATTTCTGTTTCGATGGCGATAGCATCTCCATCACAAAGAAATACTTTTTCCGTGGCCGGATAATATTCGCCAGCCATTTTAATGTCTTCTTTAATTTCGCTTAAACTGCGCAAACGATATTTTTCACCCTTATACATCCCGCAGAAGGTACATTGATTATGGGAACAGCCTATAGTACACTGCAGCAGGTAGCTGTTAGCTTCGCTAAAGGGTCTGAATATATTGCCTTCGTAACGCATGGTGCATTTCCTCGGTCTTTCTGTCTTTTCCCTACATTATAGCAAATCTTCCCGGTACCGGGGCTAAAAACCTGCTGCTTCCGGTGCAAAGGGATCCCATTCCAGGTCGTCTGTTAAAGGGCTTGCCATCGGGTCTGCTTCGGTTTCAGTCCCCGGGCCGACCGGTGATCCTGTTTCGTTTTCAGTCCCCTGATCGACCGGAGACTCTGTTTCGGTTTCATCCATGGATTGATCCGGGGTTATCTCCTCTTCGTCCAGCAGTTCTTCATCTTCTTCTGCCTGATCAGCCTCTTCTTCTTCTTCAATTTCAGCCTGGGGTTCGGCCGCAGGTGCCGGCTTTTGTTTAAGCCGGTGACCATAATACAGTTTATTCATATAGTCACGCCATATTGGTGCTGCGACGGTGCCTCCATAGGTGCTGTAACCGGTGACCGGCGCATTGTCACTATTACCTGCCCAAACCACAGTTGCCAGTTCATCAATATATCCCGCGTACCATAGATCCCGACTGTCACTGGTGGTGCCGGTCTTGCCGGCGCTGGCAATAGCAAAACCAGCATTGCTGCCGGTACCGTACCGCACTGCCTGCTGTAATATTTCAGTGATCAGACCTGCCGTGGTCCGGGTAATTACTCTATGGTCCCGGGACTGATAATTATATATGCTGCGGCCATTAACATCAGTTATTGACTGCACCAGATAGGGCTGCTTGAATATACCCTGATTCGGAAACACCGCATAGGCTGCCGCCATTTGCAACGGTGAAATGCCCTGGTTCATCCCCCCCAGAGCCAGAGTCAAATTTTTATCCGCATCTATAATGGTGGTCACACCAAACTTTTCTAAATATTTAACTCCCCTGTCAATACCCAGAATATTCAATATCTCCACTGATGCTACATTATAGGAATTGATCAGGGCCGAGCGCAAATCAGTAGTATCCGGTGACGAAACGGAATTGTTCTCCGGCTGAAAGTCTCCAAATAGGCGGGGTTTATTATTAATTTTCGTATCGGGATAAATGACGCCCTCATTAAGAGCGGCAGCATAATATAGGGTTTTTATAACTGATCCTGGCTGCCGCGGCTGGTTGGCCATGTTGATCTGATTGCGGCTAAAATCAGCCCCGCCCACATAGGCCCTGACGGCACCTGTTGCCGGATCGATCGATACCAGTGCGGCATCCCGGGCAGTAATCCCCTGATTACCCAGGGTTCTTATATGGGATGCCACCGTGTTCTCAGCGGCCTCTTGCATATAACGGTCAATGGAGGTATGAATACTCAAACCGCCCCGGTAAAGGTATTTTACTCCCAGCTGTTCCTCCAGCAAATAAGTCAGGTATGTAACCAGATAGGGGTGCTGGCTGGATTCCGGCTGGTAGGAGCGGAAATAAACCCTTTGATTTATAATGGCATCTACCCGGGCAGAATCGAGGATATCCTGCTCGGCCATAATATTTAAAACCACCCCCTGACGTTTCTTCAGCCCCTCATAATTAGTATCCGGCGAATAGTATTCCGGTGCCTGGATCATCCCTGCCAGCAAAGACATTTCTGCTTCATCAAGGGACATTACCTCCTTATTAAAATATATCCAGGCGCCGGCACCAATGCCGGAAGACCCCCGGCCTATGAACACCTCATTAAGATACATATTTAAAATGGCTTCTTTATCATATTTTTCTTCCAATGCTGCCGCCATCAGTACTTCTTTAACCTTGCGGGTATAAGTTTTTTCATTTCCTAAAAAAAGCGTCCTGGCCAGCTGCTGGGTTATGGTACTGCCGCCTTCCGCTTTGGAACCAGTTTTGAGATTGACCAGAATGGCCCGGGCAATCCCCCGGGCATCGAAACCGGCATGTTCATAAAAGCGCCGATCCTCAACTGCAACCACAGCCTCTTTTATAAAATCCGGAAACTCCGGGCTGTACATCCTTTGATAGCCGAGGCGCGTCATCTCCTGGCCGTCACTGTAATAAACCACTGTCTGTTCCCGGGGCTGATAATCCCAGTTATTGATTCCGGTAACATAAAGAAGTATTACAGGGGTGGCATTTGTAATGGCTGCTCCAGCCAGGAAAAAAACCACAAACAAAACCAGACCGGCAAAAATGATGCTGATTTTAGTGAAAAACTCTTTCATAACTAAACCCCCTGCTCACTTTATTCTTATACATTATAAACAGTCTTACTCTTTCACCTTGTTTTACTGTGCCTCCACACGGGATAATTTTTCAGGCTGCAGTCCCCGGGAATCAGGGCAGAAAATTTGCCTGCCGATGTCCATTCGTTGATTTTATACCCTATTGTCGTTATTTGTCGCAAAATAATTTTAACAAAATAATATTTTTAATATTCAGACTATTGCCAAAATGTTTTTCCCGTGGCATAATGATATTAACCTTCACCCCCAAACATATAGTTAATATTCCATCACATTCCCTCTCCACATGAGCCCGCCCCGGGCTCATGTACAGTTTCTGGGGTTTTTTCTGTGCCAATTCTTTTTTTTACCTTAATTAGCAGTTTATTAACATAGTGATTTGCTTTACAATATACAAATAGATGTCTAATCTTGTCCGCATAGGTTTGAAAATAGTTTTTTAAATAGAATTTGGGGAGGATCGCGAAAAATGGACAAAAAACTGCCGGAAAGCAAGGTTATCGTGGTCACATCTGGCAAGGGGGGTGTGGGCAAGACCACCACCGTTGCCAATGTCAGTTCTGCTTTAGCCAGACTTGGTTATACAGTTGCTGTAATGGATCTGGATATCGGATTAAAAAAATTGGATCTGCTCCTGGGTCTGGAAAATCGGGTGATATATGATATAGTCCAGGTCATTGAAGGGGAAATCGAATTGAAAAAAGCCCTGGTCAAAGACAAACGTTTCCCTTGCCTGCATATGCTGCCTGCCGCCCAAACCAGAAACAAAGGTGATATAACACCGGAACAGGTAAAAGATATTTGTGAGCAGTTAAAGCCCGATTACGATTTTATTTTTATCGATTGCCCGGCCGGCATCGAACAGGGTTTTCAAAATGCCATCTACGCAGCCAATCAGGCTATTGTGGTAACCAATCCTGAAATTTCAGCCGTCAGGGATGCCGATCGTATTATCGGCATGCTGCTTTCAGCTCAATTTGAAGATGAAGATATTGGTCTGGTAGTAAACAGACTGCGGCCAGAAATGGTCAGGGAAGGCAATATGCTTTCCATTGAAGATCTGGTGGAACATTTATCCATCGACCTTTTAGGAGTGATCCCAGAAGATAAAAACGTGGTCATATCCACCAATAAAGGTGAACCCATTATATTAAACGAGAAATCTGCGGCCGCTGCTGCCTTGAATAATATCGCCCTGCGTTTAAGCGGCGAAGAGGTTGTAATCCCTACCTTTCAGGAAGAATCTGTGTTGCAAAAGCTGAAAATATTCGGGCGCAAGTTTTTCCCCACGATGTAAGGAGGCAATCACATGTTTGAATTTATTAGAAAATTATTTCAATCGGAGCCTACCAGCCGCAACCAGGCCAACGAACGTTTGCGCGTGGTTTTGACTCATGACCGGATGAATATTTCATCAGAGGTAATAAATGAGTTGAAAACTGAAATCATTCAGGTTATTGCCCGCCACTTTGACATCGAAGGCGTACCCGAAGTAAATCTGATTTCAGAAGGGCGCAATGCCGCCCTGGATATAAATATACCCATCAAAGGAAGGTAGTTGCTGCATGATTAAGATCAAAGGGGTCAACGGCAACCTGGTATTCATTTTCGGTCCGGGGACCTGTACTGAATACCTGACTTATTTGTCCAGCCATCTGGCGGAAAATAACGCCGTTTTTGCCGGGTCGACTGTTTATTTTCGCGGGGAAGGGTTAAATGATCTTTCCCACCAGGAAATCGCCGCACTGCAAAAACTCTGTCTGGAAAATGGTTTGATTTTAAACAATAATGAACCACCTAAAACGGTAACCAGAACGGTCCGCGAAAAATCCTCCCCCGAACCTGCCCGGGGCCAGGACGTTTTCGTAAGCCGCCATGTCCGCAGCGGGCAAAAGGTTCATGCTGAAGGCTGTCTGATCATCTGGGGAGATGTGAATGAATCTGCTGAAATAACTGCCGGCGGTGATATCATCGTGTTGGGGAAACTGGCCGGAGTTGCCCATGCCGGCTGCTACGGCCAGAAGGAAAGCATTGTTTTTGCTTTAAATCTGTCCCCCAGTCAAATTCGCATAGCTGATAAAATATCCCGGTCCTCCGGTGATGATTCCAAAAACACCAACCCGGAAATAGCTTATCTCGAAGAAGATATTATCTGTATCAGTGAGTATTCAACGCGGAAAAGCAATCTGTTCAAAAGCAGATCTTAAAATTTGTTAATATCCCGCACAGCATACCGTAGCTGACTGCATTAAAGACAGTCAGCTATTTTTCATCCGGGGGCTGGTGGGATTTTTTGGCCAGAGCCGCCTTGAATACCTCGCCCAGGTTGGTGCCGATTTCTTCATTATCACTGTATCTGGCAATCAATCTTTGGTCCTCACGGCTGCTGCGCCGGCCTTTGCTAAACAAATCCGTTTCTTTCGCCTTTTCCGGCTGGCGATGGCCACAATTCCGATCCGGGCATACCAGCATTTTGCCTTTCTTCCCATTGACCAGCAACATGTTCTTTCCACAGACCGGGCATTTGCTGCGGCTGACATTAGTAGCCTTATAGATGGTATCGTCTGCTATCACCTTTTGCACCATTTCTGCAGCGCTGCTGCGGATACCAGTGAGAAATTCTTTGCGGCTGCCCTGACCACTGGCAATATGATTCAACTTTTGTTCCCAATCAGCAGTCATTTCCGGGGAGCGCAGGGAATCAGGGGCCAGGTCGATTAACTGGATACCCTTGTCGGTAGGCACCAGTGATTTCCCCTGGCGCTCGATATAAAATGAGTTAATCAGCTTTTCAATGATTTCCGCCCGGGTTGCCGGCGTTCCTAATCCCCGTCCCTTAATGGATTCGCGCAATTCCTCATCCTCGATGTATTTACCCGGTGACTCCATGGCCGTCAGCAAGGTGGCTTCAGTATATCGCGGCGGCGGAGAAGTTCTGGCTTTGCCCACTTTAATCGTTTTAAGTTCCTGGTGTTCACCCTTTTTATGTGCAGTGAGACTTTGTTCGGGGATTTCATCCTCGTCTTTACTGGCCTTTTCCAACCCTATTTTTGTAACAGCTTTCCATCCCGGTTCAATGGTGCGTTTGCCCCGGGAGTGAAATTCTTCTCCATCCACTACTGTCAGCAGATTGATTTGCTCATAAAGATGGGGCGGATACAAAACAGCCAGAAACCTTCTGGCAATCAGATCATACAGCTTTTTCTCTTCCACCGACAAAGCTCCCAGATTCAAGGGTTGTTCCGTAGGGATAATGGCATGGTGATCAGTAACCTTGCTGTTATCCACCAGACGTTTGCCGGGATTTAATTTTTGCTGCAGCAGCACCCGGGCAAATTCCTGATAAGGGCCGATCCCCATGGCTTGCAAGCGGGCTGGCAAAGTTGGTACTATGTCGGTGCTGATATAACGTGAATCAGTCCGGGGATAACTGACTATTTTATGTCTTTCGTACAGATCCTGCAGGACGGATAAAGTCATTTGCGCCGAGAAGTTCAGACTGCGGTTGGCATCCCTTTGCAATTCTGTCAAATCATAAGCCAGTGGGGGGGACTCACTTTTTTTGCTTATATCAAGCCGGGTGATGATCCCGGTTTTACCCTGCAGCCGGGCAGCAATTTCCCGGGCCCGGGCTTCGTCAAAGATACGTCCCTGCCCTTTTTTATCCCGCCAATCACCAAAATAATCGCCGAAATCAGCTCTTAATGTCCAATAATCAACGGGTTTAAAGGATTGAATCTCTTGCTCCCGATTGACGATCAATGCCAGGGTCGGAGTCTGCACCCGCCCGGCTGTCAGCTGGGCGTTGTGCTTGCAAGCCAGGGCCCGGGTAACATTTAACCCGATAAGCCAATCAGCTTCTGCCCGGCACACAGCCGCCGCATATAAATTATTATATTCCGCCCCCGGTTTAAGCCGGGCAAAACCCTCCCGAATAGCGCCATCGGTCTGGGAGGAGATCCACAGTCGTTTAATGGGTTTCCGGCAGTTGGCCTTCTCAATTATCCAGCGTGCTACCAGCTCTCCTTCCCGTCCGGCATCAGTAGCTATGATCAGTTCACCCACATCTTTGCGCCCCATGAGATCTTTGACGATGCGATACTGGTGGCTGGTCTGCTTAATAGGTTTAAGCTTCATTTTTTCCGGCAGCATGGGCAAATCTTCCAAACGCCATTGCTTATATTTTTCATCATAATCATGGGGTTCACATAATGTCACTAAATGGCCCAGAGCCCAGGTGATTATATAATCCGGCCCTTCTATATAGCCCTTGTTTTTGGACTGGCATTTTAATACCCGGGCAATTTCACGGGCCACGCTGGGTTTCTCCGCCAGAACTAAAGCTTTCATAAACTCTCCTTCCACAGGTCTGTTTTTTTCATCCTATTTCAACCTGATCGCATGCCATTAAGATCCCGGCCGGCAAATAATTTAAACGTCTGTCCGCGGCCTGTATGTATCAGACAAAAGAAATGCCTTCTCCCTGGCAATAAAGATTAAACCGCTGGCCGCGGGCAAATCCGATCACAGTCAGACCAATTTCTTCCGCCTTTTCCACGGCCTTTAAAGTGGGTGCTGAACGGGACAGGATAAAAGGGATCCCATTGCGGGCTGCTTTTATCAAAATTTCGGCTGCGATCCGTCCGCTTAAGAGCAGGCATTTATCACTCAGATCGATTTGCTGCAAAAATGCCTGGCCAATAACTTTATCAACGGCATTATGGCGTCCGATATCTTCAAAACGGAAAAGCAGTTGTTGATTGTCAGCCAATCCGGCACTATGTACTCCGCCGGTCTGTTTGAAGGTTTGGGATGATGCATCCAATTCGTTGATGATATTAAGAACATGGGCCGATGCATAACTGACTGATTTTCCTCCGGCATCTAAAGGCACAAGTTCTTCATGCATCCGCCCCCGCCCCAGACAGGAGTTGATCCGGATAGAATTACTGCTCAGATCCAGGCTGGCACTGCTTTTAATCTTTATGCAGCAGGGATCATCAGCATCTATGAAACTAATGTCCGCCGGGGACTTAACATAGCCTTCACTGAGGAGATACCCTATGGCCAGCTGGATGGTGTCCTGGGGGGAACAGGCGATATTGACCAGTTCCACACCATTTAACACGATTTGCATTGTCGTCTCGATCACCAGCGGGTCCCGGCGTGACTCCCAGGCGCCCCGATCAAAAACTTTGATTTCCCTTTCTTTGGTTATATCCATTTCATCCCTCTTTCCACTACTGCCTCGCTTTCCATTATTTAACCATAAATAAAATCTCCCGGCAAAAATATCGGACCGGCCTTTGAGCCCCGGAGATTAAATATGAAATAATTCGCATAAAATAGCCAAAAGTCTGTAAAACCAGTATCATAAAATTAAACAGCACAATAAAAAATAAAGGAGAGCATTGCCATGGTAGACGAGGAATTGAGTTTTTATTATAGTCTGCGGGAGAAAATTGTGCAGTGGGCCGAGTCGTCCCAGGGACAGAAAAGCAAATGGCTGGAGTATATTTTGATCGTACCCGATTTATTTTATCTTTTGTATAAACTGATCAGGGACGCGGAAATGCCGCTTAAGAGTAAAGCAATGTTAGGCATTGCCCTGGCTTATTTCATCAGTCCGATAGATTTGATCCCGGAAGCTTTTTTTGGTCCCCTGGGCTTCACTGATGATATTGTCGTAAGCGCACTGGTACTGGATATTTTATTTAATAAGACTTCCCCGGAACTTATCCGGCGGTATTGGGCCGGTGACGAGGATATCCTGCTGCTGGTACAGCGTATTCTCCAGGCTGCGCCACAAATGGTGGGCAAAGGCGTTCTGGGCAAACTGAAGGCGGCATTTAAAAAATGACCAGGTAAAGATTTTTTAAGACAAACCCCCTTTTTCTTATTTAAAAATCCGCGCTTCAACCACATTGTCCACTCCCGGGTCCTGCAAATGGTTGAAGGCCGGTCCTTCAATTATATCCCCGTCCGGACTGAACCGGGACCCATGGCAGGGGCAGTCCCAGGTTGTTTCAGCATCATTCCATTTCAGCTCACAGCCCAAATGTGTACAGGTTATATCTACCATGTGCAGTTTTCCCTGGTCATCACGGTAGGCACCGACACTTTGCCCGTCCACCATCACTGTTTGGGCTTCCCCTTTAGCCAGTCCGGCCCCTTCCTCTCCTTTACTGATTTTGCCTCCGACATACTCTTTGACCACATCAATGCCTTCAAAAACAACTTTTTTGAATGATTCCAGATTAAAGCGGGATGGATTATAGACAGGTGCCCAGGGATTATCCCCCACCGTAATCAAATCGCTGATGATCATAGCCGCCGCAGTTGAATTAGTCATGCCCCATTTGCCAAACCCGGTGGCAACATATATATCCGGGTGCCGGCCCGTCAATGTGCCAACATAAGGAACCCCGTCGGCAGTCATGCAATCCTGGGCGGACCAGCGGTACAAAACTTCCTGCACTTCATAATTCTGGTGGGCAAAATCGATGAGATTTTGATAATGCTGGTTCAAATTGACCCCATCCCCGGTTTTATGATGCTCGCCGCCAATCAATATCATTTCCCCCTCCCTGTATGGCTGGGAACGCAGGGACCGGGTAGGATTTTCCACATTTATATATGTCCCGCCGGGGAATTTTTCTTCCGCTTTTACCCCTATGATATAGGATTTATCTGCATAGATGCGGCTAAAATACAGCCCCCCGCCGTCAAAAAAGGGATAGTGGGTGGCAATCACGATCCGGTCTGCGGTAACCGTATGCCCATATCTGGTGATGACCTGACCGCTGTCTTTATCAATATTCACTGCCGGTGTGTTCTCATAAACAGCACTGCCGCCCCCCGGTATTTTTTCCGCCAGCACTTGCAGATATTTTAAGGGATGAAACTGGGCTTGCCCCTCGTATTTTAAAGCCAGTTTAAACGGAAAAGGCATATTCAGTTTATCTTCCAGGGAAGCTTTAATGCCCAAACCCGCTGCCGCCTGATATTCGTCTTCCAGATCCTTTATGAATTTATGGCTGTTGGTGTATATATGAGCAGGCTGCCAGGAAAAGTCACAGTCGATACCATATTCCTTCACCAGACTGGCGACCATATCAATGGCGCTTTCGTTGGCATCCGCATATTGCTGGGCCAATTTCTCCCCCATCTGGTTTTTGATCCGGGCATAGATCAGAGCATGCTGGGATGTTAGTTTAGCCGTGGTATGACCAGTGGTACCGTGCAAAATGCGATCCGCTTCCACTACTGTTACCTTAAATCCCTTCATTTTCAAAAGAAAAGCAGTGGTGATCCCGGCCATACCACCGCCTACTATTGCCACATCAGTCTTCACATCTTCCTGCAAAGAAGGATAATCAGTCCGGGGAACTGAAGCCAGCCAATAAGAACTGGTCCTGTCCTCAAATTCATTATTATTTAAACGCATATTTTTCCTCCTGGCTCAGCAAATTTCTACATTATAGCTTATACAAATTATTGATAAGTATGCGGATAAAACTGAGCAGACAAAACCTGCCGGGCCCCTCCAGTATTAAGAAAAAGAAAGCATTCACAACAGTTGCTTTTAATAAGATGCCAGCATATAATGATGTTACCAGGAAAAAGCTAAGCCAAGTACTGGTTACCCCCTTCTTAAAGATTAAGTGCCGGGCAGGCCAGAGGCTGACGCCAGAGTCTGCGGCAAATCAGAACAGGAAATGGGGTAAATAAAATAAGGAGGTACTGCTTAGTGATCAGTACCATACCTGGGTAAAGAGCCAACACAGATGATGTTGGCTCTTTCCTGTATAAGGTTTTCACCTGGTATCCGGGAGCATCCTGCCGGCGGAGTTACCGGCCAGCAATCCTGGCAGCTGCAAAGATATTTTATTGCCGGATCATTTCCAAAAAGGGTCCTTCCCGCTTCAGAACATGATGGGCAAAATCTTCGTCTTGCAGCCATTTTTCCTGTTCATCCCTCTTTACTATGACCGGCATCCGGTTATGTATGACCCTCACCGATTCATGGGCCCCGGTGGTTAAAATGACAAAAACCGGCCGGTTGATGCCCTCCTGCTGGTAAACAGTATATAAACCCGCCATATAAAGCACAGCGTTTTGGGACTGCCGCAGGAGGTATTTATCTTTATGCTTCTTTCCCTCCCTATGGTGCCATTCATAAAATCCGCTGGAAGGAATTATGCACCGCCGTTCCTTTAGAGCCTGGCTGAACATTTTCTTTTCCCCGGCTGTTTCGCTGCGGGCATTGATGATGACTCCGCTCCCCAGCCAGTGAGGAAATCCCCAGGTAAATAGATGCGGCTCTGGTTTTCCCCCTTCCAGGGCAATGACCGGAACCATATCGGTGGGGAAAATTTCGCCCTTTTTCATCATCGGCAATTCAGGCCGGCCGGCATAAAGGCGAGTGATCTCCCGAATAATCTCCCGCATTTCCACGATTTCCTCTTCCATTGCGATCAGATAGCGGCCGCACATATTATCCCTCCTTTCTTTCCATAAACCAGCGGTCTTCCTCCAGAAAAAGATGCACTTGTTTGCCAGCCACCTTGCAGGTATAACGGATACCTGTTCCCCCGGCCTTCAAACTGGCCGCCCGGCGGATATCAGTGACCCGGTCTATCTGGTATTCCCGCCCGTCTTCCCAAATCAGGGAGGTGGGCTTAAACCCTCCGTCAGGATAAAAAACCGCCCTGACACTTATATAGATTTTATCAGGATTATTATAATCTTTTTCCTCCATCAGGGTAATTTCCCTCCTTTAAAAAATCCCACTGGATGGATCACATGGTCTTCCCGGGGGTTGATTATACCTAAATCAGCATCCTGCAGCAATACGGCCCGCTGTACGGAAAAATGGCCAAAGCGGCGGCGCAGTAGATCCACCGTCTCTTCCAGTTTCTCCTGTTTCAAACGCCTTTCCTCATCTTCAAACAAAGAAAGCTGCTCCTGGCTGTGGGCAGTGATCAAATCACACCCCCGCACTCCCACGCTGCGAATGGGCTTTTCCCAGGTATATCTGGCAGTAAAAATCTCCATGGCCTTTTCCGCCAGAATAGTTGATACACTGGCAGGCCGGGCCAATTTCCCCTGGGCTTCGAAACTGAACAGGGTATTGTCCCGTATATGGATCTGTACCGTGCGGCACCTGAATCCATGGTCCCGCATCCGGGCCGCCACACTTTCACTTAAAACATAGAAAATCATCTGTACATCATTGTCATTCTGCAAATCCCGGGGGGTAGTGATGCTGTTGCCCACACTTTTGATCAGGCCTTCCTCCCCCACCCGGGCCACCGGCGAATTATCCTGCCCATTGGCAAAGGCCCACAGGACCTCCCCCCATTTGCCCAGCAAAGAATACAGCATCCCCGGCCGGGCAACAGCAATATCCCCAATGGTCTTGATCCCGTAACGAAACAGCTTACGCCGGGTAGCCCGGCCCACATAGAGGAGATCTTCCGCCGGCAGGGGCCAGACGATATCCCTGTAATTATCCCGGGTGATGACAGTAGTTGCATCAGGCTTTTTCATATCACTGCCCAGTTTGGCAAAAATCTTATTGTAACTGACCCCTACCGAGGCAGTCACACCCAGCTCGTATTTGATCCTTGCCCTTATCTCATCAGCAATATGAACACCATCGCCGTATATGCTGCTGCTGTTTCCCACATCCAGCCAGGCCTCATCCAGACCGAAAGGTTCGATCTGATCAGTATAATCCCCGTAAATCTCCCGGGCCAGACGGGCAAAGCGCAGATAAAGAGGAAAATTAGGAGTTACTACCACCAGCCCCGGGGATTTTTGTTTGGCCTGCCAGATAGCCTCCCCCGTTTTGATCCCCGCCGCCCTGGCAGGATAATTTTTGGCCAGGACGATCCCATGGCGAGCTTCCGGATCACCGCAAACTGCTACAGGTTTATCACGTATTGCCGGACAGTAAAGACATTCCACCGAAGCATAAAAATTATTAAGATCCGAATGCAAAATAACCCGTTCCATTCTCCAGGACTTCCTTGCATAGAACATTTGTTCTATTATGATAATGAGTTTTGCTGCCCAAGTCAAGATGCGTGAATGGTGAGGGGGGAGGCGGGAGGAGTGAGGCGTACCGCGCTGGCGCGCTGGGGTTTGGGGGCCAGGGGCCGGGGGCCAGGGGCGGGGGGCCAGGAAAGCAGGGAGACAAACTTTTAATCAGATGCCAGAGGAGCATATCTATGTGTGGAGAAAAAGAGGTAAAGGCGAGGGTATACCCACCGGATTACTCCCTGGTATAGATCTTCTGTCAGAGACAGTTCTTGCTCCATACCACTAACAGTAGACCGGGCTTTTGTCGGAATACATGGATATGATCCGAAGTTGACGATGTTTCAACAAGTGTCGATGGATCGAAGGCGCTAGCCTGAGCATCGACCGGGCGTGAGGGGGGGTCAGGAAAGAGGAAAGCGGAAAGGGGAAAGTTGGAACTATCAGTAATATGGGATTCACGAGAGTCGTAGGGGCCGACGCCTCTGTCGGCCCGCGCGCTGCAGGATCCAGGGGAGATAGGAGCAAGGTATCGGGGGTCCCTCCCTGCTCCTCCTTGTGCAAATCAGGGAATTATTTCATAATAGAGGTTAATAGAAGGGTTTAAATTCTGGCAAAGGAGAACAGAGGTTATGAGAAAGCTTATCCAGGTTTGCGGCGACCCTACCGTTGATTGGTTTCGTATCCATCATGAAGAAATCATTGTCCGGGGCGGGGTTTATTATTGGGAGAAACAGCGGAAAGAAGAATCCAAAGTCCGGCTCAGTTCCAAGCCTGGCGGATCGGCCATGATCTATCAATTGCTGGAGGAAATGATAGATCCTGATATAGCGGTTATTGAAGGCAATGTGGTCAACGATGAATTGCTGAACCGGCCCAAAGACAGGGGCATTACCACCACCTGGACCGTTTGGAGGAAGTTCCCCAATCCGGGATTTGACCATCATTCTTTTCGTTTAGAAAAATGGCATGAATTTGAACCCGGCGATTGGGATTATGCCGGTGCCCAACTGAAGGGGATCCCGGACCTCCTCATCATCCAGGATACTAACCTGGGTTTTCGCAGCAGCCCGGAAGGCTGGCCGGAGGTTCTGTCTTCCGATGCCCGGGGCAGTCTGCCCCGAGATCTCATTATTCAACTGGGGCAGTATAATGACAGACAAAAGAACCCGCTGCTGGATCGGGTGGCAGCCCTGGGACTGGAAGATCGGACTACCGTAATTACAGCCATCAGCGATTTGCGCTCCTGCGCAGTCAAAATCGGCTTGTCACTTTCCTGGGAGAAGATGATGGAGGAAGTCACCCAGGCCATCCATAGCAGCAATTGTCCCTTCGTAGATGTGAACGGAAAAACCATAAAATATAAACAGGTTATCGTGACCCTGGCCGGCAGCGGTGTCATCATCGTAGGCCGTGACAGGACCACCATGATTTTTGACCGCAGCTGGCAGGAAGGGGATTTCGCCAATCATTTCCCCGGGCAGATCATGGGCTATCATGCCTGCCTGCTGGGAAGCCTGGCCTATAGCTGGGCTGATGGTCCCGAAGACATGGACTGGGTAGGGGCCTGTGCCAATGGGATCAAACTGGGACGCAAACTGCATATTTTGGGTTATGAATCCCGGGAGGATAAAGGTTATTATCAGCTGGCCTTCCCTTTTGCCAGTATAGCCGGGTTTAATCAGGAACTGCAGGCGGCTGGCCGTCAGCGGGAAGAATCTGCCAGCGGAGTTATCCACGACCTGGGATTTTTCAGTATGGATAACGAAGCACTGATCGGTGCGGAAGCCCAGGAAGACTGGACCATCCTGGAAGAAAAACTGTTGAAACGGCAGATGGTATGTTTTGCTTCCCAGGACCCCCATTTTGCTGTTAATGAATGTGCCCGCAATATTGTATTGTCTGGGGCTCTTTCTGCCCTGCCCGATGTGCCGGCGGAAACCATCGGCGACTGGTCCAGTGCGGACCGGCAGGAAATCGAAGGGGTCCGCAGTGTGAAAAATGCCATGCAGGAATATCTGCGGCTCAAAAAGCCGGAAACACCCCTTTGTGTAGCAGTTTTTGGCCCCCCGGGTGCAGGGAAATCTTTCGTGGTCAAAGAGATCGCCAAAGGTCTGGGGATCGACGAGAGTGCTCAGTTGACCTTTAACCTTTCCCAGTTTGAATCGCCCTATGAATTGCTGACGGCTTTCCATCAGATCCGCGATTGGAATCTGCAGGGCAAAATGCCGCTGGTCTTCTGGGATGAGTTTGATAATCCCTGTGAAGGCCTTTATCTGGGCTGGTTAAGATACTTCCTGGCCCCCATGCAGGATGGGGTATTCAGTGATCAGGGCATCGCCCGGCCGTTGGGCGGGGGGATCCATGTTTTTGCCGGGGCCACCAGTCATTCCTTTGCTGATTTTCAAAAAGGCGATACACTGGAAGATCGCAATGCCAAGAAACCAGATTTTATCAGCCGCCTGAGCGCCTATATCAATATCAGAGGAATAAACGGCAATCCCAATACGGTGGAAGACCGACTGTACATCATAAGGCGGGCCTTCATACTGCGGCATTATCTGGAGATCTATGCGCCCCAGATCAGAGTTGACGGACGGTTCAACATCGAAACCGGGGTGCTGGATGCCCTGCTCAGGGTGAATAAATACTATCATGGGGCCCGCTCACTGGAAAATTTGATTAAAACCAGCAGTCTGGCGGATAAACGCAAATTTGAGTTGTCCAGCCTGCCGCCGGATAACATTATCGGCATGCATGCCAATGTCAAGGAATTCAATGCTCTGGCCGCCATGGCTGACCGCAAGGTCCTCAGCATCGGTATTGCCGGACATACTGACCTGGACCCCCGCCAGACTGAGAAACTCAAAAATGCGGTCAATGAAGCCATCAGCTTTTTCGATCAGCAATTTGCCCAGCATTATATCACCATTTATTCCACCCTGGCCGCCGGAGCCGAGCGCCTGGTCGCCAGGCAATTATTGCAGCGGGAAGCCACAAGGCTGATCGCCATATTGCCCCTGCCCCGGGATGAATATCTGGAAGAATTCACCCTGGAGGATGATTGTCATCCCGACAGCCCGGGGGCAGAAATGCGTAAGGAATTGCATTACTGGCTGGAGCATAAAGCCATTGAGATCATTGAAATGCCGCCGGCTCCCACCCGGGAAGCGGCTTTCGCCAGTGCCGGGGATTATATTGCCGAATACAGTGATGTTTTAATCGTTCTGTGGGATGGAAATCAGGATAAGGACAGCTCAGTAACTGTGCAAATATTGAACAAGGCCGAAAAAATGAAGAAGCCCATTTGCCACATATGGGCAGAAGATTTCGCCGGAGGAGATGAGGATTCCTCCGCAGAGAACATCGATAAATATGGTGAGATAGTTTACCGGAATTTTGAGTAAAGTAAAAAGGGGTGCCGCTTTCGCCCCACCCCTTCGGCTCCGCTTCGCTTGCCCGCCATGGGGACAGCCCCCTTGTCTTCCCTTCGGCTCCGCTTCGCTGCGGACAATGGTTCATTCCCCAAGGCTCCGATTTTCTCCTATCCAACTATCCAACTATCCAACTATCCAACCAGCCCCTGGCCCCTTTTCCACTTTCTTCTTTCCACTTTCTTCTTTCCCCTACTCCACCTGGACCGATTTGGTCAGGTTGCGGGGCTGGTCAACATTATTGCCCTTGATCACTGCCATATAATAAGCGAATAGTTGCAGGGGCAGAACTGAAAGCAATGGTGTAATCAGGGGGTTTACATCGGGTATTGTTATGATATTGCTGTAATCCCGACATAATCCTGCCAGTTTCTCCGTGCATATGGTAATGATTTCGCCCCCGTTATTCCTGATATCCTGCAAATTAGCGATGGATTTATCCGCCAGCTGTTCCTGGGTCACCAGGGCAATTACCGGCATACCATCTATGATCAGGGCAATTGGTCCATGTTTCAGTTCCCCGGTGGCATAAGCTTCAGAATGTATATAGGAGGTTTCTTTAAGTTTAAGGGCACCTTCCATAGCCACAGCAGCATCCAGGCCCCGGCCCAGGAAGAAAGTATTTTCCATATGACGAAAGCGCCAGGCGGTCTCCATGATCTTTTCTTCCTGATTGAACACCTGGGCAGTGTATTGGTTGATGTTTAAAAGATCGCCGGTAATAGCCTGCAGTTCATTCTGCCCCAAAGTCCCTTTTTTATTGGCCAGGTATAATGCCAGCATGTACATGACGGCCAGCTGGCTGGTATAGGCCTTGGTGGAAGCGATGGCCTTTTCCGCCCCGGGTTTGATAACAATGAAACGGTCCGCTTCCCGATTCATAGTGCAATCAGGAGCATTGGTTATGGCTAAAACAGGTACACCATGTCTTTTGGCTTCCCGCAGCGCCATCAATGTATCGGCAGTCTCACCTGATTGGCTGATGACCACCATAAGCTGATTGGGGCGCCAGGGGATATGGCGATAGGCAAATTCGGAGGCAATGTCGCTTTCAACGGGGACGCCGGCCAGACTTTCTATCAGAGTGCGCCCTATCAGCCCGGCATGGTAAGCCGTCCCGCATCCGATCGTATATATTTTTTCCGCCGGCAGCAGGATGTCGTCGAGCCCCAGAGGGCCCAGTTCCACCAGCCCGTCTTTGATCAAACCTTCCATCTCATGAGCTATGGTAGTTTGCTGCTCATGAATCTCTTTTATCATTATATGTTGATAAACACCTTTTTTATATTCCGGTAAACTTGACATAATCGTATTTAATTCAGCTGACACTCTACATTCTCCTATCTTATTAAGAGTATGCAAGCGAATGTGCAGGCAGTAATCCTGGCCTTGCACTGCCATAAGCAAACGTTTTTGTCGCCGCCATTGCTGGCGGCTTTTGTTGGTTTGCTGCGATGATGGCCCACCGGAGGGTCACCCGCCGAAAATTTCGATCGACCCCCACCTCGTCCCCCATCTGCAATCAACCCGGCAGATGGGTCTGGCGCTAAGAAATTAAAATGTCAGAACCGGCTGCTTGCCTGCCAGTTCCTCCCCCATTACGGGGATGGTCTTTCTGTTTCATTTTTTGACCTGGTATCCTTAGAGTTTGCAAACACGCCTGCCAGGGTTCCAGGGCATGTTACGACCCCCAGTATAGTGTCCCGGCAATAGCTTGCTTGACACGCTTTTGCCTATACAACGGATACACTTTCAACGGCTCTTCTGATATCAGCAATCACCTCCTCCAATAATCTTTCGTCCGGACCCTGTGCCATTATGCGCACCAATGGTTCGGTACCAGATGGTCTTACCACCAGTTTGCCCCATTCCCCCAGTTTTTGCTCAGCTTCTTCTAAAACTTCCTGGATGAGAGGCAAAGCCAGAACCTTTTCCTTGTTCTCGATTTTTACATTGACCAAAATCTGGGGCTGTTTTTCCATTTCCCGGGCCAGTTCGCTCAAGGTCAGGCCGGTACGTTTCAAGACTTCGGCAACTTTCAAGGAGGTCAACAGACCGTCACCAGTTGTGGCATAATCAAGAAATATGATATGCCCGGATTGTTCTCCCCCTATCCTGGCACCGGTCTCCAGCATCTTTTCCAGAACATACCGGTCACCGACTTTGGTGCTGGCGATTTCAACATTTTCCCTTTGCAGGGCGATGTCCAGGCCGATATTGCTCATAACTGTCGCAACTATTCGCGGCGGATCCAGTTTTCTGCGTCTGTGCATATCCAGAGCGCAGATCAGCAATTGATAATCCCCATCCAGTTCATTGCCCCGTTCATCCACCAATATGCAGCGGTCGGCATCACCATCGAAGGCCACTCCGATGTCCGCCTGATAATTGATCACCGTTTTCTGCAGGGCGGCAGTATGGGTGGAACCACTGCGGTCATTTATATTTTCCCCATTAGGCTGATCATTGATGGCAATCACTTTGGCGCCCATGTCCTCCCATAACTGAGGGCCCAGTTCATAGGCCGCCCCATTGGCACAGTCGATAACCACCGTGATCCCGCTCAGGTCTGTTTCCAGAGTAAAGCAGTCCATCAAATAACGGACATATTTATTACCGGCATCAGGGATAGTATAAACCCGACCCACATCTGTTCCCCGGGGCCGCATTATCTCATGGTACCCGTCTATGACCAGTTTTTCGATTTCTTCTTCTATCTCGTCCGGCAGTTTAAACCCATTGGGGCCGAAGAATTTAATGCCGTTGTCCTCGACGGGATTGTGGGAAGCTGAGATAACGATGCCGCAGGATGCCTCGTATTCTTTGGTCAAATAAGCCACCGCCGGTGTAGGGATGACCCCTGCCGTCAAAGCATCAGCGCCAGTGGAACAGATCCCGGCAATGAGCGCCGCTTCCAGCATGTCGCAGGAAACCCGCGTGTCTTTGCCGACTAATATCCGCGGTCTTATCCCTTCAGACTGGGCGGCCAGCACATGACTGCCGGCTCTTCCCAGAGCAAAAGCCAGTTCCGGTGTCAATTCAATATTGGCTACACCTCTTACTCCATCGGTCCCAAATAATACCCCCATCGTTATCCTCCCGTTTTATATGTTCAAATTTAGCTTATGCAGCTTATTGTCTAAAAGTGTCTTTATCCCTTTTAAATTCAACTTTCCGGTCTTTTATTCCTCCTCGGGTTCCTCACTTTCCACCGGAGGCTCCGCAATAGGAATGATTTCCACCGTAATCTCAGCCTGAACAGGATATACTTTGATCCCCTCCGTTACCTCCAGATCGGCTTGGACCGTCAGGGATTTGCTGCTGCCGCTTATATCTACAGCCCTGGTCCTGACCTGACTGAGCTGGTCGATCACATCTGCACTGCCCGCCAGGAGTGCTTCCCGGGGTTCAACTGTGATCTCCACGATTTCAAAACCTTCCGCCGGCTGGCCTTCGATCACTGCTTTGATGGGCAGTTTTTTATCGATCAGCCTCTGGCTCACCACAGCATAAACCGTTGCTTTCCCCGGGACCAGCCTTACTTCCTTCACTTGTTCACCCTTGTCATCCAGGGCTAAAAGAGTGGCGGTATAAATTTGCATTTCACTGGTTGAGGCCAGGGTCACCGGTGCCAGTACTGTATGTACCCGGGCTACTGCACTCAGTTCTCCCTGCACTGTACAAGCTTCCGGCACGGCAAAAATATCTGTCAGTTCAAATCCCGAGGGCAGTTCCTTCTGGCTGCTGGGTACTATTACGAGCCTGTTTTCCTGTAATTCCGTCACCGTCACTTCGACCCTGTCCGGTTCGACTTTGGCCAGCAAGGCCCGGTTGGTCTGCTGGAGATGGACCGGCACTGTGTATACGCCAGGTCCCAAACCGGCCAGATCCACATAAGCCTCTTCCACCTTTTCAGTTTGCGCAATGGTCCCCCACATCCTGACGGTCACTTTATCCGGACCAGAAACCGCCAGATTTTCACCCAGTTTTATATAGTTTAAATCCAATTCGGCACTATACTGGGCTGACATTTGACCCTGCCCGGCTACATAAAACCATAGAGCCAGGGCCAGGACAACTGCAATTAACTTGGTTAGTCTAGTGTTCTTTTTTGACGGAGTTGGAGTTTTCACCAGACCACCTCCTTTTCCAGGCTTCCTGCCAGCTTTCTCGGGGCGCCAGTTCTTTGCGCAGTGCTTCCCTTAAAGTGACGGTATTATAGTCCCTGGTAAGCTGCCCACCGGCGGCAATGGAAATGGTCCCGGTCTCTTCCGAAATAATTACTGTCAGGGCATCGGATACTTCCGTTATTCCTATTCCGGCGCGGTGCCGGGTCCCCAGATCCTTGGACAGGTGAGGATTGTCGCTTAAAGGCAAAAAACAGGCCGCATGGCTGATGCGTCCTGCAGTAATGATCACTGCCCCATCATGCAAAGGAGTGTTGGGTACAAATATATTGATGAGCAAACTGCTGGAAATCAAAGAATCCAGAGGGAAGCCGGTCTGCAGATATTCCTTGATGCCGGTCTCACGGGTAATGACCATCAATGCCCCGGTTTTGCTCAAGGATAAGATGCTGGCCGCCTGGACCACTTCATTGATGACGGCTTCGCTGGCTTCTCGAGCTGTCTGGCTGTCCATGCGAAAGAAACTGCCCCGGCCGATTTGCTCCAGGATCCGGCGCAGTTCGGGTTGGAATACGATGGGCAGGGCTACCGCAAAAGCGATCCATAATTTGCCCATCAGCCAGTTGATCATGTCCAGTTTCAAAAAGCTGGCTACAACTGAAAAGACCAGCAGCAGTACTAAACCTTTCACCAGCTGTGCTGCCCGGGTACCTTTGATAAGGCCCAGTATGCGGTAAAAAACATAAGCCACAATGCCTATGTCAATTACGCTGCGAATGATATTTAAAGGGCTGGCAAATACGCCGGCCAGAAAAGACAAATCCATTTTTATTCCTCCGCCTGAATCGGGATCCTTTTGCTCATAATACGAGTTTACCGTGGTTTACTTGCAGCAAAAAATCAATGGTTATTGGTAATGAAAAACGACCAGTATCCCTTCCCCGACGCTGATTTCTGCCGTGTCCGTCGTCATGCGGTTAGAAACCCCAATTGGGTTTTTTGTATATAATTCTGCCTCCTGTAAAGGGAAAGCGAAATTGCCCAGAGTAATGCCCGAGGCTTTTTCGGTGAGGGCCATAATGGACACCAGATCTCCCGCCCGGCCCTGGAGCCGCAGCCGGCTGTTGGTCATATAAATCGTCACATCCGGCCCGAAATGGATAATTTTCTTGTCCTTTTGCACCGCATCAATACAAATATATAGATTAGCAAGGGTATGGTCAAGTCTGCCACCCAATGTCCCGATGAGGATAATTTCGTCGGCCCCCATCTCCTCAGCCGCTTCTAAAGCCAGCTGGAAATCAGTGTAATCTTTGGCAGCAGGATAGACAATAAAGCGGACCCCCTGGTTGGCAAAGTATTCCCTGATCTCAGGGCGGATGGAATCAAGATCGCCGACAATGCAGTCAGGAGTGATTCCCATCTGATAAGCAAAATTGGCGCCCCCATCAGCACAGACGACCAGATCAACCCGGTGGGCCATTTCGTAATAAATGGCTATATCCCCGTATACACCATTTGCCATAAGCAAACATCTCATCATTATATCCTCCTGAAAGATGGATACTAATTATTATAGCAAATACTTTTCTTTGTAAGAAATGCAATTAAAATTGACAAAAAAAATGCGAGTCATTATAATGCAATTATTGATTTTTGCTTGTGAAGGAGGGTTGGAATTGAGTTACAAGATTACCGAGGAATGTATTTCCTGCGGAGTATGCGCCGATGAATGCCCGGTTGAAGCCATCAGCGAAGGTGATGATATATATGTGATCGACCCTGATCTTTGTACCGATTGTGGTGCCTGTGCAGATGTCTGTCCAACTGAGGCCGCGGTCCCCGACGAAGATTAGTTGTTGCACTATAGTGACCGAAAACCCGCCCGGCGGGTTTTTTTGTGTCTATTTTTAATCAATTCGGATCATCACCGTAATAATAGCCCGGTTGAATATCCTGGGGATCAAATGCAATTACCTTGATTCGCTGTAAAATTCCCCCGCAAAAACACCCTTTTAAGCTATTTTAATTCAGGATAATCTTGCTGGCGCAAAGCCTCATATAATACTACTGCCACTGAATTGCTAAGGTTAAGGGAGCGTCCTATTTCCAGCATGGGGATCCGGATCTGATTTTCCGGAAACATGGCGAGTATCTCGGCGGAAAGGCCCCTGGTCTCACTGCCAAAAACCAGAATATCCTCCGGGTGATATTGGACCCGATGATAACCGCAGGGCGCTTTGGTAGTAGCCAGTAATATGCGCTGACCGGGATGTTCAGCCAGCATTTCCGTCAGACTCTCCCAGGTCTTGACTTCTGCCAGGTACCAGTAATCCAGCCCCGCCCTTTTCAGATAGCGGTCGGCCAGGGAAAATCCCAGAGGCTTAATCAAATGAAGTCTGGTTTTTGTTAACGCACAGGTCCTGACTATATTGCCTGTATTTTGCGGTATCTCAGGGTTTACCAGTACAATTTCCACCGTGTAGTTTCCTCCCCTTTTTAACTACTCAAATTATACATAAGTTTGCCAGTCATAACAAAAAACTGCCCGGCAATACTAATAAAAAATTTAAAGGGAGGAATTTTTTTGTACCGCAAAAATCAAAAAATGATTGCCGTACTGCTCTTGCTGTTTTTTGCCCTGGGGATCTGTGGCTGCCAGGACAAGGCCCGGCGCCCCATCGCGGATAAAAATGAACTGGCACCAGAAGTAGTTAAATATGATAAAGAACCCACCATCAGCCTTTACCGCAAGAAAGCTGATTCCAAAGAAGATATAAAACTGGAAAAATACATCCAGGGAGTGGTCGCCGCCGAAATCGGCGACAAATTTCCTGCTGAGGTCCTGAAAGCCCAGGCTGTTTTAGCCCGCACCATGACCCTGGCTTTAATGGAATACCAGGGGGGAACCCAGGGTAAGCATGGTACTGACGCCAGTGACGATCACACCGAATTTCAGGCCTATAACCCCGACCGGGTCAATGATAAAATAGTCCGGGCCGTTGAGGATACCCGGGGACAGGTCCTGACTTACGAAGGAAAATTTGCTTATACTTTTTTCCATGCCGCCTCCCATAAATCCACCGCCAGTATTGAAGAAGGCTTTCCCAAATTTAAAGAATACGCCGCCGCCTATATCGTTCCGGTAAAAACCGATGGTCTGAAAGCAGCGCCGGAGAAATACACCAATTGGACGGTCAAAGTCCCCGCCGCTGAAATAAAAAAGATCATGGGTGCCAATGCCGAACTGGCTAAAATAAAAATCAGTGAGAAAGGACCCACCGGCAGAGCCCTGATGATCACCGCCGGTCCGGCCAAAATATCGGCCCTTACTCTGCGGGAAAAGGTGGGATTTGACAAACTTTACTCCACCATGTTCAGCAGCATCAAGCTGGAAGGCGATAATGTAGTTTTCAAAGGCAATGGCTGGGGCCATGGCTGCGGTATGGATCAATGGGGTGCCAGTGTAATGGCCGACGAGCAAAAAAATTCCGCCCGTCAGATAATAGAACACTACTACCCCAACACCAAGCTGGTAACTCTATATTAAGCAAGGGCCGACAGGGGCAGAGTGGTTTGCAGCAAGGCTTGCACCTATAACCATTGCTTGGCTATCGTTACCTGGTCCCCCCGCCATGGGGACAGACCCCTATCTCAATAAATGA